>Ga0209507_1000775_pt1 | contig 30200 bp, 23 predicted proteins | sample AD_UKC028_MetaG_FD_184414 | JGI IMG/M metagenome (GOLD analysis project Ga0209507, IMG submission 184414) | Active sludge microbial communities of municipal wastewater-treating anaerobic digesters from USA - AD_UKC028_MetaG (SPAdes) (version 2) | ecosystem: Engineered > Bioreactor > Anaerobic >...
GATACCTACGCTTCTTGTCGGCGACAGGATCGTCGTCGTAAAATACATTTACGGCCCGAGGCTGCCGTTCATAAGCGTGCGCCTGCCTGGTTTCAGGGAGCCGAGGATAGGCGATATCGTCGTCTTCAAATCCCCGGATGACCCAAACAAATCGTTCATCAAGAGATACATCGCGGGCGAAGGGGACACGGTCGAGATAAAGAACGGGAAACTGCTGGTCAACGGCAAGGTCGTCGATGACCCTCCGGCCTTCAGGCGCGTATACTATTACAACAGGGGCGACTACGGCATCGAGGGCAAGCCGATAACCGTTCCGAAAAACAGCTATTTTGTCCTCGGTGATAATTCCGCCTCGAGCAAGGACAGCAGGTACTGGGGTTTCGTCCCCAGGAATTACCTAATCGGGAAGGCCGTGCTCGTGATCATGCCGTTTAACAGGATGCAGCAGATAAACGACAGGTAGCATGAACATAGCGAATAAGATAACCATACTGAGGGTCTTGCTAACCCCTTTCTTCGTCGGGCTCGCGCTCTATTACCGGCCCGATAAGGATTACCTTAGGTATATAGCGCTATGCGTCTTCAGTATCGCGGTCCTGACCGACGCGCTCGACGGTTTCCTCGCGCGCTTCCTGAAGCAAAAGACAACGCTCGGGACGATAATGGACCCGATAGCCGACAAACTGCTGCTTATCACCGCGTTCATCAGCCTTACCGTATGGAACGCCAGCATCAAGCTCCCGTTATGGCTTCCCATTATCGTTGTCAGCCGTGATATAATAATCGTGATAGGAGTGCTGGTCATCTTCCTCGTGCACGGGGACGTCAAGATAGCGCCAAGCCCCCTTGGGAAGATAACGACATTCATGCAGATGGCGGCGATCATCAGCGTGCTTCTGCTCTACGGGCATTCGGAATACATCTGGAACACCGCGGTCGTCTTTACGGCGCTGTCGGGGATCGATTACATCTTTCGCGGAGCGCGGCTCATGAACGGGGCCGCGGGAAAGAAATGATATGCCATTAATAATATCGCTTTTTGCATGTTACCTTGTAGGTTCGATACCGACGAGTTTTCTCGTCGGCAAATACCTTAAGGGCATCGATATAAGGGAGTACGGCAGCGGAAATGTCGGCGCGACCAATACCGCGAGGATAGTCGGCAAAGGATGGGGGTTGCTTGTGCTCGCCGTGGATATCCTTAAAGGGCTCATATGCGCAACACTCGTCGCTAAGCTCTTCATGAGGTGGGGAGTCCCGGTCGACGGGGACATATATCCCCTGATCCTCGGCTCTCTCGCGATCACCGGCCATATCTGGCCCGTCTTCCTCGGATTTAAGGGCGGCAAGGGGATAGCGACCTCGTCGGGCGTCTTCATCGGCGTAGCGCCGAAGGTCCTGCTCATAGCCCTAATCATCTGGATCATCATATTCGCCTGGAAAAGGTACGTATCGCTTGCGTCCATAATAAGCGCCGTGTCGATACCCCTGACGGCGTCCTTCATGGCGTATCCGTCCATGTTCGTCATCATCAGTTCGGCGATCTGTGCCGTGACCGTCTACAAACATTACCCGAATATAAAGAGGCTCGTCCGCGGCGAAGAGCACGCGTTCGAGTTCAAAAAACATGGCTGACAACTGTAAAATATCGGTCATAGGCGACGGAGGATGGGGCACAACGCTCGCCATCCTGCTCTGCTCAAAGGGGCACGATGTCCGTCTTTGGGGCGCGTTCCCAGATTATACGGAGAAGATGAAGGCGTCGCGCGAGAACACGAAGTTCCTGCCCGGAGTGAAGATACCGGATCCCGTAACGCTGACGTCCGATATCACGGACGCTGCGGACTCGGACGTCATAGTCATGGCGGTGCCTTCACAGTATATGCGTAACGTCGCGGGCATGATGAAAGGGATCCGTCCCGGAAAGAAGCTGTTCGTCAACGTATCCAAGGGGATCGAGAACGGCAGCCTGATGAGGATGTCCGAGGTCATAGCAGACGTTCTCGGGAAGGTCCGCATAGGCGCGCTCTCCGGCCCGACGATCTCTTATGAAGTCGCGAGAGGCCTGCCGACAACAGTGGTGGCGGCATCAGATGACGCGTCGGCAGCGGAGGAGATACAGGACCTTTTTATGACAGACAACTTCAGGATATACACAAATACGGACATAACCGGCGTCGAGCTCGGCGGGTCCCTTAAGAACGTTATAGCCATCGCCGCGGGCATATCAGACGGGCTCGGTTTCGGCGTCAACACGAAATCCGGCCTGCTCGTAAGGGGCATTGTCGAGATCGCGCGCCTCGGAACGGCCATGGGGGCGAAACCGGAGACATTTTACGGCATAAGCGGCCTCGGCGACCTCGTCACGACCTGCGTAAGCAACCACGGCAGGAACAGGTGGTTCGGCGAGGAAATAGGCAAAGGAAAGCCGCCCGAGTCGGTATTGAAGAGCACCGAGATGGCGGTCGAGGGCGCCGGGACGGCGAGATCCTGCCGCGAATTATGCAGGAAACACGGCGTCGAAATGCCGATCGCCGATGAGGTCTATGACGTGATCTTCGAGGGAAAAGACCCGAAGGCCGCCGTCCGCGACCTCATGACCCGCAGGAAGAAGTCCGAAGACCGCAGGTAAATCCCCCCTAATTCTTTCTATACTTTTTATCCGCAATTTGTTATAATTATTGCCTATTCGATCAAAAAGCCGGATATCGGGGCGTGGCTCAGTTTGGTAGAGCACTTGTATGGGGTACAAGTGGTCAGCGGTTCAAGTCCGCTCGCCCCGACCATCTTTTTAGCGGGAGATAAATGAAATGGAAAAGATCAATGTAGGGATGATTGGCTTCGGAACCGTCGGGGTCGGCGTCGCGCGTGCCCTGCTCGATAAGTCGGCGCATATCGAGCGGCTTGTAGGGGCGCGAGTGGTCCTCAAAGTCATTTGCGACAACGATTTAAGGAGGAAGAGGCCCATAAAGGTGAACCGCAAGATCCTGACCAGCGACATAAACAGGGTCATCGGGAACCCCGACATAGATATCGTCGTTGAGCTTGTCGGAGGCATACATCCCGCCAAGGAATTCGTGCTGAGGGCGATAAAGAGCGGCCAGCATGTCGTGACCGCCAACAAGGCCCTGATAACCGAACACGGCAAGGAGATATTCGACACCGCGATGAAGGCAGGCGTGGAGGTCTTTTACGAGGCATCCGTGGGCGGCGGCATCCCGATAATCAAGGCGCTCAGGGAAGGGCTTGTCGCGAACGAGATAGACACTGTGCTCGGTATAGTTAACGGTACCTCGAATTACATACTCTCATGCATGGCGGAGGACGAGCTCAGCTTTTCCGACGCGCTTGAACAGGCAAAGAAGAAAGGGTACGCCGAACGCAACCCGTCGCTTGATATCGAGGGATACGACTCGGCGCACAAGCTCGCGATACTTACCCTTCTCGGGTTCGGCAAATTCGTGAAGCTTGAGGATATATACGTTGAGGGCATCCTCGACATATCACAGAACGACATAAGGTATGCCGACGAGTTCGGCTACGCGATAAAGCTCCTCGCGATCGCGAAAAGGCGTGATAACGATATAGAGGTGAGGGTACATCCGACCCTGTTATCGAAGGAGCACCTGTTAGCGAACGTCAACGGCGTCTACAACGCCATTTATGTCCACGGGGACATGGTGGGCGGGACCTTGTTCTACGGCAGGGGCGCAGGGCAGAACCCGGCCGCCAGTTCCGTCGTGGGCGATGTCATCGACCTCGCGCGGAACCTCAGGTTCAACGCGGTCGGCAGGGTGCCGATATACATGAATAACAAGTCGATAAAGAAGATCGTGAAGATCGACGATATCGAGGCAAGCTACTACATAAAGATCTCCTGTATAGACAAGCCCGGCGTCCTCGCAAAGGTAGCCGGGATACTCGGGCGCCACGGGATCTCGATCGCGAGCGTCGGGCAAAAAGAGAGGCGGAAGGCGCGCATAGTGCCGGTCGTCATGATGACCCACGAGGCAAAGGAGAAGAACATGAGGCAGGCGCTCGAGGAGATCGACAGGATCTCCGCGATAAGGCGAAAGACCGTCGCGATAAGGGTGGAGAGGTAAAGAGATGTGGCGCGGACTGATCCATAGGTACGGCAAGTATCTTCCGGTCTCATCCGAGACACCGGTAATCACCCTCAACGAGGGCGATACCCCGCTAATATACTCGTGCCATCTCAGCGAGAAGCTCGGTAAAGGTTATGAGGTATACCTTAAGTTCGACGGCGCTAACCCGACCGGCTCGTTCAAGGACAGGGGCATGACCATGGCCGTGTCAAAAGCCATGGAAGAGGGCTCGAAGGCGATAATGTGCGCCTCGACCGGGAACACTTCCGCGTCGGCCGCCGCATACGCGGCTCGCGCGGGGATAAAATGCATCGTGCTGATACCCAACGGGAAGATAGCCATCGGGAAACTCGCCCAGGCGCTGATATACGGCGCCGAGGTCCTTGCCGTGGACGGCAACTTCGACGAAGCGTTGAACCTTGTCAGGCAGATAACCAACGATTACCCGATAACCCTCGTCAACTCGCTGAACCCTTACAGGATAGAGGGCCAGAAGACCGCCGCGTTCGAGATATGCGAGGCGCTGGAGGATAATCCGGATTTCCATTTCATACCCGTAGGCAACGCGGGAAATATCACCGCGTACTGGAAGGGCTACAAGGAATACAAGGAGTACGGTAAGATAAAGGAACTTCCGAAGATGATGGGTTTCCAGGCCGAAGGCGCGGCACCGATCGTAAGGGGGCACATAATAGAAAAACCCGAGACCGTTGCGACCGCTATCAGGATAGGCAATCCCGCAAGCTGGGCCCAGGCTGAGGCCGCCCGCGACGAATCGCACGGGACCATAGATATGGTCTCGGATAACGAGATACTCGAGGCCTATAAATTGCTCGCGGCGAAGGACGGCGTATTCGCCGAGCCTGCGTCGGCGGCTTCGGTAGCGGGCCTGTTGAAGATGATAAACAAAGGGCATTTCAAGAAATCTCCTGACAAGAAGATAAAGATCGTCTGCGTGCTTACCGGCCACGGATTGAAAGACCCGGACAGGGCTATATCGCTGCTGAGCAAACCGAAGACCGTCAAGGCGGAGATGAAGGCGGTCCTGAAAGCGATAGGAATATGAAATACGCCGTACTCGTAGGCGACGGGATGGCGGATTACCCCGTGAGAGAACTCGGGAACAAGACACCGCTTGAGTCGGCAAAGACCCCGAACATGGATTTCGCGGCTAAGAACGGCAGGTCGGGCCTCGTAAAGACCGTCCCCGCGGGTTTTGCGCCGGCATCCGATGTGGCAAACCTGTCTATAATAGGTTATGACCCGAAAAAGTATTACTCGGGAAGAGGGCCGCTTGAAGCGTCCAACATGGGCATAAAGCTGGGCCCCGATGATGTTGCGTTCAGGTGCAACCTCGTCACCATAGATAACGGGCTTATGGCCGATTATTCAGCCGGCCATATCACGACAGGAGAGGCATCTACGCTCATCAGGTTCCTGGATAAGGAGATGGGCTCGGATAAGATACGTTTCTATCCCGGCGTAAGCTACAGGCACCTTATGATAGTCAAGGACGCCTCGCTGAAGGAAGCCCTGTTGAAATCGGAATGCGTGCCTCCGCACGATATCACGGGATCGCCGATAAAAGGGCACCTTCCGAAAGGCGCCGGCGGCGAATTCTTAGTGAAGATAATGGAGGATTCCAGGGCCTTGTTGTCGGGGCATGAGGTCAACCATGTAAGGATAGACCTCAGGGAGAATCCCGCGAACATGGTCTGGCTCTGGGGCCAGGGCGTCGACGCGAATATGCCGAAATTCAGGGACCTTTACGGGGCCGACGGCTCGGTCATATCTGCGGTAGACCTGATAAAAGGAATAGGCAAGACGATCGGCCTCGACGTTATCGATGTCCCCGGAGCGACCGGCTATTACGATACGAACTACCAGGGAAAGGCGCAATACGCGATCGATTCCCTGAAGCATAAGGATTTCGTGTTTGTGCACGTTGAAGCGCCTGATGAGGCCGGGCATAACGGCGACCTGCGCGCGAAGATAGCCGCGATCGAGAGTTTTGACAGGTTTGTAGTCGGAGCGTTCCTCGGCAGCCCGCAGGGCAAAAAGGGAGAACTGAGGGTCATGGTCCTGCCGGACCATTTCACCCCGGTCTCGCTCAGGACGCACTCCGCGGAGCCCGTCCCTTTCGTTATGTGCGGTAAAGGCATAGAGCCTAATAATGCCCCGGCATTCAGCGAGGCCGAGGCAAGGAACACCGGCCTTATGCACGGGCATGGCGAAGAGCTTATGCGTTATTTCATGAAACCATAAAACAGGAGGAAGGCGGAATAAAAGTGGGATCCTTAATTGTCCAGAAATACGGCGGGTCCTCGGTAGCGAATCCCGGGAGGATCAAGAAGGTCGCACAGAGGGTGGCCAGGTACAAGAAACGCGGCCATGATGTCGTTGTGGTCGTCTCCGCGTTAGGCGATACCACCGATGAGCTCATTGAACTGGCCTCGAAGGTCACCGATGACCCTTCCGAACGCGAGACGGACATGCTGATATCCACGGGCGAACAGATATCATGCGCGCTGCTCGCCATGGCGATACAGGAGCTCAAAGTGCCTTCGATATCCTTTACCGGAGCGCAAGTAGGCATAATAACCGACACAACCCATACGAAAGCGAGAATACTCGACATATCCGCCTCAGACAGGATAAAGGAGCAGCTGAAGGAAGGCAAAGTCGTAGTTGTCGCGGGCTTCCAGGGAATAAGCATCAAGAAGGAGATAACGACGCTCGGCAGGGGCGGAAGCGACCTCACCGCCGTGGCGCTCGCAAAAGCGCTCGGCGCGAAGATCTGCGAGATATATACCGACGTCGACGGCGTATATACGGCGGACCCGAGGATAGTCAGGGACGCAAAGAAGATTTCCATGATAAGCTATGACGAGATGCTTGAGCTCGCGTCGCTCGGGGCGAGGGTCATGCAGCCGAGGTCGGTCGAATACGGTAAACGTTACGATATACCGATACACGTCCGCTCGAGCTTTTCAAACAACGAAGGCACAGTGATCTGCAAGGAGGCAAAATCAATGGAGAAGATAGATGTCAGCGGATTAGCGCTGCAGAAGGATGAAGCGAAGATAACGATATGCGACGTGCCGGACAAGCCGGGTGCCGCGGCAGTGATATTCAAGGAGTTGGGCTCGAACAATATAGTAATAGACATGATAGTCCAGAACGTCGGAAGGACCGGGACGACCGACGTATCTTTCACGGTCCTGACCGAAGACATTGAGAAGACGATGAGGATCGCCAAGAGGGTAGCGCGCGAGATAGGCGCGGGAGAGGTCATAAAAGACGAGAGCATCGCGAAGATATCGATAGTCGGTATCGGCATGAGGAGCCATGCCGGCATCGCCGCGAGGATGTTCAAGGCGCTCGCGTCCAAGAAGATCAATATAGAGATGATATCGACATCGGAGATAAAGATATCCTGCGTTATTGACAAGAAACACGCGGAGCAGGCGCTGAAGACACTGCATGACGAATTTGGACTTAAGAAGGTAAAATAAAGGCGGAATAAGATGAAGCAGGTTACGCTCTATGATACGACGCTGCGCGACGGCGCACAGACCGAGGGGATCTCATATTCGGTCAATGACAAGCTGCGCATCGCCGGAAAGCTCGACGGGCTCGGCATCCATTTCATCGAAGGAGGATGGCCGGGGTCCAACCCGAAGGATATGGCTTTCTTCAAGGCCGCAGGCAAACTGAAGCTTAAGAACTCGAAGATCGTGGCTTTCGGCTCAACGCGCCGCGCGAACACCGATATCAGGAAAGACGCGATCGTAAAGGGCCTGCTTGATGCGGGCACGCGCTATGTAACGATCTTCGGGAAATCGTGGGACCTGCACGTCAGAGACGTCTTCAAGGTCTCGCTCGAAGAGAACCTGAAGATGATCTCCGAGACGGTCTCATTCCTCAAGTCCAAAGGAAAAACCGTTTTCTACGATGCCGAGCATTTCTTCGACGGATACAAGAGCAACCCGGAATACGCGATGATGACCGTCTTCGCGGCGCGCGACGCCGGCGCCGAATGCGTGATCCTTTGCGATACGAACGGCGGGACGATCATGTCCGAACTCACGGATATCGTATTGGAGGTGGTCGCGAAACTCGATTGCCCGGTCGGCATACATTGCCACAACGATTGCGATATGGCGGTCGCGAATTCCGTCGCGGCCGTGCAGGCCGGGTGCGTCCAGGTGCAAGGGACGTTCAACGGATACGGCGAAAGGTGCGGGAACGCGAACCTCGTCTCCGTGATCGGCAACCTGAAGCTGAAGCTCGGCATCGACTGCATCAGCGACGCGAAATTGAAGGAACTTACCGAAGCATCGAGGTTCGTCGCCGAGATCAGCAACGTAAAACAGCAGGAGAACCAGCCGTTCGTAGGCAACAGCGCGTTCACACACAAGGCCGGGGTGCATATCAACGCGATCATGAAGAATCCCGTCACTTATGAGCATCTCGATCCCCACGCCCTGGGCAACAAGAGGCGCCTGCTCGTCTCCGAGCTTTCCGGAAAGAGCTCGATCATGCTGAGGGCCGAGGCGCTCGAGCTCGACCTTACGAAGGAAGCCCCGAAGACAAAGAAGATCCTGAAGTTGCTGCAGAAGCTTGAGCACGAGGGTTACCATTTCGAGGCGGCGGAAGGTTCGCTCGAACTGCTGCTCAAACGCGCTTTCAAGAAATACAAGAAATTCTTCGAGCTTGAAGGATTCAAGGTAGTGACGGAGCATAAAGGCAACAAGCTCCTCTCTGAGGCGACGATCAAGGTCAAGGTCAACAGGATCGTTGAACACACCGCCGCTGAAGGCGACGGTCCGATCAATGCCCTCGACAACGCGCTGCGCAAGGCGCTGCTTGAGTTCTATCCCGCGCTCGCCGAGATGCACCTTTCCGATTTCAAGGTCCGCGTGCTTGACGAGAAAGCCGGAACAGCCGCGAAGGTCCGTGTGTTGATCCAATCGCAGGATTCGAAGGACTCGTGGTGGACGATCGGCGTGTCCGAGAACATCATCGAGGCGTCCTGGAACGCGCTCGTCGACTCTATCGAGTATAAGCTCCTGAAGGACCGCAAGGTCCAGAAGCAGTAGCCATGAGAGAGATACCTTCCGCCTACGATCCCAAAACCACGGAAGAGAAGTGGTATAAATTCTGGGAATCCAGGAAATACTTCCACGCGCGGCCCGATGCCGCCAGGAAACCCTATACCATCGTGATCCCTCCGCCGAACGTCACCGGGATCCTCCATATGGGCCACGCGCTCAATAATACCGTGCAGGACATCCTCATAAGATGGAAGCGGATGCAGGGATGGAACGCCGAATGGCTTCCCGGCACCGACCATGCCGGGATAGCGACGCAGAACGTCGTCGAGAAGAAGCTCGCCAGGGAAGGCCTGAAACGCCAGGATATCGGCCGCGAAGAGTTCGTAAAACGCGTGTGGCAATGGCGCGAGGAATACGGCTCGACGATAATATCCCAGCTCAAGCGCCTCGGATGCTCCTGCGACTGGGACCGGACCCGCTTCACGATGGACGAAGGCCTCTCCGACGCGGTAAATGAAGTGTTCATACGCCTGCATGAGAAAGGCCTCATATACCGCGGCAACTACATCATAAACTGGTGCCCGAGGTGCCAGACCGCGCTAAGCGACGAGGAGGCCCAGCACAAGGACCTCAACGGCACGCTCTATTACATCAAATATCCGGTAAAAGGCGGGAACAGGCATATAACTGTCGCCACGACGCGGCCCGAGACGATGCTCGGCGATGTCGCCGTGGCAGTCAACCCTTCCGACGTGAGGTTCAAGAACCTCGTTGGCGAAACCCTGATACTTCCGCTTACCGGCAGGGAGATCAAGGTCATAGCCGACGGGTTTGTGGATATGGAGTTCGGCACGGGAGCGGTCAAGGTCACCCCGGCCCACGACCCGAACGATTTCGAAATGGGTATGCGCCATAAAATCGAGCCGGTAGTCGTCATGGACCCGGACGGCACTATGAGCAAGAACACCGGCGATTACGCGGGCATGGACAGGTTCGAGGCGCGCGAGGCGATCCTTGAGGACCTGAAGGAGTTAAAGCTGCTTGAGAAGACGGTGCCGCACGCGCATTCCGTAGGCCATTGCTACAGGTGCCATACCGTAGTGGAGCCGTACCTTTCCGAACAGTGGTTCGTAAGGATGAAGCCGCTCGCGAAGCCCGGCATCGAGGCAGTCAGGAGCGGCAGGATAAAATTCCATCCCGAACGCTGGACGAAGGTCTACCTCGACTGGATGGAGAATATCCGCGACTGGTGCATCTCGAGGCAGATCTGGTGGGGCCACAGGATACCCGTCTATTACTGCAGGAAATGCCTGAAGGCGTCCGAAGGGAAGAAAGGGATAACGGTCTCTCGCGTGAAGCCCGCGAAATGCCCCGACTGCGGCTCAGCCGACATCGTCCAGGACGAGGACGTCCTCGACACCTGGTTCTCGTCGTGGCTGTGGCCTTTCTCCACGTTCGGCTGGCCGGCTAAGACGGAAGACCTCTCGTATTTTTACCCGACCTCGACGCTCTCCACCGCCCAGGACATAATCTTCTTCTGGGTCGCGAGGATGATAATGTCGGGCTATGAGTTCATGGGCGACGCGCCTTTCAAGGACATTTATATCCACGGCACTGTCCGGGACGAGACCGGGGCGAAGATGTCGAAATCGCTCGGGAACATAATCGATCCCGTGGAGATAATAGGGGAGTACGGCACCGACGCGCTGCGCTTCAGCCTCATATCGATCACTTCAGGCGGCCAGGACGTCTTCCTGTCGAAAGAGAAGTTCGAGATCGGCCGCAATTTCGCGAACAAGGTATGGAATGCCTCGAGGTTCATACTCATGAACCTCGAAGACGATAACCAGGGACTGCCCGCGATCGACAAGGCGGGCCTTTCATTCGCCGACAGGTGGATATTGTCGCGGCTGAACCGCGCGGTAGAGTCCGTCGACACGTCGCTTGAGAACTTCAGGTTCAACGAGGCGGCAAGCACCGCTTACGAATTCTTCTGGCACGAGTTCTGCGACTGGTACGTCGAAATGGTCAAGCCGGATATGACAAATAAAAGCCCCGAAGGCGCGCGAAGGAAGAAGGCGGTCCAGGCGATACTCGTGCACTGCATAGAGGATTCCCTTAAGGTGCTCCATCCTTTCATGCCTTTCGTGACGGAGGAGATCTGGCAGAACCTCCCGCATAAAGGCGATTCGATAATGGTATCCGCGTGGCCAAAGGCCGATAAGGGCATGTTTGACGATGAGGCTGAGCAGCAGATGGCCGTAGCGATAGGCGTGATATCTTCCATACGGAATATACGAGCCGAGCTGAATATCCCCCCGCAGAAGCTATGCAATGCGGTGATCGCGGCCGGCAGCGGCAAGAGCAGGAAGGCGATAGACAGGTCCCTCGAGCACATAAAAGCGCTTTCGCGCCTTGGATCGCTCGAGATAACGGATAAGATGCCCAGGCCCAAGGCGTCTTCTTTCGCCGTCTTCGGCGACTGCGAGATATGCGTGCCGCTCGAAGGCCTCGTCGACCTCGAAGCGGAAAGGAAGAAGATGATGTCGAAGATAGGGGAGCTCGAGAAGTATACCGGGTCTATCGAGGGCAAGCTGCGCAACAGGAATTTCACCGATAAGGCCCCGAAGGAGATAGTAGAGGCGGAGAAGGCGAAACTTGCCGACGCCCGCGTCTCGCTCGATAAATTGAAGGAGAACCTGAAACGATTAGAGAACTAGCGGACAAGGAGGTACTCGAGATAATCCGCCGCGCGTTGGACGAGGATATCGGAGTGTCGGATGTCACGACACAGACGCTCTTCCCGTCGCCGAAGACCGCGCAGGCGGTAATAATTTCCGTGGGCGAGGGCGTCCTTGCGGGCATCACGTTAGCGATGTCCGCGTTCGTGATGCGCGACTCGAAAGTGAAGTTCATGCCGCTTGAGATGGACGGCCGCAGGGTAAAACCGGAACAGCAGGTCGCCTATATCGAAGGCGATATCGGCGCGATACTCGGCGCCGAGAGGACAGCCCTTAACCTGATGAGCCGCCTCTCCGGAATAGCGACGCTGGCCTCAAAATTCGTCGAGGCGGTCAAGCCCTACAAGGCAAAGATAATGGATACGCGCAAGACGACGCCGGGGCTGCGCGTCCTGGAGAAATACGCCGTCGCGGCCGGAGGCGGGACAAACCATCGCATCGGCCTCTACGACCAGATGCTTATCAAGGACAACCATCTTGCGGCGGTCGGCTACGATTGGGGCAAGGTCGCCTCCGCGGTATCGTCAGCAAGGAAGAAGAGGATAAGGACCGAGATAGAGGTCCAGGATATGGCGCAGTTCAGGAAAGCCCTCGAGATATGCCCGGATGTCATAATGCTCGACAATATGGGCATAAAGAAAGTCAAGGAGGCCGTTGCGCTTCGCGATAACGGCCATTTCGAGCTCCTTCTCGAGGTGTCGGGCGGGGTAAACCTCAGAAATGCTAAAAAATTCGCCGCGGCGGGGGTCGACATGATATCGATAGGCGCGTTGACGCACTCGTCGCAGGCGCTTGATTTTTCCCTGGAAATTGTCAGTTAATATGCGCCGGATGACATATATCGCGGCTGTTCATGTGATGGCTGTCGTCCTGTTTACCGCACACATCCCCGCCGAAGCAAGCGTATCAGTAACGGCGTCCTCGTCGGAAGGCCGGGAGACGGACGCCCCGAACGCATTCGACAATAACATGCAGACGCGCTGGTCCAGCGCGTTCTCGGATCCGCAATGGATCCGGATAGACCTCGGAAAACCCGAGATGATGGTCGGCCTCGTATTGAACTGGGAGGCGGCGTACGGAAAGAATTACGAAGTCTCCGTTTCGAATGACGGCAAGGCATGGAGGCGCGTCTACTCTGAGACCGATGGCGACGGCCTGATAGATGACGTATACTTCGGAAGGACAAAAGCCCGCTATATCAAAATAGATCTTATTGAGCGCGGGACCGGCTGGGGATATTCATTATGGGATATCCGGCTCAAAGGCCTCGACGAAGAGATACCGGTCGAGACCTCCCGCGAGGGCGGCAAGACGAAGATAAAGATAGGGCTCAAAAAAACCCGGAAACTCGGGGCGATATTCATAACATGGGGGGAGAGCTATCCGGACTCCTACAGCGTGAAGGCCTCCGTGGACGGGAAGTGCTGGAAGACGGTCGCCGTGAAGGGGGATTGCAGTGGCGGCCGCGACAAAATATATGCTAATATATTCGACAAACGCTACATCGTGATTGTATGCAACGACAATAAAGGCAAGGAAAGCGTAATGAAAAAGATCGAACTCAAGGACTGGGAAGATATCGCTAAACACAAGGCGCTCGACAAGGCGCGCGGCCTCGCCGGATGGGAATCGAGCCGCGACAAGACGTTCATCGGTAAAGACGGCTCGTTCGCCGCATACCCTTACCCGTTCAGGATGAGTTTCTGGGTATACGACAAGGCCGCCGACAGGCTCTTCACGCCCGAGACGATGGAGACGGAATGGCGCCTCATTGACGGAGGATACCCCGTTACCGTCGTCAGCTGGAAGGACGGGGATATCGAGGCCGAGACAACGGTGTTCTGCTGGTTCGACGAGAAGATCGGCAAAGTACTGACATATGCCAGGGAATGCGTAAAGAACACGGGAGATGCAGGCAAACAGGTCGCAATATACGCCGTGATAACGCCGAACCCGCTCTACCATAAGTGGAAGGTCGATGGCATAAACAAGATAGAATACGATAACGACCACACCGTTTCGATCAACGGCGTGTCCAGGATATTCCTGGACGAGAGGGCGGACGGCCCCCTCGGGAAGGACCAGAAGGACGCCCTGTCGTTCGAGAGGGAGATACCCGCCGGCGAGTCGGAGACGATCGATTTCATGGTCCCTTCGAGCGAAGGGAAGGATATCGACTTCAACGGTATCAAGGACCTCAGCTTCGACGAGGCGCTCGACCTTACCGTAAGTTATTGGAAGAGCCGCAAATCGATGGAGCTCGATATACCCGATAAGAGGTACAGCGATTGTTTCTACTCGTCGCTTTTTTACATCCTTATAATGAACGACCAGCATAAGCTCTTCCCGGGCCCGTATGAATACACATCGTTCTTTTCGCATGACGCGGTCGATATGGATAACGCGCTGGACAAGGCGGGCCTTTCCGAAACCGCGCGCGACTCGACCGATTTTTTCAATTACGCGGAGGGCGGCGGATACGTGGATGAGCTCGGCGGCGGGATCTTCGCGCTCTACGAGCATTACCGCCTGAACAAGGATAATGATTATCTTGAAGCGGTTTACCCGAGGATGAGGGCTCTTTGCGAGCTCGTTAAGAAGCTTCGCGGGCCGCAGCTCGCGCTCCCGAAGGAAGACCCGGCATACGGGCTCATATGCAAAGGCGTGAGCCAGGACAATTTCAAGATACCGGCATACCTTTACGTCGATAACTGGTGGACTATACTGGGCCTGAAGGCCGCCGCGGAGGCCGCGCAGGTGCTCGGGAAAGCGGAGGACGCGAAATGGATACATGCCGAATATGAGAGCCTGCACGCCGCGACCATTGCCAGCATCGAAAAGGTCATGAAGAAGGAAAACCTCCCGTACATGCCCGCTTTCGCGGATTACTGGCCGAAGGAGATGCGCATCGTGGACCAGGAACACAGGATACTCGGCGAAACGCAGATGGCATGGGCGCACAGGCCCGCGCTGTTCCCCGGGCAGAGCATGGGCATCGCGATACCCGTCAAACTGTTCAACGACTCCTACAGGCAGTATTGGGCGAAGGCCGGCAAGTTCTCGAATTATGACGGCGGCTGGTTCGTGGAATACGAGAAGGTCTTCTGGGGATACAACTTCAAGCTCGCGCATCCGCTGATATACCTCGGCATGGAGGACGTTGCGCTCAAGAACATCGAGTGGGGCATCGAACACCAGTCATGCCCCGGCGGATGGATGGAAGCTATGCCGAGCAAGATAAACGACAGGGGATTGCGCGAGATATCCGAAGGCATAGTTGGGGATGTCCCGCACGGCTGGTCAGCCGCGCATTATATGCTGCTGCTCCGTGATATGCTTCTGCGCGAGGACGGCGGCAAACTGCTCCTGCTCTCATGCATACCTGAAGGATGGCTCGACGACGGGAAGGTCATCGAGGTCAAGGACGCGCCTACGTATTTCGGGAAAGTCGGCTTCAAGGTCCAGAGTTTCCGCAGCAAAGGATTCCTGAAGCTCTCGATAGACGCCGATACCCCGCCGCCGGAAGGGTACGTCATTATCATAGGCAAGAAGAAAATCCCGGTCCCGGCGGACGCCAAGGCGTTAGATATAGTATTCTGATATGCCGAAATTCAAGCTCGTCTCATCGTTCAGGCCCGAGGGCGACCAGCCCCGGGCCATAAAAGCACTCACCGAAGGCCTGCGTTCGGGTAAGGATTTCCAGACGCTCCTGGGCGTTACCGGCTCCGGCAAGACCTTCACGATGGCGAATGTCATTGAAGATATCGACAAACCAACCCTCGTCATCTCGCATAATAAGACCCTCGCGGCGCAGCTCTACAGCGAATTCAGGGATTTCTTTCCCGAGAACGCCGTGGAATATTTCGTCAGTTATTACGACTATTACCAGCCCGAGGCCTACATACCACAGACCGATACCTATATAGAAAAGGACTCTTCGGTAAACGACCGCCTCGACCGGCTGCGCCTGTCGGCTACTTCGTCGCTCATGTCGCGAAGCGACGTCATAATAGTCGCGAGCGTCTCCTGCATCTATAACCTCGGTTCTCCCGAGGACTACTCCAACATGATGGTCACGATAGAGAAGGGGCAGAAGCTCGACCGCGACGAGGTCCTCCGCAAACTCATAGGCATCCAATATGAACGCAATGATATCGAGTTCGTCCGCGGAAAGATACGGGTCCGCGGGGACACCGTCGACGTATTCCCCGCATATTCTGAAAAGGCGATACGGTTCTCCGTATTCGGAGATGATGTCGAGAAGATAACCGAATTCGACCCCGTGTCGCAGAAGACGGTATCCGAGCTCGACCGCGCCGCCATATACCCGGCAAAACATTTCCTTACGTCCCCGCCGGCAATAGAAGAAGCGGTAAAAGTGATAAAGCAGGAGCTCGACGAGCGGCTTGAATTCCTGAGGTCAAAAGGAAAACTGCTCGAAGCGCAGCGCCTCGAACAACGCACGAGATACGACATAGAGATGCTGCAGGAGATCGGCTATTGCCACGGCGTCGAGAACTACTCGCGGCATCTCGGCGGCAGGCCTGCGGGCGCACGGCCGTATTGCCTTATCGATTATTTCCCAAAGGATTTCCTGATGATAGTGGACGAATCCCACGTGACGATCCCGCAGATAAGGGGGATGTACGAGGGCGACCGCGCCCGCAAGACGACGCTTGTGGATTTCGGCTTCCGCCTGCCTTCGTGCCTCGATAACAGGCCGCTGCGTTTCGATGAGTTCGAGACGCTGATGAAACAGGCGATATTCGCGTCCGCGACGCCTTCGGAATACGAGGTCCGCAAGTCCGGGGCGAGGGTCATAGAGCAGGTCATAAGGCCTACGGGACTCATAGACCCGGACATAATAATCAAGCCGACGGACAGGCAGGTCGATGACATAATAGGGCAGGTTCGGGAGCGCGCGCAGAAGAAGGAGCGCGTCCTCGTGACGACCCTGACCAAGCGCATGGCAGAGGACCTCTCCGCATACCTCGAGGAGCTCGACCTGCGCGTCAAATACATCCATTCGGATATCGACGCGATAGAAAGGGTCAAGATACTCAAGGAGCTGCGCCTGGGCGAGTTCGACTGCCTCGTCGGGGTCAACCTGTTGAGGGAAGGGCTCGACCTTCCCGAGGTCTCGCTCGTCGCCGTGCTCGATGCCGACAAGGAAGGGTTCCTGCGCTCGGAGACATCGCTGATCCAGCTGGCAGGCCGCGCCGCGCGCCATATCAACGGCCAGGTGATAATGTATGCGGACAACATAACCGGTTCGCTCAAACGCGCGATCGACGAAACAAAGCGTAGACGGGCACTGCAATTGGAGTATAATAGAAAGAATAGTATCACGCCGAAGTCGATACAGAAAGCGATCCGCGAAGGCATCGAGATGCTTCAGGACGCCGAAGAGGTGGAGATGGAGGCTGCCGGCGTCAAGGCCGGCGGTTACGAGGCAGAAAAGGTGATAGAAGAACTCGAATACGAAATGGGCCTCGCGGCGCGCAACCTGCAGTTCGAGAAAGCCGCCGAGATACGCGACAGGATAGCAGCGCTCAAAAAGGAGCTTAACGTTGAATAGGGCCGTTCTTGGGATATTGCTCTGCGTTTTGATCGGCGGATGTTCGGCGCCGGAGAAGTGCGTACCGCTTTATACGCCGACGGCCGAGGAAGACAAGGCACTCGATGACCTCGAACACCGGGCGTTCAATTATCTCTGGAACGAGGTATACCCGGAGACCGGCATCGCTGTAGATCATACGCAAAACCGCATCGGAAAAGTGGCAGCCACTGGCTTCGAGCTCGCCGCCATTACCATCGGGGTAAAGAGGGGATGGATAACATACGAGCAGGGCTACGACCGGACATGGAAGATACTCAACGTATTCTACGACGACCCGAATGACCCGAACGACCCGTATGTTGACGGGCATTTCGGGCTTTACTGGCACTTCGTCAACGGCCGCACGGGCAAACTGGAGCCTATCGACTGCGTGGCGATGTGCGACTCGGCGGATTTCATCGGGGGCGCCGTGGTCGCGGGCGAATTCTTCAAGGGAACGCCGGTAGAGGAACTCGCGAAAAAGATTTACGACAACGTCGAATGGGATAAGTTCGTCAAATACAAAACGGACGGCACACCGGGCCTGCTTTCATTCGGCTGGGTTCCTCCGCACGTATCGAAGGGCGACTATTACGAGATAGACGGCCTCCTGCCGTACGACATGAGCGGTTTCGCGGACAATTCGCTGCTTATATACGTCCTCGGGCTCGGTTCCGATACGCACCCGATCCCCCAGCAGACGTGGGAGACCTACGTAGACACTTACACGCTCGATGAATACGAGGGCTACGAGGCCGTCATGACCGGCTCGGGCGCGCTCTTCTCGCGCCAGGTGCCTCATTCCTTCATCCGCTTCAGCAGGAAACGCGACCGCAAGATCGACTATTTTCTCGAGATAGTGAACAAGATACTTGCCGACAGGGCTTTCAACGTGAAAGTCAACGGCTATCCTCCCGAGCTATGGGGGCTTACCGACTGCTTCGGGAAGGACTCTTATGGCCATGGGGCGCCGCCGGGCCAGGTCCAGAACGACGGCACCGTAGGCTCGACCGCATTCGTAGGGGGCCTGCCGTTCGTGCCGGAAGTATCGTTCGCATCCATGAAATACGTCAAGGATAAATTCGGCGACAGGGTCTACGGCAAATACGGTTTCACGAGTTCCGTGAACCTGAAGAACAATTACGTGAGCCCGCTGTATGTAGGCATCGAGGTGGGCCCGATGATAATGCTCGTCGAGAATTACAGGAGCGGCCTTATATGGGACCTCTTCTCAAGATCGGGCGTCATGAAGAACTTCGTTAAGCGGGCCGGGATGTCGGGCGTAGTAGACGACTTCGAACTGCCGCCTGAGGCGCCTCCTTATGCCTACTGGTATATAACAGGAGGGGCCGGCAAGATAGGATGGGGCGATAACCCGCAGAACGGGCACAAATACTTCAAGATTACATCCGACGGGGGGCCGGTAACGTTGGAGGCAAAGCTTTCGGAAAATGACCTCACGGAATTCAATTACTGCAAATACCTCTCATTATGGACACGCGGGATGAATGTGAACAGCTGCGCGATCTCTTACGGCGGAAAGAAGATATACCTTAAACGCCTCGCCGGGCTTGACGGCTTCGGATGGAAGCACCATTATTTCTCATTGCCTGATGATATAAAGTCGGGCAAGGCCTGCGGCATCTCGATAAAATGCGAGGCCGCCGGAAAGGACGCCGCGGTAGATAATATCTCGTTCGAGGCGAAGATGGACAAGTATCCGCCGGAACGGATAACGGGCCTGCAGGCATCGACCGGCAGGATAGGCGGGGCCATCGACCTCGCCTGGACGGTCCCCGAAGACAAGGCTAATGACAGGATATCGCGCTATATCCTGAAGATATCGGACGGCCAGGCCATGGAAAAGACAAAAGACAAAATTCTCTTGCCCGTATCACAATTCCCCGGGAATGAGAAACGCACTGTACTCATCGATAGCCCAGGCCCGGTATTCCTGTCTATGGCCGCGATCGATGCATACGGCCATATAGGGCAGTTCTCGAAACCGGTTAGGGCGGAACCGAATCACGACGCTATTGACCTCGTCGCATTTAAATGCGGGAAAAATCCCGTCTCATCGGTCGAACTGTCGAATGCCGGGATCAGCGCAAGCGCCGTTGAGGACGAAAGCAGGGGCGATTGCCTGCAGGTGAAATATACCAAGACCCACGCCTGGGATTATATCGCTTTCCCGCTTGACCCTGCTATGGTCGCGGCGCACAGGTACATAATAGTGACGGTAAAGGGAAAGGTCGATATCCTCGGGAAACTCTGGTGCTCGGACGATTTCCAGTTCGACATGGAAAGGAAAGAGTCGGACAGCGATACGGAATGGACCTCCATGAAATTCGATACATATAAAGTGTCCCAGATAATCACAAGCCGCGATGACGTAAAGAAGCTGATAATGTTCCACGAGCCCGGCAAATGGAAGGGCGAAGGCGTATTTTTAATTGACCGCATAGAATATTCCAACTAAACTACTGAAAATGGACGACAAGATACTTAACATGTTCCGCTCCTCGAGCGGGGAATTCATATCTGGCGAAGATATAAGCGAGAAGCTCGGCATCTCGCGCGCCGCTGTATGGAAGCATATCGAGCAGCTGCGCAAAGACGGCTATGAGATAACGGGCGAGCCGCACGTCGGCTACCGCCTGACCGGCACGCCGGACAAGCTTATTCCCGAAGAGATATCCCACAAGCTCGGCACGAAGATCATGGGCAGAAAGATCTATTCCTACGAGTCGACCGACTCGACCAACGACGTCGCGCACCGCCTCGCGCAATCTGGCTCGCCGGAAGGTACGGTCGTATTCGGCGAAGGGCAGTCGAAGGGGCGCGGCAGGATGGGACGGCACTGGGTATCGCCGAAAGGGAAAGGCATCTATTTTTCCTTTATTCTCAGGCCGGGCGTATCTCCGGCAGAGGCCCCGAAGATAACCCTCATGTCCGCCGTGGCAGTAGCCCGCGCGATAAGGAAGGTAACCCACCTCGGAGCCCTCATCAAATGGCCGAATGACATCCTGATAAATGACCATAAGGCGGTCGGGATCCTTACCGAGATGAGCGCGGAGGTCAATACGGTCCGCTACATAGTCCTCGGTATAGGCGTAAACGTGAATACATCAAAAAGCGAGCTGCCGAAGGAAGCCACGTCGCTCAAGGCCGAATCGGGGGAAGAGATATCCCGCGTGGAGCTCGCGCAGGAGATCCTGAGGGAGCTCGACAGGCAGTACCGCGTCTTCAACGAAAAGGGTTTCAGGAAGATCATAGACGAGTGGAAGGGGCTTTCGCATACATTAGGCGAGGAAGTAAAGATCGCCTGCCACGGCAGGAAGATAGAGGGCACCGCGACCGACCTCGATCCGAGCGGCGCGCTCGTCGTCCGTCTCGATAACGGCTTCACGGAACACGTCACCGCGGGTGATGTGCTTATGGTAAGATAAAATGCATACACCGATATCGGATCCGAAGGAACTTCGTGAATTCTATAACGACGTCTATTCAAAGGGCGATATACGCGACAACGAGAAGCTCTATAAATGGATAGTAAAACTCTGCGGGCCGCAGAAGGGAAGGAAGCTTCTTGATATCGCCTGCGGCATCGGGCTCGTCCTAAAGGCCGGAAGCGAGGAAGGATTAAAGACCTACGGCCTCGATATCTCCGACGAGGCGATAAAGCGCGCAAAAGCGGTATCGCCGGAGTCCGAGCTTGTCGTCGGCGACGGCGAGAACCTCCCGTGGCCGGACGGCTCTTTTGATTACGTGACATCGCTCGGGAGTTTGGAACATTACCTCGACCCGGAAAAAGGCGTCAGGGAGATAGCCAGGGTAATGTCGAACGACGGGACCGCGGTCATAATGCTGCCGAACAGCTACGCTTACGGCGAGATAATAAAGGCGCTCTTCACAGGAAAAAGCTCCGATGAATGGCAGGCCCTCGAGCGCCACGCGACGGTAAACCAGTGGAAGGAGATGCTCGAGAAGAACGGCCTGAAGGTCACCGGGATAAGAGGGTATAACAAATATCCCGAGTTCTTCAAGCCCGGGACGCGCAAGGTAAAGTCGCTCAGGAAATTCTTTATCACATGCTTCTTCAGGTACCTTACGCCGTTCAACCTCGCGCAACAATTCGTATACATATGCAGGAAAGGATAGGCAATAGGATGCTTCTCGCGGCAGATATCGGAAATACAAGCACCACGTTCGGTGTATTTAAGGGCAGGAAACTCGTCCGGGCATGGAGGGCCTCTACCGGCGATATCCTATCCGGAAAACCTGTTAAATTGCCGGGCGGCGTAGGGCGCGCGATAATATCCAGCGTCGTCCCGAAAGCGACACCCGCGGTCGGCAGGGCGATTTCCCGCAAATACGGGATCATCCCGCTTATCCTCGGAAAAAACATTAAAGCGCCGATAAAGAACCTCTACATAAAACCGGGACAGGTGGGCCAGGACCGCCTCGTTAACGCTGTCGCCGTAAAAGAGCTTTACGGTTATCCGGCGATAGTCGTCGACTTCGGGACCGCGATAACGTTCGACGTCATATCCAAAAAGGGCGAGTACCTCGGCGGGCTGATATTCCCCGGCATAGAAACATCCCTTAACGCGCTCTCGGAAAAAGCCGCATTGCTCCCCTCGATAACGGTCGTCCCGCCGAAAGGGCTTATAGGGCGCGAAACCGCAGACAGCATGAGGAGCGGCGTCTTCCACGGGATAGGGGCGCTATGCGACGGTATAATCTCCCTCCTGGAGAAGAAACTCGGCCCGATGACCGTGATAGCGACAGGCGGCCACGCAAAGGTCGTCTCCGGATTTTCAAGGTCGATAAGACATATCGATCCCCACCTCACTCTTAAAGGCCTCCGGATAATAGCGGAAAAATAAAAAATATCTTGACAAAATTCGGCTAAAACGTATAATATTATCCAAAATTAGCACTCAGTATACTGGAGTGCTAATTTATGTGTTAATAAACCTGCCCCTTGCTTATGCAAGCCGAAATTCTCTATGATAATTTCGGCTTAAGCTTCGGGGTTACTTAGCAGCCATCCGGCTGCGGGCTAATTAAGGAGGTATAAAATGTCAGTTCAACCGTTAGGCGACAGGATCCTTGTCAAGCCCGTTGACAGTGAAGTGAAGACAAAGGGCGGCATAATCCTGCCGGACACTGCAAAGGAGAAGCCATCCAAGGGAAAGGTTGTGGCGGTCGGGAAGGGAAAACTCCTTGATGACGGCAAAGTAAAGGAGCTGGAGGTAAAGGTCGGGGACACGGTCCTCTACGGACGCTACGGAGGCACCGAAATTAAATATAAAGACGAGGATATGCTGATCCTCAGGGAATCGGAAGTACTGGCGATAGTCAAATAACAAGGGAGGGAATGAAAGTGGCAAAGCAATTACTGTATAACGAGGAAGCGAGGCGCAAGATATTGTCGGGCGTCGAGCAGCTCTCGAGGGCTGTAAAGGTAACTCTCGGGCCGAAGGGCCGCAACGTAGTGCTGGATAAGAAATTCGGATCACCCACGATAACCAAAGACGGCGTAACGGTAGCCAAAGAGATAGAGCTTTCCGACCCGTTCGAGAACATGGGCGCGGAAATGGTAAAGGAAGTCGCGAGCAAGACGTCTGACAACGCCGGCGACGGCACCACGACGGCCACGCTGCTTACAGAAGCTATATACAGGGAAGGCCTGAAGAACGTCACCTCGGGCGCGAACCCGATGGCGCTGAAGCGCGGCATAGATAAAGCCGTTGAAGAGGTCTTCGAGCAGCTGAAGAAGATATCCAAGCCGATAGGCAAGGACAAGAAAGAAATATCGCAGGTAGCGACGATAGCGGCGAATAACGACAAGGCCATCGGCGACCAGATCGCCGAAGCCATGGACAAGGTCGGCAAGGACGGCGTAATAACCGTCGAGGAAGCAAAATCGACCGAGACGACGCTTAAGGTAGTCGAGGGCATGCAGTTCGACCAGGGCTACCTCTCGCCGTACTTCGTTACGGACACCGAGAGGATGGAAGCGTCCCTCGAGGATCCTTATATACTGATCCACGAGAAGAAGATATCCAACATAAAGGATATGCTCCCGCTTCTCGAGAAGATCGCCAAGAACGGCAGGCCTCTGCTTATCATAGCTGAGGAAGTCGACGGCGAGGCGCTCGCGACGCTCGTCATCAACAAGATCCGCGGGACGTTCGCGTGCTGCGCGGTAAAAGCCCCGGGCTACGGCGACAGGAGAAAGGCCATGCTCGAGGATATCGCCGTATTGACCGGCGGTATCGCGATAACCGAGGACCTCGGAAGGAAGCTCGAGAACATAGACCTTAACGAGCTCGGCCGCGCGAAGAGGGTAACGGTCGACAAGGAGAACACTACGATCGTCGAAGGTGCCGGAAAGGGCTCCGATATAAAGGGAAGGATCGAGCAGATCAAGTCCCAGATATCGAAGTCGGATTCCGATTACGATAAGGAAAAGCTCCAGGAGAGGCTCGCGAAGCTCTCGGGCGGTGTCGCAGTCATCAATGTAGGCGCGGCGACGGAGTCCGAGATGAAGGAGAAGAAGGCACGGGTCGAGGACGCGCTGCACGCTACGAGGGCTGCCGTCGAAGAAGGCATAGTCCCCGGCGGCGGTGTCGCGCTGCTCAGGTGCATATCCGCGCTCGAGAAGATGAAACTCTCCGGCGACGAGCAGATCGGCGTCGATATAGTCAAGAGGGCCCTTGAGGAACCGTTGAGGCAGATCGCTTTCAACGCCGGCCTCGAAGGTTCGGTAGTGGTAGAGAACGTAAAGAAAGAGAAGACGAACATAGGTTACGATGTGCTCCAGGCCGATTACGTCGACATGATAGATTCCGGCGTCATCGACCCGACAAAGGTTACGAGGACCGCCCTGCAGAACGCTTCATCGATAGCCGGGCTGCTCCTGACGACCGAGTGCCTCGTCACCGACATACCCGAAAAAGAAAAGACTCCTCCGATGCCCCCGCATGGCGGCTACGGCGAGGGGATGTACTAGACCCCGCTTTAATTGATGCGCGGGGTCTGTCCTTTAGGACTAGACCCTAAATCCAAGGAGGAATTAAATGAACCTTAAGCCATTAGGCGACAAAGTGATCGTGGAAGTGTTGAGCGCCGAGGAGAAGACGAAGGGCGGCATCATACTCCCCGACACCGCGAAGGAGAAACCGCAGGAAGCCAAGGTCATAGCCGTCGGCTCGGGCAAGGTGCTCGATAACGGCAAGACCGTCGCTCCCGATGTGAAGGCCGGAGACATAATAATCTTCGGGAAATACTCCGGAAGCGAAGTGAAGGTTGACGGCAAGGAGTACCTGATCATAGACGCGGACGATATTCTCGCGATAGTTAAGTGAAATAGCATACAATGCCCCCTTGGCCGAAAGGCCAGGGGGGCGTTTTTATTTATAAATAAGTGTTTACACTTATTGTACGAACTTCACAATTCGCGCTATTTTAAGATAATTACGAATTCTGTCAATAATATTTGTGTTGCAAAGTCGCGATATAGTGCTACACTTTATCTCAGGGTGATGAAAAGTACCATCAAAAACGAAGTTCGTATAATAAATGTTATGACTAGAAATATTAACGAAATAATTGAAGATACAAAGAAGCTTGCAAGAGAGTATTATCTTGCAACTCATAAGCCATTGGGAGTGACAAGCGAAATTGGAGAGTATGAAGCTTCAAAAATATTGAAATTAAGCTTAGCGGAAGCAAGGCAACCCGGGTTTGATGCACTCGATCGATATAATAAAAAGGTTCAAATTAAATCAAGGTGCATCTATGATAAAACGAAAATATCTCAGCGAACTGGAACGATGAAATGCAAAAAAGAATGGGATTATGCGATTTTGGTGCTACTTGATGAGTATTATAATGCATATGAAATATATAAAGCTAATAAACCAGAAATAGTAAATGCAATAAATGTCCCTGGTTCGAAATCAAGAAATGAAAGAGAAACATTAGCGATTGGCCAGTTTAAAAGAATTGCGAATTTGGAATGGAAAAGGTCATAACAATTCACTCCAGCGGACTATCCCAGCATGGGGTAGCGGGGGCTAGCCGCTGAGTTCAAATGTTATGTGAATAAGATAAAAAGGAGGCAACCAATGAAATTGGCTCTTATGACAGTAGTTATGCTCATTTCTATCCCTTTGACTGCCACAGCTTCAGATAACGGACAGCAGATTCAGAGCGCGATGCCCGAAGATGTGTCAGGCAAATATGAGGCAATAGAAGGAAGAGTCCTCAACGTTTTCTCCGCTGAAGATGAAGGAGCGAAATTTCGCGCATACCTGGTCAAATGGAAGGATCAGGAAGTCATTGTATCCGATCCGTTGGGTACGACAAACAAAAAGGTAGGCGATTCGATCAACTTCATAGCCTCGAATTTTGAAGCACCAAACCTGTTTTCAAAGGCAGATAATCCCAGTAAAATTAAGATATTACAGTTTACGTCATTCGAGTATCCCCCGTTAAATGCCGCAATTTCTTCCGCCCCTAAGACAGAGGATGAAAAAAAGTGGGAAAGCCTTATGGCGAAAGCAAGCATAATTACCTCCAACGAAGAGAAGAATGCCGAAACAGTGAAAGTTGCCAGGGATGCATTGGATTTTGCAGAAAAGACTTTCGGGGCGGATACTTTATATACGGCGCGATCCTCCAATTTATTGGCGGATGACCTTATCTGGACCGGAGAATATGACGAAGCAAAGAAGTATTACAAACAGGCCAAGGCGATATATGAGAAGAAAACCGGCCCAGATTCAATCGAAGTCGCTGATTGCCTGACGGGGATTGGCAACGCTTATCATCACCAGTACAGAATAAATGATGCCGAGCCCTATTATTTAAAAGCAAAGGCGATATATGATACGAAGGAACTTAACGCAGAGAATTCCCGTATGGCGCTACTTGCATATGAAAGGCTAGTATATATTTTGGAGGACCGAAGGAAATTAGCGGAGGCAGAGGAAGCCTATAAAAAAGTAATCGCCCTCTATGAGAAGATTTATGGAGAAGACAGGATCGCCGATACTTGCAATAGGATGACGATCATTTATATGGATGAAGGAAAATACGCGGAAGCGGAAGCTTATTGCAAGAAATGCATAGAAATCAGGAAAAAGAGTCACGGAGAAGAGAGCAGTTGGGTAGCTGATAGGCTTCGGGATTTAGCCAAGATATACGCAAAGGAAGGGAAGAGAAAAGAAGAAGAGGAAACCCTAAAACTTGCCCTTAACATATATGAAAAGAAAGAAGCGTCAGAGCTTAAAAAGATAATTCCTTATTCAATCGCAGTAGCCAATGAGTCAGTCGATCTGGGAAGGTTTTATTGCGTTACCGGTAATTATCCTGAATCGGAATCTTATTTCAAAAAGGCCGTGGCCATATACGAGAAATATGTCCCTAATTATAATAGTAATTTGTCGATTTGCCTTGATGATATGGCTATTCTTTATAAAAGAATGGGCAATGTTTCCGAGTCCAATAAGTGCGATGAAAGGTCAAAGGAGATCAAATCTACATTGTCTCGTAAAGGTGTTTCTTTTTAAAGAAGTAATCGTCTTAAATGTTTGGGTGGAAAGGAGACGATAAAATGATTACTCGAAAGGATGTCGGAAAGTCAATTGGCGCATAGTTGTGGGATACTGATTTCAATGTTGATTAATGCAGTTGCATTATGATTGTCCCGTCTTATTATCCAGATTCGTGCGGAGGCTCGTTTCACTCACGCTCGCTACGCTCGCCGCCGCTGAGTTCAAATGTCACATGAAAAATATGATTAGAAGAATATTCAGAATTATTTGCGAAATAACTACATCTGAAGATATTAAAAACATGAAAAAGGCTTTAACCAAAGTTCCTGGCCCCAGTCCTTGGTATCTTTATAAAATGGGTCCTAAAATAAGAACCAAGTATGGAATTACTTCGTGGAAATATGCAGGCCGCAGCGAAAATAAATGTGGGAAATTCATATTGAAAGCCGGCAATAACAATTTAGCAGTTTTCAATTTTTATAACTATGTGTGTCACCTTAAGGATTCTCTACTTCTTGTCTGGAATCAACCAAGAACCGACAAGGGGACAACCAATCCGATTAGTCTTACGATTTTTGATTGCAATAAATTTATACCTATTGATAATCTGGAAAATATTTATCCTGAAATGAAGGAGAAAGAGATCTTAATCTACCATAAGAATGGGGTTCAAGATAAATTTGAAATACCTACTACCAATATCGATAAATCATTGAAACTATATATCCCTGATTCTTTACGAGAAATGGATGAAATTCTCATATTGGCTCATTCGTCAGCATTAGCTGGATGGACATGGGATAGAAATAATCTTTGCCTCTTATCCTTAAAACCAAAAACAGGAACCTGTGACTTCTATCCCCAGGATTGGTTTAACAATGGGGGGTATGATTATGGTTATGAATGGGTAACGCATGTTGCACGGGAACCAAAAAGTCAAAAAATATGTGGGGCCGGAGTAAGGATTAAAAGTTTTATCCTGGATAGAACGAACAGAAAAATAGAAAAATACTTTTATTAGCATATAATAAGCAATTAAATATTAAATCTTACCTAAAAAACACCCTATAGACAACAACTGCGTGCCCTCATAATCACCCTGTTTTTCTTGACTTTTCACCCCGGTTTTTGTATCATAATTGTCTAAATTCAAGGAGGTTCCGGAAACATGGGTGAATATATAGGTATCGGAAGGAAGGCCCGCCGTTGTTATGGTTTTGATGAGATAGCGCTCGCCCCAGGAAGAGTCACGATCAACCCCGCAGAAGTAGATACCAGCTGGAAGATAGACGGAAAAAAATTCAATGTGCCCATACTTGCCGCCGCTATGGACGGCGTCGTTGACGTCAAGTTCGCCATTGCCATGGGCAAGGTCGGGGGCGTCGCGGTACTCAACCTCGAAGGCGTCCAGACCAGGTATGAGGACCCGGATGAGGTCCTCGAGCAGCTCGTAAAGGCAGACCCCGAGAAAGCCACGGAGATAATCCAGTCGATATACACGAAACCCATACAGGAAAAGCTCGTAGAGAAGAGGATACGCCAGATAAAGGACGCGGATGTGCCGGCGGTCGTCAGCGCGATACCGCAGCGCGCGGAGAGGTTCGGCAGGATAGCGCAGGACGCCGGAGCCGATATCTTCGTCATACAATCCACGGTCAGCACCGTTAAGCACCTCTCGAAGGAATACGAGGCCCTCGACATAAAGAAATTCTGCAAATCGGTCAAGATACCCGTCATAGTAGGCAACTGCGTCGGATATGACGTCGCTATGGACCTGATGAACAGCGGCGCGTCCGCGATACTCGTCGGGATAGGCCCCGGCGCGGCGTGCACGACAAGAGGCGTGCTCGGCATCGGCGTGCCGCAGGTTACGGCGACCGTAGATTGCGCGGCCGCCCGTGACGCGTTCTTCAAGAAGACAAAGAAATATATCCCGATAATAACCGACGGCGGAATGAGGGCCGGCGGCGATATCTGCAAGGCGTTCGCCTGCGGTTCGGATGCAGTAATGGTAGGTTCGGCATTCGCGAGGGCGGTTGAAGCGCCCGGCCGCGGTTACCACTGGGGGATGGCCACGCCGCACGCGAACCTTCCGCGCGGGACAAGGATACATGTAGGCACGACCGGCACGCTCGAGGAGATACTCTTCGGGCCGGCGAGGTTCGACGACGGTTCGCAAAACCTCATGGGCGCCCTGCAGACATCGATGGGTTCGGTCGGCGCGAAGGACATCAAGGAATTCCAGAAGACAGAGATAATAATAGCCCCATCCATCAGGACAGAGGGAAAGATATTCCAGCAGGTCCAAAGGGTAGGAATGGGCAAATAAGCTAATGCCGCAGCAACAGGAAGTTGTCCTTGTCTTGGACTTCGGCTCGCAATACAACCAGCTGATAGCGCGCCGCGTCAGGGAGAACAGGGTATTCTCGAGGATCGTTCCCCATAACATAACGGCGGCAGAGATACGCCGGCTGGCGCCTAAAGGCATAATACTGTCGGGCGGGCCAGCCCCGATCTATGGAGCTGCGGCGCCTAAACCAAAAAAAGAGATCTTTGAGCTCGGTATACCGGTACTCGGGATATGCTACGGCATGCAGGCGATGTCGCATATGCTCGGCGGCAAGGTGACCAGGGCAAACAAGCGCGAATACGGCCACGCCGAACTCCTCATAGACGATCCTTCGGGCCTTTTCTCGGATATAGACGATAAGGCCATCTGCTGGATGAGCCACGGGGATTACGTATCGCAGCTGCCCCCGGGTTTCAGGAAGATAGCGCACACATCAAGCACCGGATTTGCGTCCATAGCCGATACCTCGCGCGGGCTTTACGGGGTGCAGTTCCATCCCGAGGTCGCCCATACGCCGAAGGGCGGCAGGATGATATCGAATTTCCTTTTCAAGATATGCCGCTGTGAAGGCAGATGGACCGCGCAATCGTTCATCGATGACACCGTGCGTTCCGTCAGGGACACGGTGGGGAAGGAAAAAGTCGTCTGCGGTCTTTCCGGCGGGGTCGACTCATCCGTGGCGGCCGTACTGCTGCACAAGGCCATCGGCAAACAGCTCATCTGCATATTCATAAATAACGGCGTACTAAGGAAGGGCGAAGCGGAACGCGTTATCAAG
>Ga0209507_1000779_pt1 | contig 30085 bp, 27 predicted proteins | sample AD_UKC028_MetaG_FD_184414 | JGI IMG/M metagenome (GOLD analysis project Ga0209507, IMG submission 184414) | Active sludge microbial communities of municipal wastewater-treating anaerobic digesters from USA - AD_UKC028_MetaG (SPAdes) (version 2) | ecosystem: Engineered > Bioreactor > Anaerobic >...
CTCGGTCGCCCTCGGCCTGGCCCTGGCCCGGTCCTTCGCCGCCCCCCTGGCCATGGCCGCCGAGGCGGCCCGCGCCATCGCCTCGGGCCGCCTCGGCGTCAGGCTCGACGGCCGCTCGGCCGCGCGCGGCGACGAGCTGGGCGACTTCCTCCGCGCCCTCTCGTCCATGGCCTCGGACCTCGACGGGAGCCTGCGGGCCATCGGGGCCTCGGTCGCCGAGCTCGAGGCCGTGGGCAAGCGCCTCGCGGAGAGCATGGAGAGCGCGGACCGGGCCCTCGCCCGGATCACGGAGGGCGTCGAGTCGGTCAACCGGCAGGCCTTCGAGCAGAGCGCGGGGGTCGAGGAGACCGCGGCGACGGTGCGGCAGATGGCCCTGACCATCGAGTCGCTGGACGCCGAGATCGAGGTCCAGTCGCGGGGCGTCTCGGCCTCCTCCTCCTCGATCGAGGAGATGATCGGCAGCATCAGGTCGGTGACCGCGAGCGTCGAGCGGCTCGGCGAGAGCTTCGCCGCCCTCCTCGCCTCCGCGGAGGACGGCGGCTCCAAGCTCGAGACGGTGACCGGCCTGATCGGCGAGGTCGCCTCCAAGTCCGACCGGCTCCGCGAGGCCAACGCCGTCGTCTCGAACATAGCGGCCAAGACGAACCTCCTGGCCATGAACGCCGCGATCGAGGCCGCCCACGCGGGAGAATCGGGCCGCGGCTTCTCCGTCGTGGCCGACGAGATCCGCGGCCTGGCGGAGAGCGCGGCGGCCCAGTCCAAGGAGATCACGCGCGACATCGGGGGCATCCGCCGCTCGATCGACGAGGCCGTCGGGAGCGCCGCCGTGGCCCGCGACTCCTTCGGGGCGGTGCGCGAGCGGATCCGGGGGGTGAGCGAGCTCGAGCGCGGCATCAACGGGGCGCTCGAGGAGCAGCGGGAAGGCTCGCGCCTCATCCTCGAGTCCCTCGCCTCGATCAACGAGGTCACGGCCCAGGTCCGCTCCGGCTCGGCGAAGCTGCGCGAGGGCTCCCAGGCCATCGGCGCGGAGATGGGCGAGCTCGAGGAGGCGACCGCCCTCCTCAAGGAGGCGGCCGGCTCCATCGGGTCCGGCATGGGCGAGATCGGGGCGGCCTCCGCGGCGGTGACCGAGCTCGCGCGCCGCAACGAGGCGGCCATCGCGGCGGTGGAGGCCCTCCTCGCGCGCTACCTCCTCGAGCCCCTCCCCGCCGAGGGGCCCGAGCCGGGGCCCGCCCAGGAGGAGACGCTCCTGCGGTAGCCGCAGGTCCGGCAGAGGGGCTCGACGAGGAGCCGCCGCGCGAAGCCCTCGCGGATGGCCCGGGCCCGGGGCGAGGCGAGTATCTCCGCCAAGGGCCGCTCGCGCAGGTTCCCCAGGGCGAGGAGGCCCTCCCCGTCGAGGCAGCAGGGCAGGACGGTGCCGTCGACGAGGACGGCGATCTGGTTGCCCAGGCCCCGGCAGAAGCCCTCGGCCCCTTCCTGGGGCAGGGCGGGGTCGGGCCAGACGAAGCGCTCGGCGGAGTTGAGGAAGACCCGGCGGTCGAGCTCGATCGAGGCCGGCAGCTCGGCGGCGGAGTCCCAGGCGCCCAAGGAGGGATAGCGTCCGCGCAGGAGCTCCCAGAGCCCCTCCGTCTCCGGCGGGAGGAGCCCCGAGCTGCGGCTCCAGAGCCGGAGGCTCAGGGGGAAGGCTGGGCGCTCGCGGTGCTGGTCGAGGAAGGAGGAGAGGCCCCGCCAGTAGGCCTCGAGCCCGGGCGAGCCCGGGGCGCTGTGGAGGGAGACGCTCAGCTTGCGGAGGTTCTTGGCCCCGAGGAGGATCCCCGCCCGCTCGGCCAGGAGGGTCCCGTTGCTCGTCAGGTTCACGGCGAAGCCCCGGGCCCCGGCCGCGGCCACGAAGCCGCCGAGCTCGGGGTGGAGGAGGGGCTCGCCCTTCACGTGGAAGTACAGCTGCCTCCCGAAGCCTTCCAGGGCGCGGAGGTAGAGCCCGAAGTCCTCCGCGGACAGGAAGCCCGCTGGCCTGCGGCGCGGCGGGCAGAAGGGGCACGCGAGGTTGCAGACGTTGGTGATCTCGAGGTAGATCTTATCGAACATCTCCCCCTGTTGTAGCATGGGCCGGGCTTCCGCGCCTCCCCCGCCTTGACTAAGCCCCGCGGTCTTCCGATAAAGAGTACGATGCCGTACCACAACAGACGCCTCAGGCGGCCGCCCCTCCCGGTCATCGCCCTCCTCGCCGCCCTCCTCGCCCCCCGGGCGGCCCTCGCCGAGGCCGCGGAGCCGCCTTCCGGGCCCGCCTTCTCCGAGCTCTGGGCCTACCTCATGAGCGGGGAGGAGCGCTTCTTCGATCCCTCCTGGCCGATCAGCGACCTCGCCTACTTCGCGGCGAGCATCGGCTCGACCGGCTCCCTCGCGGGGGTCCCCGACCTGGACCGGCTTCCGGCCTTCCCCGGGAGGATCCACCTCGTCGTGGCCGAGGTCGGCAACTACGCCCTGAGCCATTTCTGCCTGGACCCGGCCTACCCCCTGCGGGACCAGCTCCTGGTCGACATCGCCATGGCCGCGCGGCCCTTCGACGGGGTCCAGATCGACTTCGAGGCGGTCGGCAAGGCCGATCGCGAGCACTTCGTCGAGTTCCTCAGGCTCCTCAAGGCCGTCCTCGGCGACAAGGTCCTCAGCGTCGCCCTGCCCGCCCGCTACAAGGAGGAGCAGGACCTCTTCGGCTACGAGCGGATCGGCCGGATCGTCGACCGCGTCATCGTCATGGCCTACGACGAGCACTGGAGCGGGGGAGAGCCGGGGCCGGTCTCCTCCCTCGACTGGGCCCGGAAGGTCGCGGAGTACGCCGCCACGAAGCTGCCGCCGGAGAAGCTCGTCATGGGCTCGCCCTTCTACGGCAGGGCCTGGGCCGACAAGAGCCTCTCCCGCGCCTACAAGCACTCGGCCCTCAGCGCCATCATCGAGGAGAAGGGGCTTCCGGCGCTCCGGCGCTCGGGCGAGATACCCTTCTTCGAGTACGACGAGACCGTCACCGTCCGGCTCTACTTCGACGACGCCGCCTCGACCCTGAGCCGGCTCTCGCTCTACCGCGCCGCCTCGGTGCGGAACGTGGCCTTCTGGCGCCTCGGCCAGGAGGACCCGGCCATCTGGGCCGCCCTCGCGGGCGCGCCCGCCGGCGAGGCCGCGGCCGATCCCGCGGAGGCCCCCGCGGCCGAGACCGAGCCCGCCGCCGGCGCGGGAAACGCGGACTAGGGAGGCCGCGCCCATGCAGAACATCCACGTCGCCTTCCCCGGCGGCCGCTTCAAGGCACTCACCCTGAGCTACGACGACGGCCGGGCCTCCGACCGGCGCCTGGTGTCCATCCTCAACGGAGCGGGGCTCAAGGGCAGCTTCCACCTGAACGCCGGCCTCCTGGGCCAGGGCGAGCGCCTGCCCGCCTCGGAGATCCGCTCCCTCTACGAGGGCCACGAGGTCGCCGCCCACAGCCTCACTCACCCGACCCTCGCCCGCTGCCCCCGCGAGCAGGTCGCCCGCCAGATCCTCGACGACCGCGCGGCCCTCGAGGACATCGTGGGCTACCCCGTGCGGGGCTTCTCCTACCCCAACGGCTCCCTGAGCGCCGAGATCGCCGAGCTCCTCCCCCTCGTCGGCGTCGAGTACGCGCGCTGCGTCCAGACCACCGGGGGCTTCGGCCTGCCCGAGGACTTCCTCCGCTGGCAGGGCACCTGCCACCACCGCCAGGACCTCGCGGCCCGGGGCCGGGAGTTCCTCGAGCTGGCCAAGAGCCAGTACCTCTACCTCATGTACGTCTGGGGCCACAGCTACGAGTTCGACAACAACGGCAACTGGGAGATCATCGAGGACTTCGCCCGCGCGTTGGGCGGCCGAGATGATATCTGGTACGCGACCAACATCGAGATCGTCGATTACTGGAAGCGATGGAAGGCGACGCGCTTCTCGAGCGGCTGCTCCCTGGCCCAGAATCCCTCGGCCCTGCCCGTCTGGCTCTCCGTGGGCGGCCAGGTCGTGGAGGTTCCGGGCGGGGCGACGGTCGCCCTTCCGGGCTGAGGCCGTCCGTCTTAGCCCCTTCCTCTCCAGAATCGAGCCGCTTGCTTTCCCGACTCGCCTGGACTATTGTAGTTAAAATTCCAATACTTGCCTCCCGTCGGACCGCCGCTGTCCTCTGGGGGGGTACGTAAGGAGAGGTTCCTCATGGCGAAAAAGCGCAGGCATTTTCCGCTCGTAGCCCTCGTCGTACTCGCGTCGCTGACGATCGTGGGCTGCCCGAGCTCGAGCTCTTCGGACGCTTACACCCTCTCGGGCACCTTGACCCAGCCCGATGCCATCGACGGGCGCTTCGCCTACCTCAAGCTGGTAGCATCGGACGGGGATTCCTCCTCTCCCGCCTTGTACTGGACCAAGTCCACGGCCTTTTCGGGAGGGAGCGCCACGTACTCCCTCGGCGGCATCGAGGAAGGGGCCTACGTGGGCTATGCCTTCATCGATGACAACGGAAACGCCGCCGGCGACGGCACCTCGGAGCCCGATGTTGGCGATTGGGCTACCGAGGGCCAGGCTATCTCGATCAGCTCCGACATGACTGCGAATATTCCTGCGGAGGCGTGGAACTACATAAGCCCGACCTGATAGGAAAGCGTCTGCCCGCCCCTCACCACAGGGGCAGCTGGAGGGCTCCCGAGCCCCGGTCCCGCTCGGCCTTCTCGATCACCCGCTCGACGGGGAAGACCAGGAGCTCCCCGGCCGACTCGAGCCTGAGCTCCTCGCGGAAGCCCCGGGCTTCCGAGCGGAGCCGGGCGAGCTTGTCGTCGAGGTCGGGGCCCGAGGAGGCGCCCCGGTAGCCCACGAGGGAGTAGTCCGCGCCGACCACCCGGTGGCAGGGCACGAGGGGGTAGAGGGGATTGGTGGCCATGAGCCTGCCCACGGCCCGGGCTATGGTCCCCGCCGCCTCGGCCACGCGGCCGTAGGACGAGGCGTAGCCGGGGGGGATGGAGGCGACCAGGCGGTAGACGCTGGCCGCGGGCTCGGGCTGGTACTCGAGGGAGATGGCGAAGCGCTTGCGCGTCTCGTCCCCCGCCTCGATGGCCGCGAGCATCCGGGCCGTCTCCTCGGCGAAGGCCGAGCTCCCCTCCTCGAAGCGGCGCGGGGCGCCCGGGGGGAGGCAGGCGGCCAGGATGGATGCCGCCTCCTCGCGCGAGGCGGCCACCGAGGTGGCGACGAGCTCGCCCCCCGACTCGGCGATGCCGAACCAGGAGGGTCCCTCCCTCCTGAGCCAGAGCGCGATGCCCGATCCCCGACCCTCGTCCTTCATGCCGAGCCGATTGTCCGCCGAGGGGAGCCGCGCCGTCAAGCGCCGCCGGCCCGGGCCGGCGGCTCAGGCCCGCAGGCCGAGGGCGGCCTCGACGAGGGCGCGCAACCTGCCTTGCAGGCCGCGGCCGTAGGGCGGGTAGAAGGCCGAGACGGGGCTCCAGGGCCCCTGGACCATGACGTTCCGCTCGTGGGAGAAGGTCCTGAAGCCCTGGAAGCCGTGGTAGCTGCCCGTGCCGCTCATGCCCACGCCCCCGAAGGGCAGGTCCAGGTTCTCGACCTGGAGGATGAGGTCGTTCACGCAGGCCGAGCCGGAGCTCGTGCGCTCGAGGATCTCGCGCTCCGCCCTCCGGGGCGAGCCGAAGGCGTAGAGGGCGAGGGGCTTGGGCCTCGAGCGGATGAACTCGACGGCCTCCTCGACCTCGTCGTAGGCCAGGACGGGGAGTATGGGCCCGAAGATCTCCTCGTCCATGACCGCCATCTCGGGGCGGACCCCGGTGAGGAGGGTGGGCGAGGAGTAGCGCCCGTCGGGATCGAAGCGGCCGCCGAACTCGAGGCGGGCGCCCTTGGCGACCGCGTCCTCGACCAGGGAGGCGTGGCGGGAGCAGGCCTCCCGGTCCACGATCCGCGGGAAGTCGGGCGAGGCCCGACGCGCCTCCTCGTCCGGCCCGTACATGCGCCGTAGGGCGGCCTCCGCCGCGGCCGCGAAGGCCGGCACCAGGGGGCGGGGGCAGAAGAGGTAGTCCGGGGCGACGCAGGTCTGGCCCGCGTTCAGGCACTTGGCCCACATGATCTTGGCCGCCGCCTTCTCGAGGTCGGCGTCCGGGAGCATGACGCAGGGCGACTTGCCCCCGAGCTCGAGGGTCAGGCCCGCGTGGAGCCGGGCCGCGGCCTCGCCGACCCGGGCGCCGACCCGGGGGCTCCCGGTGAAGAACAGGTGGTCGAAGGGCAGCTCGAGAAGGAGCTCGCCGAGGAGCCTCCCGGGGCCCTCGACCACCGCGACCTCCTCGGGGGGGAAGAGCGGTTCGAGGAGGGAGGCGATGAAGGCGCTCGTCGCCGGGGTCTTGTTCGAGGGCTTCAGGATGACGGTATTGCCCGCGGCCAGGGCGGAGACCAGGGGGGCCAGGGCGAGCTGGAAGGGGTAGTTCCAGGGGGCCATGATGAGGACCCGGCCCTTCGGCTCGTAGCGCAGCCGGCTCCGGGCACCGGGGAGGAAGAAGGTCCCCCGGGCCCGGCGGCCCCGCATCCAGGAGCCCAGGCGCTTGGCCGCGTAGCCGATCTCCTCGATCGTCGGGAAGATCTCGGTGAGCCAGGCCTCCGGGGAGCTCTTGCGGAAGTCGCTCCAGAGGGCCTCGTACAGGCCGTCCCGGCGGGCGAGGATCGCGCGCCGGAGCGACTCGAGCTTGGCTACCCGCTCATTCGCGTTGGTCGACGCTATCGCCCAACGCGCCTCACCCTGGGCCTCGAAGAGGCTCTCGAGGGCCTCGGCGTTCTCGATCTTCATATCGGTTGCTCCTTTCCTTCGGGGCCGCGCGCGCATCCCCCGGCGAGGCCGGCGAGGAGGGAGGCCGCGGAGGAGCGCAGGGCCTCCTCGAAGCCGAGACGGAAGACCTCGAGCCCCGGGGCCGCGGCGACGCGGCGCATGAAGGGGGAGAGGTCGGTCAGCGCGGCGAGCCCGACGACCAGCGAGAAGACGTAGAGAAAGTAGCGCCTGCCCCCCTCGGGGGAGAGGCCGGGGAGGATCAGGGACAGGCGCCCGCCCGCCTCCTCCAGGGCCGCCGCCATCGAGCGCTTGAAGGCGACCGCCTCCTCGAAGCCCACGCGGCGCTCGAGGACCGAGAGGGACTCGGCGAGGAGGCGGGGGAGGGCGGGGTCCGCGGCGAGGATCGAGGCGGTGCCGGCCGCCACGAGCTCGGCCGACGCGGCGCCGCCGTCCCGCCCCGTTTCGAGCAGGCCGTAGAGCCGCGCGAGGGCGGCTTCGAGCCGCTCGCCCAGGAGGGCGAGGAAGAGGGACTCTTTCGAGGGGAAGTACAGGTAGAGGGTGCCCTTGGCCAGGCCGAGGGAGGCCGCCAAGTCGCCCATCCTGATCTCCTCGAAGCACCGCTCGCGAAAGAGCTCGTCGGCCTTCGCGAGTATTTCGCCCCGGCGCTCGAGCTTCTCGAGCTTTCCGCCCGCCCTTGCCATGTCTCCTCCCGTCGCTACAGCGCACTGTTTATGACTATAGTTCATTAATAATGAACATGGGTCATTTAGTCAAGCATGCGATAGGGGCTCAAATCGATCGGCCTGAGGAAGCTCCCTGCTCGGACCGGCCGGAGCCGGAGGACGATGGTGTAAAATCAAAAGACCGAGCGGCGGGGCATGGGCTAGCCTGTCCCGCGAGGGAGTGGGAGCTGATGGACGACAGACTCTTGGCGCTGCGGATGGCCGCCTGGATGGAGGGGCACCTGAGCGAGCCCGAGACGGGGCTCGGCCCCGAGCTGGCCAGGATTTCCGGCTACTCGGAGAACCGCCTCCGGCAGAAGTTCTACAACGCCGCCGGGGAGACCCCGGCGGGCTACCTCCGCAAGAGGCGGCTCACCGAGGCCGCCCGCGCCCTCCTTTCGGGCGCGCCGATCGCCGATGTCGCCTTGAGCTACGGCTACAGCTCCCAGGATAACTTCACCACCGCCTTCAAGTCCTGGTTCGGGCTCAACCCGGGAGAGCTCAGGGCCGCGGACGCGAAGTACCGGGTCTTCCTCGCGCGGATGAAGGAGCCGCTCACCATCATGCAATTCTCGAAGCTCGAGCAAGGCGGGCTCGCCACGACCCTCATGGGCTGCCTGCGCGGCGCCTCGGATTTCTTCGACCTGGACTGGAGCACGCCCAAGCTCTTCGGCTACAGCTCCCACGCCTTCCTCTTGAACGTCCATAAGGAGCTCTGCCCCAGCTCTCCCTACGTCTGGAAGCACGACGCCTTCTATCGGGCCCTCCGCGGCCTGGGCATCCGCAGGTCCGCATCGATCTGCCTCGAGAAGGGGGCGGGCGCGGAGGCCATCCGCGGGGCCGAGGAGCGCGTGCGCTCCCACCTGGACCAGGGCAAGCTCTGCATCCTGGACTACCTCGAGCACCAGCTTGTCGCCGGCTACGACTCCAAGGGCTTCCAGTTCCTCCTGCCCTGGAAGGGCTCCTGCGGCGCCGAGCTCCCGGTCCTGAGCTTCGGGAGCTGGAGCGAGGCCCTCGAGGCCGAGGGCTGGGTCCAGTTCACCTTCCTCGAGAAGGAGGAGGACCGGCCCGAGGAGGCCTCCCTCCTGCCCGCCGCCCTCGCCGCGGCCCTGCGCGCGCGGAGCGCGCCCGAGGAGCTCGAGCTGCCCGGCTACCGGGCCGGGGACGCCGCCTGGGAGGCCTGGATCGCCGGCGTTGGCCGGGGCCTGGGCTCCTCCCACGGCCATTGGTGGAACGGGACGGTCTGGGAGGAGTGCCGCTCCATGGCCGCGGACTTCTTCGTCGAGGTCGAGCCCCTGGCGCGGGGCCCGCGGGCCGCGGGGCTCTGCCGCGAGCTCTCGGCCCTTTATCGTGACTGCGCCGCCCGGCTCGGCGCGGCGAAGGATAAGGCCGCCGCGCCCGCCCTCCAGGCGGCGGCCTTGGCCGAGGGAAGGGAGCTGGACCGCAGGGGCGAGGCCCTCATGCGGGAGCTCCTCGCCGCGGTGGCCTAGGGCGCCCGGCCCGCGGGCTTGGCCGGACGAGAGGGAGCCCGGCCCGCGGGAGGGAAGGGCGTTTTTTACCGAATCCATATTGCTCTTACGCATAGTAACGGATAAGATGGCCCATCCTTGAGAATGATCTTCGAATGCGAGGAGGCCCGTCCATGAGTACCCTGACCGCCGTGCTGGTGATCGCCCTGGTCTACGCCCTCGGGGACATCGTCTCCAGCAAGACCAAGGCCCTCTGCTCCATGATGTTCGTCTCCGGCCTCCTCTTCCTGGTCGGCTTCTGGCTCGGGATACCCCTCAGCCTCTTCGACGACTCCAAGATGGCCCCCGTCGCCATGGCCTTCATCTCCGTCCTCATGGTCCACATGGGGAGCATGCTCAAGCTCCGGGACCTGAAGGAGGAGTGGAAGACGGTCCTCATCTCCCTCCTGGCCCTGGTAGCCATCGCCCTCGCCCTCTACCTCGCCGGGCCCCCCCTTATCGGCCGGGCCGAGTCCATCGTGGCCATCGGCCCGATCTCCGGCGGGGTGGTCGCCACCCTCATCGTGAGCGAGGCCGCCAAGGCCCAGGGCCTGGCCTCCCTCGCGGTCTTCGCCACCCTCCTCCTGGTCACCCAGACCTTCATCGGCCTGCCCATCGCCTCGCTCTGCCTGCGAAGGGAGGCGGCCAGGACGATCGCCCGCTTCCGCGAAGGGGGAGCGGGCGAGGCGGCGGCCGCCGCGCGGGGGGCCGATCCCGAGCAGCCGAGCCTCAGGATCTTCCCCGCCCTGCCCAAGGGCCTCCAGACCCCCTTCGTCCTCCTGGCCAAGGCCATCCTGGTAGCCTGGCTCTCCGTCGCGGCCGCCGGCCTGGCCAAGAACGCGGTCCACCCCTTCGTCGTGGCCCTCCTCTTCGGCATCCTCTTCTACGAGACCGGCTTCATCGAGCACAAGGTCCTCGACAAGGCCAACGCCTCGGGCATGGTCCTCTTCCTCATGATGGTCCCCATCTTCACGAGCCTTTCCAAGGCCACGCCCCAGATGGTCGCCTCCCTCATAGTCCCCACCCTCCTGGCCTTCGCGATCTCCGTCCTCGGCATGGTCATCCTCTCCCTGGCCATGAGCAAGGTCCTGGGCTACTCCTGGGAGCTGAGCCTCGCCATCGGCTCCACCTGCCTCTACGGCTTCCCCGGGACCTTCATCGTCAGCCAGGAGGTCGCCGAGTCCGCCTCCTCGACCAAGGAAGAGAAGGAGGCCGTCCTCAAGCACATCCTGCCCAAGATGCTCGTGGCCGGCTTCGCGACGGTCACCATCGGCTCGGTCATCCTGGCCGGCTTCATCGTCAAGCTGCTGTAGGGAGACGGGGATGGACTACCAAGCGCTCAAGGCCCGCGGCGAGGAGCTCGGAGAGGAGCTGACCCGGATCCGCCGCGAGCTCCACGCCCGGCCCGAGCTCGGCTGGAAGGAAGTCGAGACCTCGCGGCTCATCGAGGAGCGGCTCCGCGCCATGGGCTACGAGCGGATCCGCCGCGGCTTCAAGGGGACCGAGTCGGGGCTCGTCGCCGACCTCGTCGGCGGCCGCCCCGGCCCCCGCGTGGCTCTCCGGGCCGACATCGACGCCCTGCCGATCCAGGAGGAGACGGGCCTGCCCTACGCCTCGCAGGTGCCCGGGGTCATGCACGCCTGCGGCCACGACGCCCACGCAGCCATGCTCCTCGGCGCCGCCAGGATCCTCCGCGAGCTGCGGGAGGAGCTGCCCGGCGAGGTCCGCCTCGTCTTCCAGCCCGCCGAGGAGTCCGGCTACGACTCGGGAGCCCCGGCCATGATAGCCGAGGGGGCCCTGGAGGGGGTGGCCGCCATCGGGGGCCTCCACGTCTGGGCTCCCCTGGCCACGGGCAAGTTCGGCTACCGCCGGGGGCCCTACATGGCCTCGGCCGACCTCTGGGAGATGCGGATCAGGGGCAGGGGAGGGCACGGCTCGATGCCGCACAAGGCAGTCGATCCTACGGTGGCTGCGGCGCACATCGTCTCGCTGCTCCAGACCGTGGTGAGCCGGGAGGTGGACCCCCTCGAGAGCGCCGTGGTCAGCGTGGGCAAGATCGAGGCGGGCAACGCGCCCAACGTCATCCCCGAGACGGCCCTCCTGACCGGGAACGTGCGGAGCACGAGCCGCGCGACGCGGGACGAGGTCGAGGCCTCGGTCCGGCGGATAGCCGCCGGGGCCTCGATGGCCCTGCGCTGCGAGACCGAGGTGCGGTACACGAGGATCTATCCCGTGACCGTGAACGACCCGGGCCTCACCGACGTCATGCTCCGGGCGGCCGGGGGCGTCCTGGGCCCGGGCAGCCTCGTCGAGCTGCCCATCATCATGGGCTCGGAGGACTTCAGCAACTACGGCGAAAAGGTTCCCGCGACCTTCGCCATGCTCGGCATGGCCGACCCTGCCAAGGGCTCGGACCGGCAGCACCACTCCCCGGGCTTCGCCGTCGACGACTCCGTCCTCGGCCATGGCGCGGCCATCCTGGCCGCCTTCGCCCTCGAGTTCCTGGAGGGCGCGGCCGGCTAGGGCGGGAATCGGGTTCGGCTAACGCGCGGCCTCGGGCCCGAGGGGGCCCGAGAGGAGCTCGATGCGGTCGAAGACCCGCCCGAGGCCGTCGCGCTTGAGCACGTAGCGCGCGAAGGGGCCGCCCTCGAGCTCCTCGCGCTGGAGGGCCTCCCTTTCGATGTAGTCCCGCGCCGGGCTCCCGGCCCAGAGCACCAGGGAGATGGAGGAGCCCTCGAGCTCGAGCGCCGTGTAGCCGTGCTTGCCGATCGCCGTGCCCGAGTTGAAGTAGCAGGGCACGAGGAGCCCGCCGCGCTCGCAGCTGCTGAGCGAAGGCTCCTGGCGCGCCTCCTTCCGCCGCATCCGCTCGAGCTCGCCGCGGTAGACCTCGATGAGCTCGCGGATGTCGGGCTTCAGCCATTCCTCGGCCCTCGCGTAGTCGTCGAGGAGGCGCTCGATGGCGAAGCGGAGGCTGTCCCGCTTGCCCAGGGACTCGAAGAGGGGCCTGTGCGTGTGGCCCACGACCGCGATCAGGCCCCGCATCCGCGCGGCCCGGTAGATCCTCCGCTCCGCGGCGACGCGCTTGCGCGGATCGCGCGAGGCGCTCCGGTTCCTGATGCCCAGGGGCCGCGCGAGCCAGCGGAGGAGGAAGTCCTGGACGCGGTCGTACTTCAGGTAGAAGCCCGTCGCCTGGTGGCCGTGGAAGAGCAGCAGGCGCCTGCCTTCCCGCCACTCGAGGAGGAGGGAGGGCAGGACCGGCCAGGGATAGCCCCGCTCGAGCTCGAGGCGGAGGTCGTGGTTGCCGACGATCTTGCGCAGGAGGCCCCGCTCGTGGAAGGCGCCGAAGAGCTCGTAGAGCTCGCCCCAGGCCTCGCGGATCCCCGGGAGCTCGAATTTGGACAGCTCCTCGATGTCCCCGTTGAGCACGAGCTTCCAGCCCCGCTCGAGGTAGTAGCGCGAGAGTGAGGAGACCAGGAGCTCGCGGTTGTGCCGCAGGTCGTCGCGGCTCCCCCCGTTGCCCATGTGGAGGTCGGAGAGGACGAGGATCCGCTCTCCCTCCCCCAGCCTCTCCCGCGGGCTCGCGGCCGCGAGGCGGTCCATGAAGGAGAGGAACTCGGGGAACTTCATGGCTCTACTATAGCGGAAAGCCGGGGCGGGGGGAGCCGCCTCCCGCCTGGGCCCCTCACTTGACGATGCGCCGCTCGAGCCTCCGCGCCGCGAGGTACATGGCGAGGGCCGCGACCCCGGCCGTGTAGGCCAGGTCGAGGAGGAGGGAGGCCTTCCAGCCCGAGCCCAGGGCCGCGGCTCGGCCGAGGCGCACCGGGTGGGTGAGGGGAAGGATCTCGGCCAGGACCTGGAGGGGCCCGGGCAGGTTCTCGATCGGGAAGACCGTGCCGCAGAACATGAACATGGGCGACAGGAGGCCCGTGAAGAAGAAGTTGAAGTGGTTCATGTTCGTGACGAAGGAGGTGACCAGGAGGCCGATCGCCCCGAAGAGGAAGCCGGTGAGGAAGCCGACGGCGGGCGTCAGGAGGAGGGCCGGGCCGAGCTCCGCCAGGCCGAAGGCCGAGATGACGAGGAGGACGGCGAGGGAGAAGAAGGCTCCCTTGGTCCCGGCCCAGAGGGCCTCGCCGACCATGACGTCGGCGACGCTCAAGGGGGCCGCGAGCATGCCGTCGTAGGTCTTGTCGAACTCCAGGCGCACGAAGGTGCCGTAGGTGCACTCGAAGGAGGCGGTGAACATGGCGCTCGTCATGACGAGGGCCGAGGCCAGGAACTGGAGGTAGCTCATCCCCGCGAGGCCCGGCACGTACTGGGCCATGCCCAGGCCCATGCCGGCCAGGAAGATCAGCGGCTCCATGAAGGGCGGGAAGCCGTTGGAGACGAGGTCCTTCGTGTAGGTGCGGAAGTGGCGGTACCAGACCGAGCCCAGGCGCGAGGCGAGGCTCGGGCAGCGATCACTGCAGGTCATTGAGCTTCCTCCCGGTGGAGCGGAGGAAGAGGTCCTCCAGGTTGGTCGGCCGCAGGTGGGTCGCCCCCGAGGGCAGGCGGGCCGCCAGCTCGCGGAGGGCCTCGGGGTGGTCGGAGAAGAAGCGGGGGCTGTAGCCGCCCTCCTCCCGCCTGACCCCCGCCGAGAGGGGGCCCTCGCCGAGCCCGCCCGAGGCGTCGGGATCGAGGACGTCGAGGACCCAGGCCTCGATGCCCCGCGAGAGGAGCTCCCGGGGCGGGCCCTCGAGGACGCGCCGGCCCTTGTCCATGATGATGATGGAGTCGGCGATCTGGTAGGCCTCCTCCATGTAGTGGGTCGTCAGGAGGACCGTCACCCCCTCGCGCTTGAGGCCTCGGACCTTGTCCCAGATGAGCTGCCGCACCTGGGGATCGAGCCCCGTCGTCGGCTCGTCGAGGATGAGGAGGCGGGGCCGGTTCATGAGGGCCCGGGCTATGACGAGGCGCCGCTTCATGCCCCCCGAGAGCTCGCTCACCCGGGCGCGGGCCTTCTCCTTGAGCTCCATGAAGCCGAGGAGCTCGGCGATGCGCTCCCGGGCCTCCCGGGCCGGCAGCCCGTAGAACTTCGAGTAGATGAAGAGGTTGGTCCCGACGTCGACCTCCGCGTCGAGGTTGTCCTCCTGCGGGACGACCCCGCAGAGGTGCTTGACCGCGAGCTCGTCGGCCGCGGGATCGAAGCCGAGGACGCTCACCCTCGTCTCGGGCCTGGGGTCGCGGCGCACCATGCCGTAGAGCGCCTTCATGAGCGTCGTCTTGCCCGCCCCGTTGGGCCCCAGGAAGCCGAAGCAGGAGCCCTCGGGCACCATGAAGGAGAGGTCCTCCACCGCGGCGGTGCCGTCCGCGTAGGTCTTGGAGATCCTGGATACCTCGATAGCGTTCGCGGCCATAGGAGGGAAGGTAACGAGGATGAGGCCCGGGATCAAGGCTCCGATGCGCGGCGGGGCGAGGAATCCCCCGAATGAGGGATGGGCGGGCTAGCCGCTTAGGCGCGGATCCCGTCGATCAGGAGGCCGATGTCGCGCATCGTCTTCTCGAGGGAGATGTTGTCGTAGAGGGCCCCGTGCACGGTGGAGGCCTCCACCAGGGCGAAGAGGGTGAAGGCCATGGACTCGGTGTCGATGGGCTTGAGCTCGCCGGCGGCTATGGCCCGGTCCAGCACCAGCTTGAGCTCCTCCCGCAGGTCGCGCACGCGCTGCTGCACGTTGAAGGCGATGCCGGGAGTCTCGCGCCGCGGGTGGAGGAGGAAGTCGAGGACCAGGACCATGCGGTCCTTGTCCGTGATCGCCACGCGCTCGAGATACTGCATGAGGCAGATGAGGCGGTCGATGGGGGCGAGGCTCGCGTCGTTGAGCATGGCCTCGGCCACCGCGTCCAGCCGCGAGAAGGTCTCGGCGAGGGCGAAGTCCACGAGCTCGCCCAGGTTCTTGAAGTACTCGTAGAGGGTGCTGCGGGCCAGGCCGCAGGCGTCGGCGACCTTGCCCAGGCTCGCCTCCTGGATGCCGTCCCGCGCCAGCACGGCGGTCGCCTTGGCCGCGATCTCGCGGCGGCGGCCGTCGTAGTCCACGATCTTGGGCATGGGGCCATTATCCTTCCCGGGTCGGGGAGAATCAACGGCCCCGCGGCCCCCGGCATCGGGGCGCGGGGCCGCCGAGCCTCGGCCGGCTCCGATGCCCTCAGCCCCGCGCCGCCCCGGGGCCCTCGGCGGGGAGGGCGGCCTTGTAGGAGCGCAGGTGGGTGTAGAGCTCCTGCTTGAGGGGGTTGCGCCCGGTCCGGGCGATCACCAGGATCTCGTAGCCCAGGACGCCGAGGTTGAAGACCAAGGAGGCCAGGCTTACCAGGAAGAGGGCGGCCGGGTCGTTGCTCGACTTCACCGCGAAGCGCGAGCTGTCGACGAAGGCCGGGTAGGTCATGGCGAACATGCACCAGATGCCGAGGGTCGAGGCCCGGTGCTGGAGCCAGGCCCCCTTCTTGATGAGGAAGGCCGGTATGGTGCAGGAGAGGAGGAGGGCCAGCCCGCAGTAGAAGGAGTGGCTCGATAGGCAGTTGTAGGTGTAGGCGAAGTTCCACAGGTCGTAGGCTACGATCCAGAACCAGAGCTGGTCGGGCCAGAGCATGTCGCGGCTCCTGCCCTTGCCGGCGCGGATGCCCATCCAGCCGGTCAGGGTGATGATGTTGACGATGCCGGCGATCCCGTTCATGAGGTTCCAGGGCCCGCCGAGGGTGGGGATGCCTCCCGCGATCCCGTCGAGGCCGCGGCACTGGAAGTCCCGCACGACGGCCTCGAGGATGTTGACGGCGAGGATGAGGGGAGGGAAGTAGCGGGCGAAGGGGCTTTTCTCGACCCGGGGGAAGTAGCGGATCGCCCAGAAGCCGACGCAGCCGGCCAGGGCCGAGTAGACCTTCATCCAGTGGAACCAGTCGTTCATGCTGGTCCCCGGTCCGGCCGTGCGGGGCCAGAGCGCGAAGCTCAGGATCGCCGGAAGGACGACGTACATGCCGAGCCCCGTCCACTTGCTTGCGCGGGCCAGCTCGTTGAGCAGCATGAGGCCGCCGAGGACGGCGAACCACATCAGGATCGCGGGCCCGTTCAGGCCCTGATAGAAGGACATCGTTGAGCGCTCCTCCCTGGCCTGGGGCTTGGGCAGGCGCGGCGCCGGCGCCGGCCTCCCACCTCGGGCCGCAAGATGGGCCAGCTTATCACCGACAAAAGTGTCGGTCAATTGAATTATCGAGTATTAATGATCGAATTGACAGAAATGGCGAAAATACTGATAATGGCAAAGCTTTCTAGATGTACTCCGAGTTTATTTGACAGACTTGTCGGAGTACCGCATCATGGTTTACGCCCCCCGCCTCGGCGAGCGGCGGGCGGCAGCGGGGGTGGCATGGATAGCTTCAAGGTCATCGAGATCAAGAAGAGCGTGTTCGAGGGCAACGAGCGGCGGGCCGGGGAGCTCCGCGCCGAGCTCGGGCGGCGCGGGCTCTTCCTCCTCAACCTCATGTCCTCCCCGGGCTCGGGCAAGACCACGACCCTGCTCCGCACCATCGAGGCCCTGCGCGGCGAGCTCGATCTGGGCGTCCTCGAGGCCGACATCGACTCGGACGTCGACGCCCGGGCGGTCCACGAGGCCGGGGCCAGGGCCATCCAGCTCCACACCGGGGGCATGTGCCACCTCGACGCGGAGATGACCCGGCGCGGCCTCGAGGCCCTGGGGACCGAGGGCCTCGACTGCGTGATCCTCGAGAACATCGGCAACCTCATCTGCACGGCGGACTTCGACACGGGAGCCTCGCGGAGCGCGATGATCCTCTCGGTGCCCGAGGGCGACGACAAGCCCCTCAAGTATCCGCATATGTTCGAGGTCGTCGACCTCGTCCTGGTCAACAAGATCGACGCGCTCCCGCTCTTCGACTTCGACCTGGGGCGTTTCCGCGAGCGCCTCGCGCGGCTCAATCCCCGGGCGAGGGTGCTCCCCGTCTCGGCCAAGACCGGCGAGGGGATGGGCGCGTGGGCCGACTGGCTCCGCGGCGAGATAGGAAGCTGGAAGCTGGCCGCCGGGCGACGCGGCCAGGAAGGCGGGAGGCTGTGATGGCGGTGAAGGAGAAGGTCCTCGACCTCGCGAACAAGATCAGCCGCAAGGAGCGGGGGAAGAAGGGGGAGATCCTCCCGGCCGACCCCGAGTACCTGATCCTCGAGCCCCTAGTCTCCGACGAGATGGCCGAGACCGCCATGGGCCTGGCCTTCCGCGAGCCGAGGAGCGCCGAGGAGGTGGCCGCGGCCTGCGGCAGGCCCCTCGCCTCCGCGGCCGCCGACCTCGAGGCCCTGGCCGACGCGGGCGTCTGCTTCGTCAACGAGAAGGACGGGGTCGACAAGTATTGGTACGACACCTGGATCCCCGGCATCATGGAGATGATGGTCAACAAGTACTCCAACGTCGAGAAATACCCCCAGATCGGGAGGGCGATGGAGGCCTACGGCCGCGTGCGGGGGCCCATGACCGCGGGCGTCTTCCCGGTCGGCAAGGGCCTCATGCGGGTCATCCCCATCGAGAAGGCGATCATGGGCGAGACCCGCCGCGCCTCCTACGAGGAGATCTCGAAGTACCTCGAGGAGAACGAGCTCTTCACCGTCTCCAACTGCTCCTGCCGCTCCACCCGCGAGATCATGGGCGAGGGCTGCGGCCACCTCAAGGAAGACATGTGCATCCAGATGGGGCACGCGGCCGAGTACTACATCCGCACCGGGCGCGGGAGGCGCATAACGCGCGAGGAGGCCTACGGGATCATCCAGCGGGCCGAGGAGAACGGCCTCATGCACCAGGTCCCGAACGTGGACGGGGGCGGCAAGACCCACGCGATCTGCAACTGCTGCGGCTGCGGCTGCCTCTCCCTCCGCACGGCCGAGATGTTCCACAACACCGACATGGTTCGCTCGAACTACCTCGCCGCGGTGGACGCCGAGAAATGCATGGCCTGCGGGGACTGCGTGGAGAACTGCCCGGTCGGCGCCCTCAAGCTCGGCCGGAAGATACCCTCCCTGAAGCCCCGGCCCAAGCCGCGGAGCCCCGACCTCCCCTCGAACACCGAGTGGACGGCCGAGCGCTGGAACCCCGACTACCGCACCAACCGCGAGGTCACGTGGCCCGACGGCACGAGCCCCTGCAAGGCCGAGTGCCCCGCCCACATCGGCATCCAGGGCTACATCAAGCTCGCCTCCCAGGGAAAGTACAGCGAGGCCCTCGAGCTCATCAAAAGGGAGAATCCCTTCCCCGCCGTCTGCGGCCGCATCTGCTCCAAGCGCTGCGAGGCGGGCTGCACCCGCAACGGGCTCGACGAGCCGGTCGCCATCGACGACATCAAGAAGTTCATCGCCGACCAGGACCTCGACGCCGAGCGCCGCTACGTCCCCCGGAAGCGGCATGAGTACAGCCAGAAGATCGCCGTCGTCGGGGCCGGCCCAGCCGGCCTCTCCTGCGCCTACTTCCTGGCCCTCGAGGGCTACCCCGTGACCGTCTTCGAGAAGGAGGGGCGGCTGGGCGGGATGCTCACCCTCGGCATACCCTCCTTCCGCCTGGAGAAGGAGGTCATCGAGGCCGAGATCGAGGTCCTGCGCGAGCTGGGGGTCGAGTTCCGGACCGGGGTCGAGGTCGGGAAGGACCTGAGCCTGGCCGAGCTCCGCGCCCGGGGCTTCCGCGGCTTCTACCTCGCCATCGGCTGCCAGGCGGGCCGCCGCCTCGGCGTCGAGGGGGAGGATGCCGAGGGCGTCCTCTCGGGGGTCGAGCTCATGCGCCGCGTCAACCTCGGCGAGGCGCCGGGCCTGGGGGGGAAGGTCCTCGTGATCGGCGGCGGCAACGTGGCCGTCGACGTCGCCCGGACCGCCTCGCGGCTCGGCGCCGAGTCGGTCGCCATGTACTGCCTCGAGGGCCGCGCCGAGATGCCGGCCTCGCCCGACGAGCTCGCCGAGGCCGAGGAGGAGGGCATCTCCCTCGTGAACGGCTGGGGCCCGGCGCGGATCCTCGCCGAGGAGGGGCGCGCGCGCTCCGTCGAGTTCCGGAAGTGCCTCTCCGTCTTCGACGCGGACCGGCGCTTCGCCCCGAAGTACGACGACTCCGCTACGATCCGCGTCGAGGCCGACTGGGTGATCTCCTCGATCGGCCAGGCCATCGAGTGGGGAGGCCTCCTCGAGGGGAGCCGGGTGGAGCTCAAGCCGGGCAAGGCCCCGGTCGCCGACCGGCTCAGCTGCCAGACCGCCGAGCCCGACCTCTTCGTCGGCGGCGACGTCCTCACCGGGCCGCGCTTCGCTATCGACGCGATAGCCGCCGGCAAGGAGGGCGCGATCTCCCTCCACCGCTACGTACAGAAGGGACAGAGCCTGGTGATGGGCCGCCTCAAGCGGGACTACGCGGCCCTCGACCGGGAGGACGTCGACCTGGCCGGCTTCGACCGCCTCCCGCGGCAGGTCGCGGCCCCCGCGAGTCCGGCCGAGCCCCGCTCGTTCCGCGACGGCCGCGGCGGCTTCACTCCCGAGCAGATAGGGATAGAGGCCGAGCGCTGCCTGAGCTGCGGCGCGAGCCGGGTCGACGAGACGATGTGCGTCGGCTGCGGCATGTGCGCGACCCGCTGCAAGTTCGACGCGATCAGGCTCGTCCGCAAGTACGACGAGGCGGGGGTGGACTTCCGGGACCTCAAGCCGATCATCGTCAAGAACGTCCTCAAGCGCAAGGCGCGGATCGTCGGCCGCAAGCTGACCAGGCCCTTCCGTGCATGAGCTGGGCGTGGTCATGGAGGTCGCGAAGGTCGTGGAGGACTTCGCGAGGGAGCGGGGGATAAGCAAGGTCGAGAAGCTCGTCCTCCAGATCGGCGAGCTCTCGGCCATGATCCCCGCCTACGTCCAGGACTGCTGGCCCTGCGCCGTCGACGGCGGCTCCCTCGAGGGCACGAGGCTCGAGATCGAGGTCCTGCCGGGCAACGCCGTCTGCGGGGCCTGCGGCGCGGTCTACCGCCTCCTCGAGCACCGCGAGGGCTGCCCCGCCTGCGCCGGGACCGAGCGCGAGCTCCTCTCCGGCCGCGAGTTCCTCATCAAGGAGATCCTGGCCTGCTGAGGGAGGCCGCAAGCGGCGGCTCGGCGGGAGCCCCGGCCGCTTGCGGCGGAGCGGGCGCCGCGCCTACACTTCAAGCATGGCCGCCCCCAGTCTCGTCGCTTTCTTCTTTCCCGAATCCAACCGGGCGGGGCTCCCCGAGTCCCTGCGCCGGCGCGTCCCCTACCTGGTCCGCGTGAACGCCATCATGATGCTCTTCTTCCTCTTCGGGGCCGGGATGCGGCTCCGGGAGGACCGGGCCGGCTACCTGGCCTTCGCGGCCGCGGTGGCGGCTACGGCGCTGGCCGCCTATCCCGCGAGCCTCATCCTCGTCCGGGCCCGGCGCTACCGGCCGGCCGCCATGGCGAGCAGCGTGGCGACCCTCCTCAACGTCTGCTGGGCCGGCTTCCTCGTCCCCGTCGCCGGCCCCGACGACGCCTACCGCTTCGTGATGTGGGTCATCGTCGCGATCACGACCAACAACCTCGTGGCCATCGAGCTCGGGCAGGTCCTCGCCTTCGGCGCCCTCTCCGTCGCGGCCTTCGCCGGCTACGTGGCCGGGGTCATCGCGCCCCGCTTCGGCCTCTCCTCGCCGGCCGTCCTCTCCGCCGTCCCCATCCTCTCGGTCCTCGTCGTCTTCATCGTCATCGTGGCCTACGATAGCGCGCGGCTGAACCGCGACCTCGTGGGCCTGGCCGAGCGCGAGAGCGCGCGCAGCCGCGACAAGGCCGAGCGCCTCGGCCGCGTTGCCGCGGAGGCGCATTCCTCGCTGCGGGTCGGCGAGGAGCTCTCCGCGAAGACCGCCGAGGGCCTCCGCGCGGCCGTCGAGGCCCGCGCGGGCGTCGCCTCCCTCGAGGAGCAGGCCGGCGGCCTCGCCGAGGGGGCCCGCCGCGCCGGCGAGTCGAACAAGGCGGTCCTGGGCTTCCAGCGCGAGATGCGCGACATCGTGGCGGACCAGAACGCCGCCCTCCACCAGACCAGCGCCACCTTGGCGGAGATCGGCGCCACCATAGCGAGCCTCGCCTCCGCCTCGGCGGCCCGGCGCGCCTCCATCGACGCCGTCCTCGGCAACATCGAGGCCCAGCGCGCCGAGGCCCGCCGGCTGGCCGAGGCCGTGGGCCGCGTCCGCGAGTCCTCGGCCAGGATCCTGGAATCCGCGGCCGCCGTCGTGGAGGTCAGCGAGAAGACCGACCTCCTGGCCATGAACGCCTCGATCGAGGCGGCCCACGCCGGCGCCTCGGGCAGGGGCTTCGCCGTCATAGCCGGCGAGGTGCGCAAGCTCTCCGAGGAGGCCAAGCGGGGCGCCTCCGCCATCAAGGCCGCCTTGTCGGAGAACGAGCTGGCCATCGCCGGGGCCGCCTCGGACATCGGCGGCTTCGTCGCCTCCATGGACCGGGGCTCGGGCGAGATCCGCTCGACCCTGGCCTCCGTCGAGGAGATCGTCGGCGGCCTGGCCGAGATGGACTCCGCGGTGGCCGAGCTCAACGGGGCCACCGAGTCCTTGGCCGGCGTGGCGGCCAAGGCCGAGGAGGGGGTCGGCAGGCTGGCCGCCGGGGCCGAGTCCGCGAGCGCCGCCATCGATACCCTGTCGCGGCTATCCGGGCGGTTCGGCGAGGCGGCCGCCTCCATCCGCTCCGGCTTCTCCGAAGTCGAGCGGGCCCTGCGCGGCATCGAGGACGTGGGGCGGCGCAACGAGGCCGGCCTCGCCGAGCTCGGCGAGGCCCTGCGCCGGGTCGAGGGCTAGGGCCGGCCCGCGTCCGCCTCCCTAGTGCAGCTCGACCAGCGCTATCCTCTTTGGGCCGCTCCCCGCGGCGAAGGGGGAGCCCGCGACCTCGGCGATGGCTCCCGTGGCGGCGTCGATCGAGTAGGCTTGCAGCTCGTTATTGGACAGGGCCGCGCGATAGAGGAACTTCCCCCGAGGATCGACGATCATCCCCTCCGTGTACGGAGCGTCGAAGGGAGAGCCCGCGATCTGGGCCAAGGCCCCCGTGGCGGCGTCGATCGAGTAGACGTAGATGCCGTAGCTGCTTCCCCCCGTCTGCGCCGAGACATAGAGGTACTTGCCCTCCGGGTCGATGGCGAGGGCCCGCGAAGCATCGCCGGTGTCGAAGGGAGCGCCCGCCACGGGGGAGAGGGCTCCCGCCGCGTCGATCGCGTAGGCGCTAATCTTGCCCGACCCGTAGCTGAAATCCTCGCCGGCGTAGAGGTATTTCCCGCTCGGATCGATGGCGAGGGCCGAGGGATAGTAGTTGCCCGCGGCGAAGGGAGAGCCCGATACCGCGGAGAGGGCCCCGGTGGCGGAATTGCGCGAATAGGCCCAGAGATTGGCCGCGCTGCCATTCTTCGAGGCGAAGGCGAACTTCCCGTCGGGGCTGAGGACGAGGCGGTCGAGCCCCGGCGAGGCGGCGAAGGGAGAGCCCGCGATCTGGGCGCCGATGGCGCCCGAGGAGGGATCGACCGAATAGGCGTACACGGCGCCGGAGAGGACCGGGACGTAGGCGAAGGCGCCCGTGGGATCGAACTGTATCGACCGGGGGTCGGTGGCGGGCGCGGTCGCGAAGGGAGAGCCCGGTATCGCGGCGAGGCCCCCGGTGAGGGAGTCTATCGAGAAGACCGAGATGCTGCTCGCCATTAAATTCGCGACGTAGACGAACTTCCCCGCGGGGTCCACCGTGACGGAGAAGGGATAGGCGCCCGCGGAGCCCGTGGCGTAGGGAGAGCCCGGCAGGGCGGCGCCGAGGGCCCCCGTGTTGGCGTCCACCGCGTAGGCGGAGAGGTTGTTGCCGCCATAGTTCGCGGCGTACAACGCGTAGGAGGGATAGACGGTCAGGGTCGCCAGGTTCGAGACGGCCTGTCCCTCCGCGAGCCTGAAGTAGTAGGAACCGATCGAGGCCGAGGACGCGACCGTCATCGTCACCGTGGCCGCGCTGCCCGACACCGCGGAGACCGAAGGAGTGACTCCGGTCGGGGCGCTCGTCGCGGTCGCGCCGGCCTGATCGGCGTACCAGGAGATGGTCCCGACCGCGCCCGAGGCCACGTGGCTCGTCGTCGCGGCGAAGCTCGCGCTTCCCGCCGCTCCGTTCCGGGGCGTCCCCGACTGGCTCCCGAGAGAGGCGGTCGGCGTGAAAATCGTCAGGGTGGCCACGGCCGAGAGCGCCGAGCCCTCCGCGAGCTTGAAGTAGAAGGTACCGCCGCCAGCGTCCGCGTCCGTCGTCATGGTGACCGTGACCGCGTTGCCCGAGATAAGGGATACCGATGCCGAGACCCCGGCCGGGGCGCTCGTCGCGGCCGTGCCCGCGGGGTCCGAGAACCAGGAGACCGTCCCGGCCGTGCCCGCGGCCAGGTTCGCCGTCGTCGCCGGGAAGCTCGCGCTGCCTGGAGCGCCCGCGACGAGCTCGCCGACCTGGCTCCCCAGGTCGACCACCGGCGTCAGGGGCGAGGCTACGCTCAGCGTCGCCAGAGCCGAGAGCGCCGAGCCCTCCGCGAGCTTGAAGTAGTACGAGCCCTCGGCCGCCGACGCGTCGGCGCTCATCGTCACCGTGGCGCCGTCATCCGCTACCGCCGAGACCGAGGCCTCGATCCCCGCCGGGGCCCCCGAGGCGCTCGAGCCAGCGGGATCGGCGTACCAGGAGACCGTACCGACCGTGCCCGCGGCCACGTTCGCCGTCGTCGCCGCGAAGCTCGCGCTCCCGGGCGTGCCGCTGGCGATGGTCCCCGACTGCTCGGCGAGGCTGACGCTCGGGCTCGGCGGGCTCGGCGGCGAGCCCGAGGGATTCTGGCATGCCCCGAAAGCCAGGACACAGCACGCGACCAGGAAATAGCAGCTCCGCTTCATGGACCATCCTCCCTCGGGCTATCGGAACAGCCCGATCGAAGGCCCCAGGATGGCCCGCCGGCCATGGCCTGTCATCCGTGCCAGCACGTAGAGCGCTGATTTAAACTCACCTGAACCCTATCCCGCCCCGGCCGCGAACCTCCCCGCAAGAAAAAGCGCCCCCCTCGGGGCGCCTCCCTCCTCGCGTCCGCCCGTTTAGAGCGAGCTTCCGCAGTTGAAGCAGGCATCGCGATAGGAGGAGTTCTCCGCCCCGCAGGAGGGGCATTTGACCGCCATGAGCCCGCTTTGCGTCGCGCTGACCTGGGCGGACTTCTGGCTCTGCGCCTCCCGGCGCTCCCGGGCGAGGAGCTGCTCCCGCTCCCGGGCCCGCCGCGCCGCCTCCGGCTCCTCCTCCGACGGGGCCTCCGCGGCCGCGGGGGGTGGAGGCGAGCCCGGGGCGCCCGGGCCGCCCGGGACGGGAACGAGTATCTGGGGTATGCCGGGGGCCGAGGCGGGGAGGGGAGCGAGGTTCACGTTGATCGTCTGCCCGGCGACCGGAGCCTCGCGCGATTCCAGCCCGTTCCGCGCGGCTCCAGCGCGCCCTTCCAGCCGCCTGCGGATGGCGCGGAGCTCGAAGGCTATGAGGATGAGGAGGCCGAGGACGAGGGCCAGCAATGCCGTGGTGATCGTCATCGGCATCAAGCATAACCGATTCCCGGGGCGGGCACAGCATGCTCCCTCACTTCCCCCGAAGGGGGGAGCGCGTTGCCGGTTAGCTTGTGTTAATCTGTGGGCGGCCCGAGGAGGGTCCGGACATGGAAGTAAAAAGAAGGTTTACGGCGCTAAGAATCATCGCGGCTTTCGGCTTCGCCGCCGCGACCCTCTGCGCCGGCCCCGCGGCCGCGCAAGCCCGCTTCGCCGATCCCCGGGCGGCGGCCATCGACGCCTACCTGCGCTCCTACGCCGAGGCCGGCACGTTCATGGGCTCCGTGCTCGTCGCCGAAGGGGGGAAGCCGCTCATAACCGGGGGCTACGGGCTCGCCGACCTGTCGGGAGCTGCCAACGACGCGCGTACCCGCTTCCGGATCGGCTCCATTTCCAAGTCCTTCACCGCCGCCGCCGTCCTCAAGCTCCAGGAGGAGGGAAAGCTCTCCCTCGACGACAGCGTCGCTCGGCATCTGCCGGGCTTTCCCCGGGGCGAGGCCATCACGATCCGCCAGCTCCTGACGCACAGCTCGGGGATCCCCGACTACCTCTACCTCGGCGACGCCTATCTCGAGCTGGGCGAGCCGGGCTCCTTGGACGCCCTCGTCGCGACCTTCTCCGGCGAGAAGCCCGACTTCGAGCCGGGGCAGAAATTCGCCTACAGCAATTCCGGCTACGTGCTCTGCGCCAAGATCATCGAGCGGGCGAGCGGCCGAGCCTACGCCGACTACGTCGAGGAGCGCATCCTGCGGCCCGCGGGGATGTCCGGCTCGGGCCTCCGCTACGAATCCTTGGCGGCGCTCGGCGGCAAGGCGGTCGGCTACCACTTCACCGGGGAGGGCTACGTGCCTACGCCGCCCTGGCACAGCTCCAAGGCCGCCGGGGCGGGCGCCGTCTGCAGCAGCGCCGAGGATCTCCTCGCCTGGAGCCGCTCCCTCCTCTCCGGCAAGGTCATCGGGCCCGCCTCGCTCGCGGCCATGCTGGAGCCGACGGCGCTGAGCCGCAAGTCCTACGGCATGGGCTGGTACCGGCGCCCCTTCCTGGGCCGAGATCGGATCTACCACGGCGGCTACCTCTTCGGCTTCCGGAGCGACCTCAGCATCTATCCGGCGGAGGGGCTGACCATCGTCCTGCTCAGCAACGTCGACACCGCCCCGACGCGTCTCATGGCGGAGGACCTGGCGCGCATCGTCTTCGGAGAACCCTGGCAAGCTCCCTCCTTCAAGGCGGCGACCTCGATCGACGCTTCCGCGTATCCGCGCTACGCGGGGACCTACGACACGAGCGAGGTCTTCGGCCCCGGCGCGACGATGAGCGTCTACGCCGAGGGCGAGGCCCTGTGGTACCGCTCCAACACCCTCTATGATTCCCTCGCCCTCCCGATCCACATCTACCCGGAGTCGCCCTCATCCTTCTTCGACAAGACCGGGACGGCGCGCTACGAGTTCATCGCGGGAGGCGACGGAAAGGCCGAGGCCATACGGATCAGCGACGGCGAGGACAGCTTCGCGTTCAAGAGGATTCGGTAGCGCGCGAGCGGCCGAGCCGCGGCGCGCCGCCCGGCCCCCGTCGCTCGCGCTTCACGGGGTATGCGATCCCGCGCCAAAGGAGGCGACCATGCGTCCCGCTTCGCTTCGTCCCGCCCTCGCGGCTATCCTCGTCCTGGCCTTCGGCCTTCCCGGGGCCCTCGCCGCGCAGGAGCCCTTCGTCCGGGTGCCCGCCGGGAGCTTCCTGATGGGCTCGCCTATCTCGGAGCCGAACCGGGGCAGGGAGGAGGGACCTCAGCACGAGGTCAGCCTCTCGTCCTTCTTGATCGGGCGCTACGAGGTGACCCAGGCCGAGTGGGTCGCGGTGATGGGGAGCAACCCGAGCCGCTTCCAGGGCGAGGGCCTGCCGGTCGAGGGAGTGAGCTGGTACGAGGTCCTCGTGTACTGCAACAAGCGCAGCGCGGCGGAGGGCCTGTCTCCCTGCTACCGCATCGGCGGCAGCGTCGATCCGGCCGACTGGGGCAGCGTGCCGACGGTCGCGAACGGGATATGGAACGCCGCCGTCTGCGATTTCTCGGCCGAAGGCTACCGCCTGCCGACGGAGGCGGAATGGGAGCGCGCCTGCCGCGCGGGGACGAGTACCGCGACCAGCTTCGGGGATTCGCTGACCTCGGCCCAGGCCAATTTCGACGGGAACCTTCCCTATAACTCGCCGACGAAGGGCGATCCCCTGAAGCGCACGACGCCCGTCGGGAGCTACGCGCCGAACGCCTGGGGCCTGTACGACATGCACGGGAACGTCTGGGAATGGTGCTGGGACCATTATTCGAGCGTCTATTATGGCGGGTCGCCGAAAACCGATCCCCGCGGCCCGGAAGGGGGACGCTACCGCGTCATGCGCGGCGGCTCCTTCAGCAACTTCGGCTACCGGCTGCGCTCGGCCGCCCGGCGCGACGAGGACCCGCACTACCGCGACGCCGACGACGGTTTCCGCCTCGTGCGGGGGCAGTAGCGGGGCCTCGTCCCGTCGCGGCCCTCAGCGGGCCTTAAGCGGGAAGTAGATGTTCGTCGCCAGCTTCTCGGGCGCCGTGTCCTCGGGGGAGTTCAGGTACTCCTCGTACATGTACTCCTCGGGCGTGAGCGCGCGCTCCTGGACGAAGGCGGTAAGCTTCTCGTAGGTCCCGCCCAGGCTCTCGTAGGAGCCGATATGCGTGGCCATGGCCAGCTTGCCGCCGGGGAGCCTTCCCGGCTTCACGCGGCCCTCGCCCGGCGCCGGCGAGTTCACGGGGAAGCCGATCTCGACGTCCAGGTCCTCCATATCCATGTTGTAGTAGATGGCGAAGGGCGGACCCGCGAAGGGGATGCCGCTCTTCGCCATGTAGGCGGCTACTTCCCCGTACACCTGCCCCATGCCCTCCGCGAGCTTCGCCATCGACGTCCGGTAGCGCACGGCCAGGGTCTTCCTCGCCTCGAGCTCCACGATTTCCATGTCAGCCTCCTGCGATAAGGATGAGGCAGTATAGATGGCCATCCACGACAGCTGTGTGTCGTGGATATCCCCTCATTCGTAGATCCGCGCGATTTTATCCGCCGATTCCTTGATGAGGACCCGGAGCCGCTCGGGCTCCAGGACCTCGACGAAGTGGCCGTAGCTCAGGATATAGCCGTACATCCAGCCGTCCTCGGGCATGGCCATGCGGACGACGAGGCTCCCGTCCTCCCGCCTTTCCAGGTCCTCCTCGTTGTGGAACTCCTCGACGAGGGGGGCCATCTCGGGCGAGAAGCGCAGGAGGATCTCGACGAGCTTCCCCGCCTTCTCCGGATCGTAGTCGCGCGAGAACTCCTCGAAGCCGAGCTCCCGGCGCCGGAAGCGCTCGCCCAGCATGACGGGATTCCTGATGCGCGAGGTCCTGAAGAGGCGGTAGTCGCCGCGGAGCCGGCAGTAGGCGAAGAGGTACCAGGACCTCCACTTGAAGACCACCGTCATGGGCTCCACGACGCGCGTCATGCGCTCGAGGCGGTTCGACGTGTACTCGAACTCGAGGAGCCGCCCTTCCTCCACGGCTGCCTGCACCACGCGGAAGGCCTCGCGCTGGGCGGGCCCCCCGCCGAGCATGCTGAAGTCGATGAAGAGCTTCTCCTGCCGGCGCCTGAACGGCTCGCCGGGCGAGGGGGGGAGCAGGCCCTTCATCTTCTCCAGCGTATCGTCGATCTGGCCGTCGTCCAGCTGCCCGGCTATGCCTTCGAGGGCCGTGATGATGTAGAACAAGTCGTCCGGCGTGACCAGGCGCCGGTCCAGCTTGAAGCTCTTCATGATGCCGTAGCCGCCCGAGGGCCCCTGGACGCTCATCACCGGTATGCCGGCCAGGTTGATGGCCTCCATGTCCCGCTGGATCGTCCTAGCCGAGACCTCGAAGCGCTTGGCCAGCTCCCCCGCGCTCGCGAGCTCCCTATTGAGGAGGTAGACGACGATGGACAGGAGGCGATCTATCTTCACGGCGCGTTCCCTAGGCGCCAGCATACGTGCAAAGAATCGCGGGGGCAAGGCTGTCGCCGCGCTTGGCCTTCGGCGCTGCCCGGGACTGCTCCATCGCTGAAGACGAAGCGGAGGAATGCGCTGTCGCGCAACGCGAGGCATCGAGCTTGTGGCATAGCCAGCCATCCCCTGGGCGCGAGCCGAGGCGGCTCTACGCCTACGGCCGATACTAGCGATGTCTCCTGGATAGGGCTATTATTCCTTTCAGTATAAGCCAATGTTCAGCTATCCTTGTGGTGGAAGGCCTGCAACGACAGTTCCTATCGCCCATAGAAGGAGCGACGCGATGCAAGACTGGAACAAGGTCCTGCTCGAAGGATGCGAGTCCATGGACTACCTGCTCGTCGATACGGCCTTCAGCGGCTTCCTTTACAAGAGGAAAGCGGATCCGAACGCCACCTATGGCTCTGGGCGCAGCGCGCTCGAGGTCGCGACGAGCAAGGAGGCCATCGATATCATGCGGAGGCTTTTGGACGAGGGCAACGGGCCGTGGTCCATATAGGGCCCCGGCCTTCATTCTCCCGTCGGGGGCGAACGCTTCCTCCGCCACTGCGCCGAGAAGGTCGCCGGGCCATGTCCGAGGTAAGCGCCTCCGGTGTGCGCGGCCGCGTCGGGCGGCAAGGGAAAGGAGATACAACGAATGGATTTTGTAAAAATCGATGATGTCGATAAGGCGAAGTACATGGATCTGCTGTTGATCGCGGATGAGCAGGCAGACATGATCGAGAAATACCTGCATCGCGGCGAAATGTTCGCCCTGCGCGATGGGGATCTCAGGGCCTTGTGCGTCGTTACGCGCGAGGAATCGGGCGCGTATGAAATCAAGAATATCGTTACCGTCCCGGGATATCAGCGGAGAGGATATGGACGGCAGCTGATTGCGCATATCGTTGACTACTATAAGGATTCCGGCAACGAGCTCTATGTCGGAACGGGCGATTGCCCCGCTATACTTAGGTTCTACGAAGGCTGCGGATTCGCGAAATCGCATCTCGTGAAGAACTTTTTCATAGACAACTACGACCATCCTATGTATGAAAACGGGCAGCAGCTCGTCGATATGATGTATTTGAAAATGAATCTTAAAAGGAAGAATTGAGCCGCCTAACGCGGCTTGCCGCCTGAGCCTCGCGGTCAGAAGCGCTCGGCGCTGCCAAGGAGCGTGGGCGGCATGGGCTTCCTTGCTTCGTGTTTAAGCAATAAGGGTGCCCCCTTGCGGGAGCGCCCTTCGATGGAAGCGTTAGCTGAAATGGACGTAGTAGTCCATCCCACCCATACCGCGCCAAGCGTCGGTGACGCTTGGCGGAGACGAAGTCGTTCGATTCGCTTCGCTCATCTCGCGCCTTCGTCGGTCTCCCGGAACGGCATGGGCGTCATGGGCGGCGCTGCCAAGGAAAAAGCCCCGCCTTGCGGCGGGGCCTCGATGGTCAGG
>Ga0209507_1000780_pt1 | contig 30063 bp, 27 predicted proteins | sample AD_UKC028_MetaG_FD_184414 | JGI IMG/M metagenome (GOLD analysis project Ga0209507, IMG submission 184414) | Active sludge microbial communities of municipal wastewater-treating anaerobic digesters from USA - AD_UKC028_MetaG (SPAdes) (version 2) | ecosystem: Engineered > Bioreactor > Anaerobic >...
CACGAACTTCACCCTCTCGTCGTAGCGGTCGGTCTCACGCCATGGCATAGGCGACACCTCCAGGCCTCAGCCTGGTGTCACCTATGTCCCCGGTCTACTTTGTCACCCATGTGCCCGGTTCAGACCCCCGCCGTCCCTCCCCCCTTCAGCTCCAGCTCGAGGGTGGTGACCTGGCGCTCCACGAGGGAGAGCGCCTTCTTCACAGAGCCCTCCTTCGCGTGCCGGATCTCCACCTCCTTCGCGCACACCGACACCTTGAACCGCCCCGGAGTCGTGCCGACCTTCTGCCCGTCCACGAAGACGTTCGCCTCCAGGTCGTTCCCCTGCCCGTCCCGCGCCTTCACCGCAAGCCCAGCCTCTCGCGCCGCCACGGTCAGGCTCACCTCCCGCGCCTGGTTCCGCTCCACCTTCACCCGCTCCCCCTTCTCCACGTGGCAAGGGCTCCCCACCAGCACCTCGAATCCGCCAGGGGCCACCTCCCGGCGCTCGATAGGCGTCCTGCCCACCGCCTCGCCGTTCAGCTTCACCTCCAGCCCCGCGGGCTCGCTCCTCACCGTGAGCCAACCGAAGTCCGGCTCCAGCTTCCATTCGAGCGCGGCCCCGTTCGCGATCACCACCTGCTCCACCCGCTCCAGATAACGCTCCGCCTGCATGCCCACCCGATGTGCCCCGGACGCCACGCTCTTCGAGCACGGGGTCTCCTTGCACAGCATCTTCCCGTCCAGGAGCACCGTGGCCCCTGCTGGCACCGAGCTGAACCTCGCGATCACCTCCTCACCCGCGCCCACGTCCCACTCCACGCCCCCGCCGCCGACCGCCCCCTCCTGGAAGTCAGGCTTGCCCCCGGCCCGGCCCGAACCCCAGGCTCGGAGATCGGCTGCGGCCTTTCGCACCGAGGCCATCAGATCCTCGGGCTTGCAGCCCCCTTCGGCGGAGGCTGAGAGATCGGTTGCCATGCGCTTCAGGTCGTAGAGCGCAGCTGACACCGTGCAAATCCCGCCGATCTTGAGCACGCTGGTCGACAGTGTCTTGTTAGCCGCCAGCTCCCGCCCGAGCTCCACCTGGCAGCTCACATCAAAGCACTCCTTGAAGGACTCCGCCTTCTTGTCCATCAATGCACGTTTGATGTCCCCGGGCGGAACGATCTGGAACACACCTGCCTTGCCCACCTCGGTGGCCAGGTACTCCGTGAGCTGGCCGAGCAGGTCCTTACCCAGGGACCTGGACCGGTCCTCGATCTGAAACACCGCCACGATGGGCCGCTCCCCGGCCAGGGCCACGCCCCCAACGGCCAGGAGCCAGCAGAGTGCTGCAGCGACCCGCATGCGAACCTCCTGAATAGTTATTGCGTCTGGAGAGAGTGTAGTCTGGCGGTGTGCCCGGAGCAAGGCGGAGCTTCCTGAGAACAACCCGGCGGGCCACCCCTAGGCGGCCCGCCGGGCCGGATTCTGGCCCTATTCGCCGGTCTCCATGAGGCCGGCGGCGTCGGCGGCCTCCTCGTCGTCCTCGTAGAAGGCCCAGGGGTTCTCGCTGTCGTCGCCCTCGTCGCTGTCGTCGGGATCTCGGTCCGAGAACCCGGCCTCCTCCAGCTCCTCCTCCTCCCGCCAGACCCCGACCTCGGTCGGCTGCTCGGCGAGCTTCTCCTCGAGCGCCCGCAAGGCGTCCGCCGCGCACTCCTGGGAACAGACGTCCTTCGACAACAGGACCGCCCCGCCCTCGCCTTCAAGGGTGACCTTCAGGGTCAGCAGCCAGGCCGGCCGCGCCTGAAGCAACCACTCCCGCTTGCACTCGTCACAAACGATCTTCTGGGTCTTGATGATCATGGGCTCCCCCTACCTTCCGAAGTTGACGGCGATCGCGGACTCTCGAACAAGCCGGCCCCCAACAGGCCTCCGGAGGCGCATTCCCAGCCTCTTCCCCCGGAGCGTCAGGACCTGGATCGCCTCGTTCTCCTCCAGGGTCTCGGCCACGGTCCTGAGGTCCCGCATGGTCATGAGCGGCAGATCGGTCACTCCAGTGGGGCCCAGGAGCTTCGAGCCGAGCAAGGTCCGCACGGTCACAGCGAAAGGCCTCGCGCCCTCCCTGCACCGCCAGAACCAGTCCTTGCCGTTCTCCCTGTAGAGGTCGGCTTGCCCGCCCCAGGCGCCGCGAGTCCAGCCCGTGGACCCGAGCAACCGGGCGAAGAAGGTCCAGCGGCCGCTGCCGCCGAGGTCCAAGCTGATCTCGTGGGTCGGTTGAAAGCTCGTGTTCGTCATGGTTCGTCTCCTCAAGAAAAGCCGGCCGGACTCCGGGGCCTGCTGCCAGACCCCGGAGGCCCAGCCAGGCACCTACTCGGCGCTCCCATCGGTCGCCTTCTCGGCCTTCTTCCCGAGGATGAGGTCGGCCGCCTTCTGGGCCTGCGCCGCGGCGATGACCACGGCGCGCGGGTCGTCCTTGATGGCCTTGAGCCAGCCCTTGATGTAGGCCGCCGCGTTCTCGAGCGTCCTGGAGTCCTCGATGCCAGCCGCACCGCACAGGAAGGCCGCGCCCATCTCGGCCACGAGCTCCTCCCGGCTGTAGGTCTCCGTGCCGAAGCTCGAGGACCGGTTGTCCTTGAACCTGGAAAGCCGGCTCTCGTGCCCCGTGGAGTGGGTCGCCTCGTGGAAGAGCGTCGCGTAGTAGGAAGCCGAGTCCTTGAAGAACGCCCTCTCGGGCATCTGGATCCGGTCCATCAGCGGGGAGTAGGAAGCCTGGTTGCCACCCTCACGGAGCTCCGGACGGTCGCTGTAGCCTCCCCACACGGCCTCGGCGGACTCGATGGAATCCACCGGAGCCTGGTCCTTCATCTTCGCGACCCAGGAGGGCTCGTCGATCCCTTCGCACTGGTCGATTGCGAAGACCGTGTAGTACCGGCAGAGAGGAATGGTCTTCCCCGTGGCTTTCCCCTCGTCGTCGAGCTCGTCGAGGAACTTCCAGAAGACCACCGGGCAGCCCTTCTCACCCTTGCGGACCTTCCCGCCGAGCTTCTGCACCTGGTTGAAGGTGAGCCAGCACCCCTTGTGCCCCTCCGCCTGCGCCCAAGCGTTCAGGATGAAGAGGTTGATGCCCCGGTAGTCCCGGCCCTGGTAGGACCGGAGGACCGCCGAGTTGTTACGCCAGGGCTTCTTCCAGGGGATGGTCCCCTGCTCCAGCATCTCCGTGATCTTCGCCGCGATGACCTCGTACGCCTTGCTCATTGCCTTTCCCCTTTCTCTGGGCCGTCCTGGCCTCTCACCCGGCGCTGGAGGCCAGGGCGGAACCAGAGAAGCGAGAGCGACAAACGGAGCGCTAAGCGAGTACGGCGCGGGGCGTGACGGTCCCACGGAGGCCTGAAGTCCCGGCCGGAGGGGGGCAGGCGCGGCGAAGCAAACCCCGCGCAAGGACGAGCAGCGCGGAGTGCCGGAGCGAAGCGGAAGGGAAAGGCAGGAGCAGGCAGGGCGGGAGAGGTCAGGCGAAGAGCGATCCTCGGGCTGGAGCAGGGGGCCAGCCCCGACCCTGGCGGGAAACGGAGGCTGCCGGGTCTGGGCCGAGGCGGGGCGCGGCCTGGTCCGGAAACGAGGCGCGGGAGGAGGGCTCCTCAAGGTGAGGACGGGAACAGCGTGAAGCCCGGAGGGCGAGGGATCTGCAAGGCTGGGACGGGGACGGAGGGCGACGGCGAAGGGAGGCAGGGCAAGGGCAGAGAGCCCTGCGGCCCCGGCTGGCCGCCCCGCCCCGAGAACCATGGGGCCGCTGGACATCGCGGAGCGAAGTCTCAGCGAGGGGCGGGCCGGAGGCCGGGCGAGGGGCCCCCAGGGCGGGCGCGGCTCACCGAGCCGCAATCCGCCGCCTCCTGGCCCTCGTCCCGGCCGGTCCCCTGCCCTTCAAGGGCCGCCCCGCGGCCCGGCCGCAGGAGTCCGAAGGGCCCTGCGGCTCCGAACGGGCCGGAGCCCACACAAGGCGGAGGCCCCCGTCGTCGAGCTGTGGGAAGTGTGGGCAGGCGGCGGGCCGTTGTCTCTTCCGACGGCTGCCCAAGTGACTGTGGGCAGGTCCCTGGCGCGCGCTCGCGCGGCCTTCGCCGTGAGCTGCCCACAGGAACGTCGCTTCCCACAGCGGGAGCCTTCCGGGCTGGCACCGAGGGTTTACGCTCCCAGATCCTGGGTAGTACTCTTCCCTGAGAATATCGAACTTCAAGCGCAAAAAGGGCCTCAGCATGAAGTGCAAAACCCAGTGGGTCACCTTGGTCGTCGCCGTCCTGGCGTGGTCTACCGGCCACGCTGAAACCGAGATCTACGCCGTCTTCGACATCGAAAATCAGGGAGCAACCATTGCTCCCGATTCTTTCCAGCGTCTTAGCTCCTTTCTGGCGCTCACCTGGGCTGAAGCCGGGTACAAGGTGATCTCTCGCGACCAGCTACGGGATCGCCTCAAGACCGAACAGAAGGAGTCCTACAAGGAGTGCTACGACCGCGAGTGCCAGATCGAGCTCGGCCGGGAACTCGCCGCCAACAAGATCGTGGCCAGTCAGATCCTGAAGCTCGGGAGCGCTTGCCGGCTGGCCGTGACCGTCTTCGACCTCAGGCAGGCCGCGGCGGAGCGGGCACTCTCCTTCAAAGCCGAATGCACCGAAGACGCCCTGGTCAGCGCGATAGAGCAGCTCAAGGAGAAGATCGCCGAAGAGGCCCCAGGCAAGAACCCCTCCCCTGTCGTCGAAGGTTCGAAGCCGCCAGAGGCAGCGCCCAAACCCCCGGTGCCTGAGCCTGCCGGAGATCCGCAGGAGGTTCTCGACCCGTCCGGCAAGATCGTCTGGAGGCGTTGCCCGGTAGGTCAGAGGTTCGGTGCAAACGGCTGCGAGGGCAACCCAAGAAGGTTCTCTTGGGGTGATGCAGAAGAGAACTGTCCGAACGGCTTTCACCTGCCCCAGATCTCCGATTTCACAGCTCTCCTCGAGGAATGCGATCGTGATGTTCGCGGCGGGGACTCAGGGTACTGCATCGCGTGTCGCTTGAGCCCGAACTGTAGCAAGCTTTTCCCGAACGGTGAGGGAAGGCACTGGGCGAGACCCGACGGAGTACTGAACTCCAGCATGGTCAACCTTGATGACGGCCAAGTCTACGTCAAGGAATATGGCAAGGCCCAGAGTCTCCTGGTCAGGTGCGTCAGGCCAGCGGATGCAAGGTAAGATGTCGCCTGCCAGAAGGAAGCGAAGATAGGGCCGAAAGCGCCATCGTACCGAGCCGCTCCACTAAGCGAAGAAGGGACCTTCTCCTCGAGGCGGAGGTCGGGAAACCACACGGCCCTGCCGACGCGAGGGTTTGATTCTCATCATGCTCCTTTGATACACCTCCATCCACGGGAGGGGATCCATGGACCAGGCTTACCTGATGGGTGGGGAGAAAGTTCCGGACGATCGGGACAAGTGGTGCTCTTCCCGCGGCTGCAACTGCTCGAGGACTCCTTCTCGATCGTCCAGAAGCTCGCGCGCGCAGAACGGCCGGCGAACAGACCGTCACCCAGTTCCTGGTCGGATTGGATGTCCGCGCGCTCGGCGGTGCGGTCGCATAAGGTGCTGACGAGTCCAGCCAACCACTTCTTTCCCACATGTCGAGCATCAAGCACACTTCCGGCTGGGAATGGTGGCGTCCGCCACTTCACAGAACCTCGCAGCTCTCATGCGAGGATCGTTCCTTGGAACCTGTCGGGGACCTGACTGGGCGAAACAGGGCGGGTCGAGACGGTACAGAACGAGGTTTTCGGGGAGAGGAGTGCGCCGTTGGGATTGCGTCGTCAGTTCGCGAATGATTGTGGTAGGTTGAGTAACCCGCGGTGACGCCTGGAAGGAGGCGATGGATGGGAAAACTGACTCGGTTCAGCGTGTCGCTCGAGTCCGACCTCCTCGACCGATTCCTGAGCATGTCCAGGAAGCACGGCTGGGGCAATCGGTCCGAGGCGGTGCGCAACGTCATGCGCGACTCGCTCGTGCGCGAGGAGTGGCGGGGCGACGAGGAGATCGTCGGAACGATCACCATCGTCTACGACCATCGCAAGCGCGAGCTGACCGACCGGCTCACCAACATCCAGCATGACCACCACGATGCCGTGCTCGCCGCGACCCACATCCACCTCGACCACGACAACTGCCTCGAGATGATCGCCGTGCGAGGGACCTCCACCCAGGTTCAGAAGATCGCCGACACGCTCATCGGCACCCGCGGGGTCAAGCATGGCAAGCTCATCGCGACCACGACCGGGAAGAAGCTCAAGTAGGCGCTGCCCCCTGCGCCTCCCAGTGCCGCCACACATCGTCCGCGTCCCTCCCGTCGAACACGAGCCGCCCCTGATAGAGCATGAGGAACCGCGTGCAGAGGCGCGCGGCGAAGTCCAGGTCGTGCGTGGCGATGACCATCGCCGCATGGAGGCCGTCCAGCACGGTGGCGAGTGCGCGCTTGCCCGGCGGGTCGAGGCCGGCCGAGGGCTCGTCCAGTAGCAGCAGCGGCGGCTCGGCTGCGAGCGCACCTGCGAGCGCCACCCGCTGCTTCTGACCGTGGGACAGGTGGTGGACCGGAGAGTCGGCCAGGTGCTCGACGCCGAGCGCGCCAAGCGCGCGCCTCGCCCTCACCGCGGCCTCGGCTGCGGGCACCCCCCGGCGCAGCAGACCGAAGCCAACGTCGTCGATGACCTTCGGGAACAGGAGCTGATCCTCGGGCACGTTGAACAGGAACCCGATCCGGTCGCGGATGCCCGCGAGCGACTGTCGCGTCAGCCGCTCGCCCGCGATACGGATATCTCCCTCATGCGGAACGAGGCCGACCGTGGCCGCCAGTAGGGTTGTCTTGCCCGAGCCATTCAGGCCTACGAGCGCCACTCGTTCTCCCGGCTCCATCGCGAAGGAGACGGTGGCGAGGGTCGGGGGATCCTCGGGCTCGTATCGGGCCGTGACCTCATGGAAATGGAGCGCGGGGGGGCTCATGGGGCCCCCAGGAGGCGGAGGGTGATGGCCATCCCCAACGCGACGGCGGTGGCGCCGAGCGTGCCGAGATCGGCGCGGCCCAGGGCCGGGACGTGAAACGAGGGGGGGTGCCCGTCGCAGTAGCCTCGCAGCTCCATCGCGGCGCCGACCCGCTCAGCGCGGACGATGACTCGCGGCAGCCAAACCCGCGGCAAGGAAAAGAGCACGCGCCACGCGGCAAGGCCGCTGGACATAGCGCCACGCACCGCCATGGCGGCCGCCACCCGGCGGGTCTCGTAGAACAGGGTCGCGGTCTGGTGGACGATCTGCAGCAGGATGGCCGAAACGATACCCGGCACCGGCAATCGGAGGAGCGCCTCCCGGAGATCGCTCGCGCTCAGCGAAGTGACCGTGGCGGTACAAACCAGCATCCCGCAGAGGCCGTGCAGCAGGATGGTCCACGGCACGACGAGCGCGCGCCTCCAACTCTCGACTGTGCCCGACGGGGCATCCGGGAGCAGCGGCAGCAGCAAGAAGTACGGCAGGAACAACGCGAGCCCTAGCAGGAGTGAGGTGCGCAGGACCCTCCAGGGCGGCCGGCATGCCAGCAACCAGGCCCCGCAGACGACGCAAGCGCATTGAGAACCGGCGAGCGTCGCCCCGGTCGAGACCATACACGCGGTGAAGATCGCGGTCCCCGCGACGAGGCGTGTCCGGGGTGCCGCGCGCCTCACCAGCCCGCGTCCGCATCCCCAGAGGTCGTGGAGCGATGTGTTCAAGGGCGCCTAGCGCTCCGGCTTCACGGCGGTGACGAGGTAGCCGCCGGCGGACTCGCTCGCCGTCGCGATCCTGAAGCCGACCGACGCCAGCATTTCGGCGGTCTCCTCCACCGGCGGCAGCATGTCCCGGCTGATCGCCTCGCTCGCGCCGGCGTGGATCTCGTTGATCCTCTGCCTTGGAATCAGGTGCCAGACATGGAGCGAGCCGCCTGGCCTGAGGACCCGGCCGAGCTCGATCGCGACGGCCCTGCGCTCCTCGAAGTGCGGCCAGACCGAATAGCAGATGATCCGGTCGCAGGTGCCGGCCCCGAAGGACAGCCGCCGCGCGTCCTCCGAATGCCAGGAGACCCGTGGGTCCGCGACCTTGCGCCGCGCGACCTCGATCATACGCGAGGAGATGTCGATGGCGAGGACCCGGCCCTCGGGCGACAGCTTCGCGAGCAGGGCCCGCGTGAGGTTGCCGGTGCCGCAACCCACGTCGAGGACTGTCTCGTCGGCGCGTACATCGAGCTCATCGAGGCCGGCCGCGAGCTTGCGCTCCAGCGCGGGTAGGTCCTCCCATCCGTCCCACTTCTCGGCGATGCCGTCGAAGAAGACCACCTTCGGGTTCGAGATCATTCGACACTCCCTTCGCGGGCGGCGGCGAGCCGTGCGGTTCTGCGTCCCAACCTCGCAACGGGTGGTACCACCACTGTTATGAGGATGATACCGGGCCAGCCGCTCAGGAACGAGAGGCCCGCCATGAAGCCCGCAGGCAGCTGGATGACGAGCGCGAATCCGTAGACCAGGGCGACGTACAGCGCGCGGCCGAGCAGCAGCACGGGGATCAGCACCAGCCACTCGTTCGCCCTCGGCCAGCGGCGCATGACGAGCGCGATCAGCCCAGCCATCACGGCCAACTCGATCGCCATGAACACCGCGACCGGCGGGTAGAATGGCGGCATCCCTGTGACCGCCCCCGAGAGCAGCGGGACGAGCGCCGCGGTGATGGCCGCCGGCAGCGCTCGCACGAAGAACGGCAGCGTGCACAGGGGCAGGTACAGCGGCATGAGGACGTGCCCGAGGTGTAGCAGGTGGAACAAGGGGGGCAGGAGCAGCGCCGCGGCGCCGAACAGGCCGCAGTACGCGAGCTCTCGTGGTGAGAGGCGGTGGCTCACGTTAGATCCCGACCTTCGCCCGGCGAGGACGTTGAATGACGGTATCGGGTCGTCCACCATGTCGCCGTTGTACCGGGTCCATTGAGAACGCGTCGTCGACAGGTATTACGATTGCCATAATCGTAACACTCTTGCCATGTGACGGTTGCGCTTGTCAAAGGGGTTGAGCCAGCCTCTTGCTCGGCTTGAGGATGCAGGTTGCGGCTCGAGCCTGTCAGGCTCGCTTCACGGCCAGCTGCCCTAGGTGGAAGAGCCCGGCCAGTGCCACCATCGACGCCCCTGTTTGCACCCCCAATATGGAAGGCGAGGAAGTGTCCGAGACCGACAGCCAGCGCTCCCGAAGTCACCACCACAGCGAAGACCAGCAATCGCCGGCAGCAACATCAGGCTGAACGCTTATGACGCCCTGATCGCCGAACTCCTCCAGGCATTCATTCCGCTGGGCCCCGACCAGGGCACCTGCGCGGCCGGCACCTGTGAGTGTCCAAGGAAGGAGCATCTTCCCCGCTCGGGCCGCTTGTCAGCGACTCCTAACGGTGCTACATTATCGTTAGCTGGTGACGGTAGGTGGCGTTAGTCTGTGTCTGTGGAGGTGGGAAAATGAGCTCCCAGTGCGAAATCCTGGCATTCCTGCACTCCCGAGGGCTCTCGGCCCAGCCGAAGGCGCTCAAGGGCCTGGGAAAAATCCTCGCTGAGGCCATCGAGCAGCTCCCAGCAGCTCCCTTCCTCCGGGATCCGCGGGAGGAGCTGTCCTCGGCCGAGGCCGACGCCCTCGAAAAGGTGGGCTTCGACCTCCGCCCGCTTGACCATGGGAAGTCCGATCCCCTCGCCAGAACCATGACCGTCTACGCAGCCCTCCTGGAGGACTCCCTCTCGGTCAAGGAGGCCGGCCGGCTCCTCAAGGTGAACGAAAGCCGAGTCCGGCAGCGGCTCGCTCTCGAGCGGTCGCTTTACGGCGTGAAGATCCGCTCGGAATGGCGCGTCCCGCGGTTCCAGTTCGAGAAGGGCAAGCTGATCCCCGGGATCGAAGGGGTGTTCGCCAACCTCTCCCCTACTCTGCATCCCGTGGCTGTCTACTCGTGGTTCACCACACCCAACCCGGACCTGGAGCTCGACGGCACCCAGGGGAAACACCGCCTGCTCAGTCCCAGGGAGTGGCTCCTTCTCGGAAACCCGACCGAGGCCGTCGTCGAGCTGGCCAAGGACCTCTGAACGATGGCCACTTTTCCGGAGCCCCCGCCGAAGGCGGACATCGAGGCGCTTGGACCGACCCTCAAGACCCTTCCCCGGGGCACCTTGGTCGCAAGGGTCTACGTCCGAGGCGGACCCCATCCGACGACCTGGAATCAGCTCCGCTGGTTTGGCCCAGCGGCCGCCCGATTCGACCACCACACACTGCCCCGGCGAATCCAGAAGCGCGGCATCACCTACCTCGCCTCCCACGGCGTGACCTGCCTGGCCGAGGTCTTCCAGGACACCCGGGTCATCGATCGCTCCAGGCACAACCCCTGGCTCGTGACCTTCGAGCTGGGCCGGGAGGTGAAGCTCCTCGACCTGACCGGCTCCTGGCCGACCAAGGCCGGTGCCTCGATGGCGATCAACTCCGGGTCCCACGCCAGGGCCCGGAGGTGGTCGAGGGCCATCTACGCGGCCTTCCCGGAGGTCGAAGGCCTCCTCTACTGCTCGGCCATGCACGGGAACCGGCCCGCGGTCGCGCTCTACGAACGGGCCGAGGACGTCTTTCCGAAGTCCCCGAGCTTCCATCGGGCGCTCGTGGATCCAGGGCTCCTCACGCCGCTTCTGAATGCCGCGCATGAGCTGAACTACGGGCTGGTGTGAACCTTCTCCTCGAGGTTGATGACCTCCTGGCGCCCGACCAACAGGGCAAGACGGAGCATTCGAGAGGGATGGACGTGGCTCGCGCTAACGTCCATCAGGGCCTCACAGACCGCGCGCACCGGAAGCCGAGGTAACTCCCCGTTTCCGGGCCCGGATCGGTCGGGACGTCTTCCCAGCGGGTATCGTCCACACGGCCCCCCCCAAGCGCGAAGGCCCCCCAATTCCCGCCGCATGCAACGAATTTGTCGGGACCTGAGGAGCGCACCACAAACTCATCGATATTTCCCACCATATCGCAAAGGCCGCTCACGCTGTTGCCAGCCGGCTTCGAACAAACCGGCCAAGTCGATTCCCGATCACAGCCCGACTGGGCCCACACAACCCGCTCGCAATTCGCTTCCTCATCTCTCCAGGGGGACCGACGTCGGCCACCCTCAGAAGCCTCGGCGTACCACTCCGCCTCCGTCGGTAGCCGGCCGCCCACCCACTCACAGAAGGCCTGTGCCCGCTCGACATCCACACAATTCATGGGATGCTGGCCTCTGCTCGAGTAGCTCCAATTGCAGTAGCTGCCCTCAGATATCCTCCTGGGAGGATCGCACTTTCTCGCCTGGACGCACGCCTGGTACTGAGCCTCGTCCAGAATACCCGGCGGACGGCAATGGCCGGCGTCCACGCAGGCGCGGTACAGGGCCACCGTCACCTCGGTCTTGGTGAACTCGATCCCTGCCGGACGGCTGAAGACCCAGGGGATGCTGCCCCTCAACTGCTCCGCGAGCCGACTGGCCTCGTCTGCTCTCCGCTTTTCGTCCGCCAGCCTCTTCTCCTCTGCGAGCCTCTTCTCCTCCGCCAGCCGCTTCTCCTCCTCGGCCCGTCGCTTCTTCTCCGTCATGGCCGCCAGGAACTCGACGACCTTGGCGTCCCGGGCGAAGGGGTTTTCCCGCGCCTCCACCTCGTAGGCCTGGTAGAACGCCTCGCTCCAGGCCTCCCGATCCTCCTCCGAGATCACCTTCAGCTTCAGCAGCCGGGCGAGCTTCTCCCAGTCCCTCATCATCCGCACCGCCCGCTTTTTCTGCACCGCCTCTACCTGCTGCTTCTTCCGGGCGTGCTCCTGCCAGGCCACGATCCGGCCGGTCGCGTGCGCCCGGAACTTCGGAGCCTTCTTCTGCACCTGCTGCCAGCGGACGATCTTCTGCGGTATCGAGACGCTCTCGTCCTTCTCCCCCTGGAACGCGGTGTCGTAGAGCTCCATGGCGTTCACGTCCACGTCCCCGAAGTCCACCCCGGAGGCCGCTGACCCGCCCTCCGCCGGCAGCTCCAGGGAAGGCACCGCCGGAAGATCCGAGGTGTCGAACCGGATCCCGGCCTTCGCGGCACCGCCGCCCGTCTCCCCCCGCAGCCGGGCTGCGATCTGCTCGACGGCCGTCAGAAGCTCGCTCTGCCCACACGGGCCCCGGTAGGAGGCGGAATTCTCCGTGGCGCTCTGGCGCAAATCAAACAGCGTGCTGGTCACGATGCACTCCGCGCCGAGCTGGTCGATCTTCGTGGCCAGGGACTTCTGGGCCGCGACCTCCTTGCCGATCTCGATCTGGCAGGCCTCGTCGTAGCACTCCTTGTACGACTCCGACTTCTTGGCCTGGAGCGCCCCGTACACGTTGGCCCGTGGCACGATCTGGAACTTGCCTCCGATGGCAAGCTTGTTGGACAGGTAGTCGGTAAGGCTGCGGAGCTTCTCAGGCGCGAGCCGCGCCTTCTTCTCCCGGGTGTCCTCGATGTCGAACACCGCGACAATGGGGCGGTCCTGGGCTCGGGCCGCGAAGCCCGAGAGGCACGCAAACGAGACAACCAGGAGGCACCAGAAAGCACGCATCTCGACCTCCAAGGCGGGCGGATTCGCACAAGGTAACATGCAGAAAAAGGGCCTTCAACACAGCGGGCCTCGAGCGCGGGACCTCCGCCTAGGGACGACAGGACGGAAGTCGTTGGAGACCGCTGGCACCGCCCGCGCCGGGCGGCCTCGAGCTGTGATACCCTCTCGAACCAGCAACCCGATGGGCATCGGAAGACACGGGGGAGCTGGAGGCCACGTGAAGTTCACCCTCAGCATCAGCCGCCAGGAGGTGGCGCGCATCCAGGCATTCTTCGAGACGCACCGCCGCGATCCCTTCGTCCTGGACGCCGCGATCTTCGCGGCGGGCGGAAGATAGCCCGGCCATTCGGGCTCGGGGAAACCTCGAATCCGGGAGGGTAGGCAAGATGGCGAAAATCGACGAGGCAGTTACCAAGCTCATCAACGAGGCCTGCGAGGAGGCGGCCGCGTCTCTCGGAAAGTCGCTGCGCAACATCGGCAGGATCAACGCAGGCTCCAACTATCCTATCGCAGAGCGGAACACGGTCGTTCACCTAGCCCACGCGCTCATGGCAAAGAGGCTGAGTGTGGTCGCCGAGGCGAAGATCCTGAACGGTCCCAGGAACAGTCGGCTTGCCCATATCGACCTCCTTGCATACGGCCCCTTGCGCGGCATCCCCGGGAAGAAAGTCGCCATTCCCATCGAGGTGAAGGCGATGGGCGTGCACGATACAGACCGACTGATTCGCGACATCGAAAGGATCTGGGAGTACAAGCCTGCCGCGAGTGAGCTTGTCGGGAAGCCTGCAGGAACAGAGCGACACTTCTGGGAGCGGTCGATCTGCTTTGGGTTGTTCGTGCTCCAGGCACACAGAGAGGAGAAGTACCTCGAGGATTGGGCAGCTAGAAAAGGCGAGGCCGAGGAGTTCTTCGATCGCATCCAGGAGGTGACCGGTCGAAGAGTCGCTTCTCGAAGCGCTCTGGCTGTACGCAAGAACCGCTGGGATGGTTGCAAGGCTGTCAACCTACTCTGGGTGGCCTTCAGGATGCCCAGGCTGAAGTAACCCCCGTTCATCCAGGTCAACCGGCGAGGAGGACGAGCGGGGCGGTGGCGGAATCCTCCTCGGCGGTGGGCTTCACGGCGTACAGGTCCTGACGGCTGAAGGCGACGTAGAGCTCGAGGAGCTTCGCGGCCTTCTCCTCCGTGTCGGCCTTGAGTGGCCAGCCCTGCAGCAGGAGCGGGCTCCCGTTGTGCTTGTGAACGACGATCCAGCTCTTCCCTTGGTTCCTCATCGCATCCTCCGTCTTGCCACCGGGCCTCTCAACCTCGATGGCGAAGCCGGAAGCCCGTGGCGAGACGGAAAGACGCAGCGCGGGGCCTTGCGCGCGAGGAGCCGACGGCAAAGGACCGTGACCGACCTGCCGCCACGGGCGGGCGGGGGCCTTGCCAAGGAGGCTCCCGCAGGCGAAAGGCCCAGAGCTGCAGGACAGAGGAACCAGGAGAAGGGACTGATGGAGTCCCTGGACAAGGCGGGAAGTGCAGAAGACGGAGCATTCGAGCGTCCCTGGCTTGCCTTCAGATGGCCTTGGCCCTCTCCACATGCCGGAAGCCAGCCCTGCCCTCCTTCGAGTCGGCCCGGTGGCCCTTCTTCCCTGCTTTGAACTGCACTGCGAGCAGCTCAAGAGCCGCCAGGGCGTCCTCCCCCGAAACCGCCTCCCGGCCCGCGCGGAGCGCCAGGATGGCCGCGGAGACCCGCAGCTCGTTCAGAAAGGCGAAGCTGAAGCCCCCGGAGGCCTCGGCAAGCCGGTCCCGGAGCTCCCTCGTGAGCTCTCCGAAGGCCCAGTCCAGGTACCGCCTCCGCAGCTCGAGCGCGGGCGGCTCGAAGCGCCAGACCCGGTCGAAACGGCTCGGCCGCTGGGCGAACGCAGGGTCGATCTCCTCCGGGTTGTTGGTCGTCGCGAGGATCATCACGCCCTCCCGCGGATCGACGCCGTCCAGGAGCGACAGCAGCCCGGCCCGGGTGACCTGCGACTCCCGGAGGAGCGAATCCAGGTCCTCCAGGACCACCACGCTCGGACCTCGGTCGGCGGCCGAGGTGAAGAGCGAGTCCAGATCGTCCTCGTCGATGTGCTTCCCGATGGCCAGGCTGAACAGGGACGCCCCGTAAGCCCGGTGCGCCAGCCGAACGAGGTGGCGGACCATCAGGGTCTTGCCGTTCCCAGGCTCGCCCACGAACAAGAGGCCCCGCCGGCGGCGGAGGTGGAGCCGCTCGAAGAGCCCCCGATCCTCGAAGAACGAGTGGAGCTGCGTCTCGATGTCCTCGATCATCTCGTCCGCCAGGAAGAGAGGGCCCTCGTCCACCGCAGGCAGGGAGAAGTCCCGACCGCCGAGGACCGTGAACGGAATCCGGTCCCCCCGCTGGGCGAGCGCCGTGGCTACCTGGAGGCCGAAGCGCTCCAGGAGGCCGAAATCCGCCGTCGAGCTGAAGTAGCTCGAACCGATCTCCCCCGAGGAGTTGAGGTAGGAGAAGAGGAGGAAGCGCCCACCCTCCGGTCCCTGGACCTCGAGGACCCCGACCCAGGCGTCTCCCAGCTCCCTCGGGTTCGTGCGCCCACGGAAGTACACCAGCTCGGGGTAGGAGACCTTCATCCGGCGCCAGCGGTAGCCGGCCACCTCCCCTTCCGACCTGCTGCCTGCGCCGATGAACTGCTGGAGCGCGCGGGCGTAGGGCATGCCCTCGACCTTCCAACAGGTCCAGGTCTCGATCTCGGGGAACTCCCGGCGGAGGAACTCGGCGGCCTCGATGGAAGAGAGGCCGCGGCGGGGAATGGGGGAGTGGGAATTGAACTCCGTGTCGTGCATTGGGACAACCTCCTGTGCTCACGAACCAGGCTAGCAGGAGGGGGTGACACGGTCGGGAGGCCAGCGGCGAGACGTTGGTTGCATAAATTAGCCAACTTGACAACAAATCCAAGTAGGCTGATTCTTGCATCATGAGGCCTGGGAACCCAAATCTGCGCTTCGAGCTGCTCGCTGTGGAGGTGTTGGCCGACCTTCTTGGCCTCAGTCCGAAGGCGCTCAAGGTCCACGCAGAGGACAAGGACGCAGACCTTCGGATCGCTACCCGTGACCACACCTTTCTCATCGAGGTGAAGGCCTCGTCTCAACCGTCCGCGATTGCCAGCGGGATCCTCAGCCTCCAGAAGCCCACCGGGCTCTCCCGTAGGAAAGTAGTCCCTGTCCTGGCCGTGCCCTTCATGGGAAACACCGGGAAGCGCCTCTGCGAGCAAGCAGGGGTCGGGTGGTTCGACCTCTCGGGAAACGCCCGGATCATCGCTCCTGGTCTGAGAATCTTCGTCGAAGGCCGGCCGAACCGGTTCCCCAAGGTGGGACGGCCCCCGAACCTCTTCGCGCCGCGGAGCTCCCGGGTCGCTCGCTGGCTCCTCATGCATCCGGCCGAGCACATCAAGCAAACCGCGCTCGCCCATGAGATCGGGTTGGCTGTGAGCGATGTGGGCAGAATCGTCGCCCGGCTGGAGGAGGCGGAGTACATCGTTCGGGTGGAAGGCACCAGAGGCGACTGGCGCCATGGAAACCCCGGGAAGCCGGCCCTGACCGCTCGTGATCCTTCCCTCCTCCTCGATGCCTGGCTGGAGGCCTACGACTTCTCCAAGCACCGGATCATCGAAGGCCACGTCCCAGCCCGTTCGGGCGAGGAGCTAGCCGAACAGGTCTCGAAGATCCTCCGGAAGGAAGGCCTGCAGCACGCGGCCACGGGTCTGGCCGCGGCCTGGGCGTACACGAAGTTCGCCCAGTTCCGGATCGCTTCCTTCTACCTGGGCCAGGAGCCAACGGATGGCCTGCTCGAGCAGCTCGGCTTCCGGGCCGACCCGAAGGGCGCAAACCTCTGGCTCGTCGTCCCGAACGACCTCGGGGTATTCCAGGGTGCGTCAGACCGGGAAGGCCTGACCTGTGTGCACCCGGTCCAGGCGTTCCTCGACCTCAAGGGCCATCCGGAGCGCGCCAAGGAGGCCGCGGAAAGGCTCCGGACGGACTTCTTGAACTGGAAGGATCGGCGATGACCAAGCCGCAGCATGCTTCGGAGTACAAGAAGGAGCAAACGGACCTGGTTCGCGCGACCTGCCTCTACGTGGCGACCAAGCTCGGCGATCTCGTCGACGACATCGTGATTGTCGGAGGCCTCGTTCCCCAGCTCATCATCGACCAGGAGAAGCTACCTAGCGGTACGGAACGGCACGTTGGCACCACGGATCTCGATGTCGGCCTGGAGTTCGGACTCCTCGGCGAGGGCCGCTATCACACCCTCGCCGAACGCCTCCGAGGCGCCGGCTTTGGGCAGGACCTGAACGAACAAGGAAACGTCACCCGGCAGCGGTGGCGCCATGCCGTTCACACGAAGGTGACCGTCGACTTCCTGATCCAAGAGGGTGAGCGCACCACCGGAGGGGGACGTCTATTCGACCTGGAGCAGGATTTCGCAGCCATCATCGCGCCGGGGCTCCGGCTCGCGTTCCTGGATCGGCTGCAGATCGAGCTCGACGGGCAAACGATCCTCGGAGAGCGGGCCACCAGGAAGGTCTGGGTCTGCGGACCCGGGGCGTTCGTCGTTCTCAAGGCCCTTGCCTTCGACGGCCGCGGTGAGAACAAGGACGCCTACGACCTCTACTACGTGGTCCGGAACTTCGGTCGGAGCGCCGAAGAGGTGGCAGAGCATGTTCGGCCGCTCCTGGGGAGCTGGGAGGCGCAAGAGGCGCTCGAGATCCTCAAGCGGGACTTCCTTGAACGCGATCGAGTAGGGCCCAGGAGGGTAGCTGCCTTCCTCCGCGGCAAGGGCAAGCCGGACGACGAGCTCCAGGCAGACGTCGTGGGCTTCGTCCGCCGACTGCTCGACCTCTGCAAGTGACAGCGGAAAGAGCGGACGGGGTGTGGGCACGACCGCCCGGGCACTCGGGCGCTCCTGAACCTGGACACCGCAGTCAAAGGCTGAGCATCGAGGCAGATCTGGATGTGGCTTCCTGACAGAACCGTCGGAGGGCGCTTTCAGGTCTTGATCCCCAGCTTTTTGACCTTCTCCTGCAGCGTCGATTTGGCCATCCCGAGCGCCTTGGCTGCCGCCCGCAAGCTGCCGCAGCGGGCGATCTCCCGCTCGATGACTTCCTTTTCGGTGGCCGCGACCTGGTTCTGAAGGCTCTTGCCTTCCACTGGCTCAACGCTTTTCCCTGCTCCGAGCCCTAAATCGGCCGGCTGAATCTCCGCCCCCTTGGCTGCCAGGATCGACCGCATCACGGCCGCCTTCAGCTCCCGGATGTTCCCAGGCCAGGCATTGGCCCTGATGGCCGCCAGGGCCGCCCCGGAGAACCGGAGCGCCCGACCCAGCTCTCCGAGATGCTGGCCGAGGAAGTGCCCGGCCAGGAGCTCGATGTCCTCCACCCGCTCCCGAAGCGGCGGAAGCTCGATCCGGACGACGTTCAGCCGGTCGAAGAGGTCCGCCCGAAACCTACCGTCCTTGAGCATCTCGTGCAGCGGCTGGTTCGTCGCCGCGATCACCCGGACGTCCACCTTCCGGACCTCGTCCGAGCCGAGCCTTTCGACCTCGCCCTCCTGAAGCACCCGGAGGACCTTGGCCTGCATCTTGGCCGGCATGTCCCCGACTTCGTCCAAGAACAGGGTTCCCCCGTCTGCCTGCTCGAACTTCCCTGCCCTCGCCTGGCTCGCCCCAGTAAACGTCCCCTTCTCGTGGCCGAAGAGCTCACTCTCGATCAGCTCCGCAGGCACGGCCGAGCAGTTCAGGGTCACCAGCCTGGGCCGTCCCGATTGCTCGTGGAGGGCCCGGGCTACCAGCTCCTTGCCCGTACCCCTCTCCCCTGTGACCAGGACAGGCCAGGAGGTCTTGGCGGCCTTGGAGGCGGCCTCCAGGACCTCCAGCATCCTCGCGTTCCGGGTCAGGATCTTCCTGGACGGCGGGGCCGCCTCCACAGGCACCAGGGAGAACTCGATCTCACCAAAACGGAGTACCTGACCAACCTCTACCCTCGCCTCCCGGACCTTGATCCCGTTCAGGAAGGTCCCGTTCTTCGACCCGAGGTCCTCGACGTACCAGCCGTCGGCGCGTTTGGAAATCCGGCCGTGGAAGGCCGAAATGAACGGGGCGTTGATGACGAGGTCGTTCCCGCCGTCCCGGCCGATGTTCAGGACCGAGCCGAGGTGGGCACGGAATCTCTTGCCTCCAGGCAGAACGCCCGCGAGGACCATCGGGCCGACGGTCGAGGGTGCAGACGGGTTCAGTTGGTCCGTCCCGCCCCGGCCTGAGAGCGTGCTGGCGTGGGCCAGGCTGTCGTCGATGGCCGAAAGCTCGAGTCGGATGGCTCCGAGCTCGACCACGGCCCCGGGGGCCAGGGTAGCTTCCTTGACCGGCTTCCCGTTGACGTTCGTCCCCGCTCCCGACCGGTCCTTGAGGTGGACCCCAACCTCGGACAGGGTCAGGTCGCACTGGTGCCGGGAAACCGCCTGGTCGGGGATCTGGAGGTCGCAGTCCGGGCCGCGGCCGACCTTGATGGTGACGTCCACGAGGAGAGGAAGAACCATGAGGCGGTCAGGGCCACGGGAGACGACGATCCGAGGATCTAGTTGACTCACCGAGAATACTCCCCAGAAGGTAGGGTCTGTATTGCCAGAATCGCCTTCATAGCTAACCAGTTGAAGGTGCACAGTAGCAGGTCGTTCCGATAATCATGGGCGTATAACCTACTGCACAGTCCCCATTCCCATCGCATTCTTCGGCGCAGAAGCTTCCACCACATTGGCTAGTCACGAATGAGCAGGATGGATTCCAGGACACTGGCACAAGCAAACAGTCAGGAATTCCGCCGGGACATGCCCCATAAGTTCCATCTGCGGGTACACCAACGCAAGTCAGTCCTGCAGCGCAATCACCCCAGAGAGAATTCACATCTCCAAGGATGCATGGCTCCCCGACACCAGCAGGCGAAACCGCTCTAATACACCTTGGTCCCAAAGGTGATTCGAAGACCCTGAACTGCTTTCCGTATTGTTCCGGACAGGTTCCATCGGGTTGTGTATCTAGAGCGCACAAACTCATCCCACAGAGCCCATTGACGCAATCTCTATCGAAAACTGGTGGAATGAGAGCACAGTCCAGGAAGGTAGTACATGTTCCGAACTTCCCATCCGCAAAAAGTCCCATGCAATCACCACTTGCACAAAATGGATAGAAACACGGATTGATATCTGCCCAGGCGCAGCAGTCACCCCCGTAATCAGCATATCCAGGAAAACAAACCACCTCTTCCCCATCTATTGACTCATACCAAGGAAAGTATGAGTGATATCCATATGGGCAGCCGCAAATTCTTGTCGCCGGAATCGTGCAGAATGCCATACCGCAATGGCCATCGATGCATACTGGGTTAACATCTGATTCAGTATACCAACATTCATCAACACTTCCAGAAGGACATTCGTAGATTCGTCCGTCGGCCGGCACGGCATGACACACTAGGCCTTCGGCGCAATTTGGGCTGTCAGGATGCAGGCCTCCGTCAGGGCACGGATCACCCAATTCCCCTGGAGGCATACAGGCACATGTGCTCGGGACACAGACTTCTAAGGAACTGGAGCACGTGTCTGAGCAGATCCCTCCGCATCCGTCATCTCCACAGCATTTCCCTTCACACTGGGGCACGCAAGGCTCGCAGGTACATGTCCCGAGAGCGCAGGCCTGCTGTGGTCCCGAGCAGGTGTCTGTGCAGGTTCCTCCGCATCCATCATCTCCACAGCACTTCCCGGCGCACTGAGGCACGCATGGTTCACAGGCACAGCTACCTGGATCGCAGACCTGCTCAGGCCCCACGCAGCCATTCTGGCACGTCCCACCGCAGCCATCGTCTCCACAACACCTTCCATCGCATTGGGGCATGCATGGCGCACAAGTACAGGTTCCCAGATCACAGACCTGCCCAAACCCTACGCAGTCGTCCTGGCACGTCCCACCGCAGCCATCATCCCCGCAACACTTTCCGTCGCACAGGGGAATACATGGTTCGCAGGTACAAGATTCGGGATCGCAGACCAGCGCAAGTCCTTCACAAGAGTCCGCGCAACTACCACCGCAGCCGTCATCCCCACAGCACTTCCCTTCGCACTGAGGCACGCAGGACTCGCAGGTGCAGGTTGCAGGCTCGCAGATCTGCCCGGGTCCCGCGCATTCGTCTCGACACGTCCCACCGCAACCATTATCGCCGCAGCACTTGCCTTCGCACTGTTGTTCGCAAGGTTCACACTGACCGGTGGCCAGGTTGCACACCTCGCCAGCTTGACATTCATCGTTCCGGCTGCATTTTTCTGCACTGTCGTCGCTGCACCCAACTACGATGCCCAACAAGGAACCAATCGCAGCATAGGCAAGCACAGCTCTTCTCACTTCGATGCTCCTCAGTTTTCAACTCTCCTAGCGACAGAATTTCCGCACCGCATTGCAGAGGCCAAGTTCAGGCAAAGGCTCCACCCATCTGACCTACCGTACCCCCGACGCCCAGCTATTGTCCACCCGGCCCACGACCCTGTACGGGTTCACTCGAGTCAGGTTGACGAGCGGGTTCAGGCCCCCGAAGGTAGCCTCGACCGTGTCCGCCCCGGTGGTGTCCCCCCGCTTCATCCTGAAGATGAAGGAGGGTGGATCGTAGAAGACCTTGAGCCCTTTTTCCCACCCGTTCGATTGGTAGTAGAACTCCTTCCAACATTCATTTGTCCCGCCGGAGCTCACCACTCGATGCTTGTAGTAGGAGTAGGGCGTGGTGAGCGCGCTCCCCCGGTAGGAAAAGTAGTACGGCCAGGCGTCGTAGGTGTTCAAGGAGGAGACGTGGGTCGCGGGCCCCGGCTGGGTCACCGCCACGTACAGGTGGTACGTCTGGCCCGCGGAGAGGGAGTAGAAGCCGCCCACAGGGTTGATCTTGGTCCCCGCGGCCTGGGTGAGCCTCATGTCCAGGAGAGTCGAGAGGGCCGGCTTCGAGTTGTCGACGTCGGCCGCGGTGAAGGTCGAGGCCTCGGAGACGCATTCCCACGAGGTGGTCATGAGGTCGGTCCCCGAGCACTGCCGATCCACGCAGGTGCTGTAGTTGGCAGAGCCCTGGGGGAAGACCTCGATGGAGCGAGCGACCCGGCGAGTCCCCGTGGTGACCGAGAGGGTTGCCGAAGCGGTGGTGAGGGAGCTCGGGACCTCGAGGAGGGTTGTTCCTGAGCCCGCCGGGGTCGTGAGGACGAAGTGGGCGATCCGGAGGCCGTCCGGGTAGGACGTCCCGTTGAAGAGGGCATCCCACGGGTCGACGTAGCAGGCGAGCCCGTCCCCAGTGGTCGCGCAGATCTCCAGATAGGTCATCCAGAGGCTCCTCAGGTCACTGCCTTCGGTGTTGTAGTTGGCGTCCAGGGAGACTTGGAGCGGGCTCGGGATCAAGGAGAGCTTGAAGGCGTAGGACCGGGAGAAGGTGTTCCCGGCTACGTCCACGGACCGGACCTCGATGGTGTGGGTATCGGTCGGGGAGCAGGTCCCGAGCTGGGCCGAGATCGCGGTGGAGATGGGCAGGTTGTAGATGTTCCCGCCCGCGCTGGCGAGGCTCACCCAGGAGCCGAAGGAGCCGGCGTTCAGCTTGTACCGGTAGGAGACGGCGACCTGGGAGGTCACCGGGCCTGCCCCGTCCGCGCTCGAGAGGGCCAGAAGCGGGAGGTTGTTGGCCACGATGTCCGGGGGAGAGGCGTAGGAGAGCTTCTCCTTGATCTTCTCGAAGACGGGCGTGTTCCCGGTGAAGAGCGCATCGTTGATCGTGATCGCCGCCGGCGGAGCGCCCGAGATCACCTGGTAGAACTTCCGGTCCGTCTGCCAGGACTGGGGGCTCAGCGAGACGGTTGGCGGGACCGTGTCCACGTAGATCGTCCGGGAGAGGACCGTCGTGTTCCCTGCCCTGTCCGTCGCCGTGAGGCTGTAGACCTTCTCCCCATCGGTCGGGTGGTTGATGGTCAGGGACCAGTTCCCGCCTGCGATCGTCGCGGCGACCGCGTTGATCGTGAGGCTCTCCAGGCCCGACCCGGCCTCGACGAACGAGCCCGCCAAAGCAACGGTCCTCGAGGGCGTGTGAACCCCGGCCGTAGGCTCCGTCCAGGTGACGCTCGGGGCCGTGTTGTCGAAGAGGAGGTTCAGGGTTCGCGAGGAGGCGTTGTTCGACCTGTCCCGGGAGGAGAAGGTGACGGAGAAGTTCCCGTCGGAGTAGGCCGTCGAGGTCAGGTTGATCGTGATCCTCTGGACCGAGTTGCTCACCACGTCCCGGGTGTAGGTCAGACCCGCCGGCTGGGTGATTTCGAAGGAGGAGACCACGTCGTTGTCGGTCGAGGTCACGACGACCTGGAAGGCCCCTCGGACCGGCTGGCCTTCGGAGTGGCTCGTGCACTCGATCACAGGAGCGCTCAGGTCGATTGGCATCGGGGCCTGGTTCGGGTCGAAGATCGGGTCGATGCTGGCCGCGATCTCATCGAGCCAGGCCAGGATGTCAGGGTTCGAGGAGACGAGCCCAGTCGCGTTGTAGGGGGAGTCCATGAAGGAGATCACCCCGCGGCACAGGGTCGCCCGGAGGACGTTCGCATCGAGCCCGTACTGGCCGAGGGAGAGCTGGAGCCCTCCGAAGCCCTTCCCGTCCAGGAGTCCGTCCGAGAGGAAGTCCTCGAAGACCTTCACCAGGAGCTCCGCCGCGTTGTAGTTCCCGTAGTACTGGCTCCCGAGCCAGGAGAGGCCCGCCAGGAGAAGCCCCGCCCGGGCCCGGTCGTCGAACCCCGTCGCCACCTGCTCCCGGCAGTTCAAGGGAACGGTGTTCAGGGAGATTCCGAAAATGTCCTCGATCCGGCGCCAGGAGCCTGCCTTCGCATCGACGGGAAGGATCCCTAGCGCAACCTGGTCCTCCGCCAGGGCCGTGGCCAGGGTGGTGAACGGGGTGATCGTCACCGGCTGGCCATCTGCGGCCAGCGACCACATCCTGAAGGTCCCGACCGGGATGGCTACCGGGAGGTCGTAGTCGTCCCGCGCTTCCTCCTGGTACTGCCCCTCCGTCTGCTCGAAGGCCACCAGGCCATCGTGGGGTCCCACCTCGATGACGAACTCCCCTGCCCCGTCCGTGAGCACCATCTCCCTGGAGACCGTGACCCCCGGCTCTCCAGCGGACCAGTCGAAGGCGTTGATCTTGGCCCCGCTCACCGGCCCTTTGACCACGAGCCCGGTGAACTCGATGGACTCGAGAATGTTCACCAGGACGTTCCGGGTGGCCACGTTCCCGGCCAGGTCCTCTGCCACGAAGCTCAGTTCGAGTTGCCCCTCCGGGTAGTCCTCGGCCCGGACGGTCGCGGCCGCGCTCTCGGGCGCCGGGTCCGTGTCCTCGAGGAGGACGCCGGCGGCAGAGGTCGTGACGGTCCTGACCCCGTTCGTGTCGGTGGCCGAGGCGAAGATGTCGATCGCCTGGCCGTAGACGAAAGTCTGCCCGGCCTCCGGCCGGAGCACGAAGATCGTCGGCTGAACCCTGTCGAGGAAGACCGAGTAGTCGACCTCGGTGGAGTTCCCGAGGGAGTCCTGGGCCACGACCGGGAAGGTGTTCGGCCCGTCCACCAGGTTGAGCGCCTGGGAGGCGAACGCACCCCCGTCTCCCACGAGGGCTGGGATCCCGTTGATGGTGAGGGAGGAGACCCCCGCCGGGTCGAGGCAGGTGCCTCCGAACCCGAAGGTCATCTGGTTCGTGAAGCCACCGGACTCCGGCTCGAAGACCAGCTCCGGCCCGAAGTTGTCCACGAAGAACTGGAACTCGACGGAAGCCCGGTTCCCGACCCTGTCTTCGGCCTCCAGGAAGACCCGGATCACGTCCGTGAAGTCCGCCGTGTCGAGCGTGGCGGTGAAGAGCTCGAGCTGCGGCTCGGTATCGACGAGGTTCGCAGGCGCGCTCGCCCAGAACCTGGAGACCCCGGACCAGTCCGAGGCCTCGGCCGAGACGATGAACTGCCCGTGGACCTGGGCGCCGTTCTCCGGGCTCAGGAGGACGATGGTCGGGATCTGGGTGTCCCAGGACACCCCGGGCCCGTCCACATAGTCCGAGGTGAACTCCGAGAGGGTATCCGCCAGGTCGAAGAAGTCGCTCCCCGTGACCGCGCACGGGTTCATGGGGGAGTTCAGCCACTCGATGACCGAACGGGCGAGCTCCGCCCGGAGGGTCAGGCCCGAGAGGTTGTAGATCCCCTGCTGGAGCTGCTCCGGGCCGTCCCGGCCGTTGAAGATTCCGTCCGACCCGATGTCGACCGCGAGGGCGCTTGAGAGCGAGATCGCGTTCACGACCGCCCCAGGGGTCAGGCCGGAGTCCAAGGAGATCCGCTGGGCGAGCTGGCTCAGCCCCGCGTTGTAGAGGGCGTACCGGACCCTGTCCGTGATGGAGCTGCAGCTCTGCCCGGCCAGGAGGTCCACCGGGACCGTCCCCAGGAGGTCCAGCTCGGAGAAGAGGTGGGAGACCTCCGCGTTGGCCTGGGAAGCGGCCTCCGCGGGCTCCAGACCCCGCTCCGCGACCATCCAGGCAGCCAGCTCGGCCGCCCAGGTGGTCTGGGGGGAGAGCGTCACGTTCCCCCGGAAGGCCGGGGAGTAGTCAGAAACCACGGCGGAGAGGTAGTCCGACCGGGCCAGATCCACCTCGATCCCAAGGGCCTCCTCCGTGTAGGAGCCGCTGGTGGCCACCAGGAGGACCGGGCCGGTGTACCCGGCCATCTCGAGGGCGTAGGACCCGTCGAGCGCCGTGGTCGCGTGAGCCAGGACCGGGGAGGTCCCGCCCGGGTTCCACTGGTAGGCCGTGACGTCCGCTTCCGCTACGAAACCCTTGAAGACGAACCCGGCGATGGTCCCCTCGTTCTCGACCGTGACCTGGATGGTCCTCTGGTCGCGGTTTCCCGCCCGGTCCCGGGCCGCGAGCGTGATGGTCAGGACACCTTCCGGGAGCGCCGTCGTGTCGAGGAGGCCCTCGAAGACCCCGGCCTGGTAGGTCCCGGTCAGACTGGCCGGCTCGACGACCTCGATCCTGTCGAGGTTGCCTTCGGTGTCCGTGGCCGTGGCCCGGACCTGAACCGCCCCGGCCACGACCGCGCCGTTCGAGGGGGTCTCGATGGTAAGGACGGGAGGGTTCGTGTCCGGGGGAGACGGGGGCCCACGGAAGAGGTCGCTTTCCGTCGTGTTGACGAAGGCGATGATGTCCTGGAAGTGAGCGGCCCGGAAGTGGGTCCCGTTGTCCGGGCCGTCCAGGAAATGCGCGATGGACCCGCCGAATTCCGGCCGGAGGGTGTCCCCGGAAAGCTCCGAAGTCCCGAGCAGGAGCGGTCCTCTCCCCTGGCCGTCGAAGTACCCGTCCTCCGCGAGGTCTTCCTCGAGCTTCTCGAGGAGATCGTTCACTGTCGCCGACTGGCTCATCTCCGAAGCGCGTGTTTCCAGGGCCGAGAGGAGAATCCCGAGGATGATCCCCTCGTTCAGGTTGTTCTGGTCCGTGGAGGGCGACACCGGAGCGGTCTCCGGGGCCACGTTCCCGAAGTGCTCGAAGAGGAGCTCGTCCGCGCGAGCGACTGCGGCCTCGAGGTCCGAGAACCGGCCCATCCGGAGCTGGTAGCTCGCGTAGGAGGCGGAGAGCGAGGTCACCGGGTTGAGGACGACTCCCGTGAGCTTCGCGTTGGCCGCCAGGCCACCGATCGCGACCGCTACCGTCCCGTCCGGGGAAGAAGCCTCGACGAGGACGTCCCCGAACTTCGAGCCCAGCTCCAGGGTCCAGGCGCCGTCCTGGTCCGCGTCGGCTTCCGCCCACTTCGTGCCCTTCTCGCCGTCCTGGAAGGCCCAGGCCTCGAGGCGAGCGTTGGCCATCGGGCTCGTCAGGTAGGCCGAGCCGGAGATCGTGGTCTTCACCTCCCCGACCGGCGGCCCTTCGGACGAGCAGCCGACGGTGAAGAAGCCCCCAGCGAGGGCAAGACCAGCGACCACCTTCAGGACGACTCCAAGTTGATTCCGCATCACATTCTCCGAGTGAGACGCTTCAATTGGTTGTGTTTCACCAGTAGTAGGAAACCTGCAACGGCAGCGTGAAGAACTGCCGCAGCAGGCCCCCACCGATTGCGTACGTGTACGAGAACCCCAACCCGATGAAGACGACGTTGGCCAGCCGGTAGTCGAGCGAGGCTCCGACCGAGACCGTGAAGGCGCCTTCGCCCCAGTCCCCGAGTCCCAGGCCGTAGTCCAGGCCCTCCTCGTTGAGCAGCCGCGCCTCGTGGTAGGTGCTCCAGGACCAGCCGATGTGCCCCTCGATGTAGGGGGCCAGATTGTAGCCGGAGTAGAGCTTGTACTTCAGGCCGACGCGGGGGTGGTAGACCCGGGAGGAGAAGTCTAGCGAACCCGTGTAGTCGAGTCCGTCGGAGCTCACGGTGTAGCCAGAGGAGGAGGCATCGAACATCGAGAAGAGGAACTCGGCCGTCAGGGAGAGGTCGTCGAGGACTCCGTAGGAGAGCAGGATCCCCACGTCCCAGGTTGCGACCGCGATCTCGGCCGCCGATTTCGGGGAGAAGTCCGGGAGCAACAACCCGACCTCGGCCCCGAGGGTGATCTCCGTCTGCTCAGCCCGGGCATCGCCCGGGCTGGCCAGGAGCAACCCAAGGAGCAGAAGCAGACCGGTGAATTGCGCTACCCTCATTTCCCTGCCTCCGCCTTGGCCTCACCGATCGTCCCAGGCGCGAAGAAGGCTGGGACCACGAGGCTCAGCAGTACCTTTCCTTCCTGCAGATCCCCATTGGCCAGGAACCTGGCCATGACCTTGGCCGCTTCGCTCTCGTTCGTCTTCACCCATCCGGCTCGAACGACCTCACCCTTATCCAGGTCGATAAGCGCCGCGCGCCAGTGCCCCTGGCGCCTCTCGACCGTGGCCAGACGGCCAGCCCCGAGCCGCTTCCCGAGCGCCTTCCACCGCCGTTCCTGACCCACCAGGGCCGGGAAAGGATGGGCTTCCAGCGCAGCCTCCAGAGCCAGGTCCAGGTCCATCTTGAGCCCCGAGGCCCTGACGAGAACCTGCCTCTCGACCACCAGCGGTCCCTTGGACAGGTGAACTCGGTACTCCCCCACAGGATGGGTCCCCTTGTAGGGAGTCCGTCCCACCTTCACGCCATCGAGCCGGACCACCGCACCCTCCGGCTGGGTCGTGATGGTCATCTGGCCGTGGCTGACGGGGACCTTCCGGGCTTCCTCCAGGAGGTTCCTGATGGCGGGCGAGTATTCGGCCGGGTCGAGTTTATGGCCCGGCCGAGCGCGGAGCACCTCGGAGAAGGCAGCCATACCGCCAGGCCTGTCTGAGAGCTCCAACCTGGCCTTCGCGATGAGCACCTGGGAATCGATCCACAGGAGCCACTTCGCCGGACTCTCGGGGCACCGAGCGATCCCGCCCAGAAGGCCATCCAGAGCGACCAGGGCCTCCTTCTGCTCGAACCGGTAGGCCTGTTCGTAGGCAAGGCGGTAGGTCTTCCGGAGGCTCTCGCAGCTCGCCGTGCCACGCTCGGGCACTCCAAGAGGAGCCCGAAGCTCCTTGACCGAGAGCACGGTCTTCATGGAGCCCGAGAGGTGTCGGTGGACCTCGTGGGCGGCGTCAAGGACCACGCCGTTCCCCTGCGCGCCTCGGGACTCCAGCAGGGCTACGACCGCCACGCCAGACGGGTCGGAGGAAGCCACCTGAAGCAGCAGAAGCGCCCAGATCATTTGAGGCCTCCCTGGCCAGCCTTGGAAGGCCGCTCATGGGCACAGAGCCCCCGGAGACCTGATGGGACTCGGCGAGCACGGTCCAGGAGTCCTGGAGACGCAGTGAGCCTGAGCCCGAAGCCTGGAACCAGGACGAGAACCTCTACGAGGGTGGACCAGAGCCTGACGGAAGCCGCTTTGCTTCGACTGCCCCTGCGAGACCTGGAGCCAGAGGCTCGTCCCGTCAGACCAGCATTGAGGGCAAGCCGCCCTCGAAGATGCCCGACTGGAGGAAGCCCAAGCGCGTGACCCGTGGTCACCACCGGTCCTCGCCCCTGCTCCTTACTCAAGCCTTCACCTCGAGGAGGGCCGCTCCGTTTCTGTCGCCTGGCCCCCTGGGTGCTCCTGCCCTTACCTTGAAGGAAGGTGTTGGCCCTGAGGCTAGGGCCTTTGCCCTGTTCCTGTCCCTTCCCCACGCCGGGCCTCGGACGCAAGAGGGCCTGCTGTTGCCAGTCCTGCCTCATCAGAACTCGACCCCTTCGAGGCTCACGATCCGCTTCTTCCCGGCCGATTCGTGAACCTTGATGGTGTAGGAGGCAGACGCCGTGTCCTCGGTGATCGGAATGACCGCCATCCCTCGTGCCCTTTGATCGAACCGCAGTTGCGGGCAGACACCCTTTTCCCACTGGACCAGCGCTTCGAGTGGCTGGGATTCCTCGCCCGTCCGGCCGAGGAACTCGACCTTGTCGAGGGCGAAGTCCGTCCGTGACCGGTTCTGGATCTCGAAGTCGATGAAGAGGTGGTCCCCGATGTGGCAGATCCGGTTGGCCCAGACGACGAGGAGGTCGTTCATCGCCCGCTCGCGGACTTCCGAGCAGTTGAACCTCTTCATGATCCCGCCAGCCATGCTCTCCAGGGTCATATGGTGGACTTCAGCTTCGAGGTTCTCCTCCCGCTGCCGGAACTCCTCCTCGATCTCCGCGCGGACCTGGTCCTTCAGCTCCTTCTGCTTGAGGCGCTTCGCTTCGTTCACAGGGTCCTTGAGTTCGAGGAGCTCGACGCCCTTCTTGGAGGTGATCTGGATCTCGAGGATCAGGTTGATCCCCGAGTCGAGGGTCAACTGGACGTTGGTCGCGATCCCGTCCAGGCTGACTGCGGCTTCCGGATCCACACCCTGCGGCAGGGTCGGCCACAGACGAATGACCTGCTGCTCCCCTTCCTTGGCCATCTCCGCCTTGAGAATGGCTATCGTCCCGACCGCCGGCGGGCTCACGACGTTCTCACCGACGGGTAGCCGAACGAGGAAGACCGTCCCGAGCTGAACTCGGACCCGGATCTTGTTCGACTGGCCGGGGACGAGCGAGAAGGTCAGGGAGGACTCGTGGCAGTACCCCAGCTCGTCCTCGACGCAGGCCTTCTCGGCCGCCGGGTTTGCGTTCTCAGCTTCGATCGCAAGAAGGACGGCGAGGATGCATTGGAGAATCATGCTGTCTTGCCCCACTGAGTTGTGCACTGCCGAAGAGCCAAGAGTCGCTCTTCGGGGTGAAGGTAGAACCCAGGCTCTGGCTCATGATTGATCGGATCTCTTTTCCTTTGGCTGAGCGGCGAGCCAGCCGAGCTCGAGCAAGAGAAGCTTGTCGAATCCGCGCCCCAGGGTGAGCCATCCGGGTGGTCCGTTGTTTTTGATGTGGCC
>Ga0209507_1000781_pt1 | contig 30054 bp, 41 predicted proteins | sample AD_UKC028_MetaG_FD_184414 | JGI IMG/M metagenome (GOLD analysis project Ga0209507, IMG submission 184414) | Active sludge microbial communities of municipal wastewater-treating anaerobic digesters from USA - AD_UKC028_MetaG (SPAdes) (version 2) | ecosystem: Engineered > Bioreactor > Anaerobic >...
CGACGTAAAAGTTGTTCCCGAAATCATCCGGGTTCATTTCCTGCGGATACTCGATTTCGAAGCACAGGTTCGTCGCGCTCGACAGGTCAATCGCCGTCGAGAATGTCAGTCTGTACCGCATCGCTCGATTTGATCCCGGAGACGAATTCGACGTGCATTTCATCTCCCAGCCGGTGGCGGTTTGCGTCTCCGACGCGCCACCCAACTGCGCATCGTGCGTCTGCGTCTGCCGCGTGACCGTGTACGTGCCTAGACTGTTCGTGTAGATTTTGCTCGTGCCGATGGTTAGCGGCTGCTCGGCAAAGTCGATCAGCAGGTCGCCTTTGTCGGCGAGGGAGTCGAAGTCGATGGTGCCGAAGTCCTGCGACCGACGCCAGAACCGCGCACGCTGCCGGTACGTCAAATTGACGAACGTCGCCGGGTCTCGGGTCTGCGGACCGGTCGGCGTTGTGGCGGTCAGGTCAAGACCTGAGTCATCTGGCAGATCAATCGCCATTGCGGCTCCTTCTCCTGGACAGCTTCTTGCCAGCCTCATCCTGCTCGGCGTTTTGCAGTGACAGCACGCCAATCTGGCCAGCGCGGGCAGGCAATTGCGGGCCGGAGAATAATGATTTTGTCACGGCTGACGATACAGGTCCGCCGCCAAAGTAAGCGTTGACAACTGGGCGGGCAGCAATGCTTGCAGTCGCATCAAACAATGCGCCAGGGAGTTCCATTGGGTTTCTTGTCACGCGGGACAGAAATCCAAGACGGGTTGCAGTGCCAGAGTCAGGAACGACATCCCGCGCCATCCTGGTTATGCGCATGGCATCAAGCAGCGGATCGCCAATCCCGGTTGCCGGGTCAATATCCCGGCCACGGATGTATTTCACATCGCCTGCCACAACATTTCGCAGCGCATTTGGCGACACAAGACCGGAAGCCTCGTTGAGTACGCCGCGACGCTCGAGCATCTTCACGAACGGCCACTTTGCCCGCAGGCTGGCGTATTGCCTTCCGATGTCACCGGGCGCTGATCTCTCGATCAGACCGTCCAGCACGTCAACAATGGAGTCATACGCCTTTGCGGTCTCACTACTCCCGGCCTTCCATGCATCACCGCTTTTCCCGACAAACATGCTGCGCAAACTCATCAGTCTTTCGCCAGTAAGCGGTTGCACCGAGTCGGCACTATCTATCAGCCCACTGACAGCACGACGAATATATGGCAGTTTGTCTGCCGGGTCATTGGCCCTGGCCAGTATTTGATCGAGACCAGTACGGGCCTCTTGATCTATCTTTACGTTTCCGATTTGCCTGCCAATGTCGTCAAGACCGATCTTGATGCGAGTCACCGCCTCGCCAAAATCAGCTGGCGTAAGCTGGCGAGTGTCAGCAGGCATCCCAAGCTTCTGCGACACCAAATCTGTAATCACTTCGGCCTGCTTCTGCCTGGCGTCCAGGTATGGCCGCGCCGTGAGCGGGTTGCTGCTGAACCCGGCGTCAAGTTGGCGAAGCACATGGTCATCAAACCGCGCCCCTGGGGCAAGCGGAATACCTAACTCATCTGCACGCCGAACCAGACTTTGATGCCACGCGGACGGTTCGCGTGGCACGTCATTTGCCATTTGCCTGGCGGCCTGCCCGTAACTGCCCAGAATCGTCCCACCTTGCCCGCCTGAAGTCCCAGACGCGAAAGACGGCATCACGGTATCTGCCGCGATACGTCCAGCTCCGCGCACCGCATTGGCCACCTGCTGTGCGGCAAACGGAACTGCAACGCCAAGCGCACCGCCAATAACGGCGCCTTGCGCAGTATCAGCCGCAGCTGTTCCGATAGAATCTCTATTGGATGCTCCAAGACCAGACAGCGCGCCAACTCTTGCGCCGCCAGCGCCAAGCTGTGCGTATGTCCTGCCAGCACCTGCAAGCGCTCTACCCGGAGCTGTACCGGCAAGCGATGCTATTCCGCCCAATACACCCAATGCCGCGTTGGTTTTGGGGTTTCTCTCGGCAAACTCATTACCCGCATACCGTTCTGCGTCGAGAATGTCACTATATGCATCTCTGGCACGCTGCGCTGACCCAGTGCGTGTAAATTCAATGGCAGCACCGAGTCCAGCGGTTGCCTCATCAGCAAACCCAAGCAGCGCACCAGACTCAAAAGCACGGCCAGCAGACCTGAGCTTCGATTCACCAAATGAAGCCCGCTTCATGCGGGCTTCTTTCTCGGCAAGGTAGGCGTCAATCTCCTCGTCTGTCAGCCCGGCAGCCTTGGCAGCTTCTCTGTCATACGCCATGACGATTACCTGTTGTCGAAATCCGCAGGATCAGGTCTGCGATTGTTGGCTGGCGTGCGCTTGTATTCTCCAGGCAACGGGCGGATTCCGCCTTTTGTATTCTGGTAGTTGATATATGATTGCCTGTTCATGTTGATGTTGTTGAGTACCTTGTCTCGCTGTTTTTTCAGGATTTCAATATTTGCATCGCGAGTATTGGTAAGCATCGCACCAATCGATGCAATGAATTGCATCTCCTTGTCTGACATCTGCCCGGTCATGCCGCTTTGTCTTGCGACGGTGTAATTGCTGAGCATTTGCGAGCTGATCGTGCTGCGTAATACCTGCAATTGCGGGTCAAGAATTGCCATCCATTTGCTAACCGGCCCGGTGACTGGGCCTGACTCAACGGTATCGATGGCATCGTCAAGTACAGAAACAATGCTCATCTGATCATTGATAGAGCCGGACATTGCGTTCAGCGTCTTGACGTAATCAGCAGCCGCTGTCGTTGCCTCGCTTTCAGCGCCCTTGATCCTGGACGCTGCGCCGGCCTGAGCCTCGACGGCTTGCGGGGCAGTCTCAGCACTGATTCGACCGGCCGCCTGAGCGCTAGCCTGTCCGCCGGCCGCTTTGGCAGCACGGCTGAAGCCAACATCACTTTGCATCCCGCCGCCAATAACAACGTCGGTGCCGTCGGCAAATCGCCTATGAATGACTCCCTGCTCATCGGTATAGTCACGCCCAACATCACCAGCCTGGCGGCGCTTCCTGAGCGTTTCTATTGCGTCTGGATCGTTACGGAAATACTCATTCGTCATCACTTCAGCCGGGAGGCCGGCACGAACCGGAGCGCCAAGACCCGGGTTTTCGGCAATATACCTATCAGTAACCTGATCGGCCCGCGACTTATCGAACGCTGCCTCATATTGCTGACTCATCAGCGGATCGCCGGCAGCTTTCCGCCTTGAGTTCGCCACGCTCAGGCCGTAGGCGAGTGCTGCAGGCGCGCCAAAGCCGCCGGTAGCCAGCGTGGCGAGCAGGGGCAGCGCCACGTCCCCAACATAGTCAACCCATGTCGGCTTGGGCATGGTTGGCGTAGGCTGGGACATGACATGCTGCGACAGCGCGCCGGGAGCCTGCTGAGACAGCGCGCCAGGCTGCCAGAACTGTGCGCGGGCCTGCTCGGCCGCAATGTCATCCGGCAGAACAGGAGTTTGTGAAAGTATTCCTATTGCCATGTTATTGCTAAGCGCCAAATTTCATGTCGAAATTCATCGATTTATCATTTCTGCTGCCGCCCCAGTTCGCAGCCTGGATGATGTCCGCATAACGCGACAGCAAATCCATCGGCATCTGCACGCCACCCGCAGCCAGATTGGCGCCAGACAGTCCTAACGATGAGAGGCTATCGGCAGCAGAACTACGCAATTGCGCTGCAAGATCCGTTGCCCGATCCATGAACCCACGATTGGCAATCGCGGCGGCAATCTCCGGCCGGCTACCGCCAAAGGAGCCCATGCCTATCGCATTCGTTGCGATGCCTGGCAGTTCGTTTTCCTGGAGTGCCCTGTATGGATCACGCAGCATCGACATAAGCAGCTGCGGGTCACCATTCATTGCTGAATTCCAGTAGTTGAATGCGCTGCCCAGCCCTGGCATCAGCGACAAGCCAGTGTTTGACATCTGGCTGCCAACATTGCGGCCCATGGCCTCGTTCTGCCGATATACCGCCTGAGCGTTGTTCCATACGTCGGTCAGGAACGGTATTTGAGGCCCCCATGGGGATGAGCTGCTTTTGCTTTTGCTGCCGCTAAGCCCAAAACTTACTCCAAGACCCATCTTGCTTACCTCAACTCGCGTAGTACGGCACCTTGTAGACCGTGCCAGCTACATTGATGACCAAATACCCGCTCGGCGCCGCGGGCAAGGCCGCAGCAGCTCCTGCTGCACCTACCGTTGTCGCTGTCGTAGCGCCAATCGCCACTTCGCCATTACCCGCACTCTGCGCCGGCTCATCAAGCGTGATGGAGCCGCCAATGCTGCGAAATGCGCCGCTGATCCTCTCAAGTTCCGACCCAACCCAACGAACCATGGATGTAGTATCGGCAGGCTTCGCCTGCAATGGGATGTATCGCGTTTTGCGGCTCACCGCCCAGCCTCCTGCACGTCAATGTCCATTCCGCTGAATGCCCACGTAGAATTTGTTGGTGACCCACTCCATGAGCCAATTCTCCAGGCCAGATAACGCCCGGTTTTACGGACATCGACCTTGTACCTTGACCCATCATCGAGAGAAAACGTCTTGACGGTATCCCACAGCACTGAATCATTTGCATTTCGTTGCGTGCCAATCTGGATATCAACAGATCCGCTTCCGGTGATCTGCGGCACGACAGCGCGAACACGCATCGATGTTGTCGCCTCTTTTCGAAATTCATCGAGGTCAACGCCTGTCCGCTCGATGTATGCATCGTAATGGTCGCTGCCAATCCTTATGCCAGTCGATAACTGATAGAGACCGAATGTAACGGTTGCATTTCCTTCGCCAGGAGTAGCTAGAATTACCTGATTAGCGCCCGTGCGGCCGAACTCGCCAATTGTTCCTTCCAGATTGCCAATCTGTCCGCTAAGTGACCCAATTGTTATCGGAGAGCTAACGACAACAGACGGTGCAATGCACGTGTAACCCGGCAGATCAATGAACGCCCATGTGTTGTTGTGCCAGTTCCATATCAGCGCGCGGTTTGGAGAAGAACCACCTGCGGTGGTGTAATAGACCCAAATTTCATTTTGCCCCTCGATGGATGCGGCCAGACATTTCGACCAGTCTGAAACTTCATGAAAGAATGCGCGTTCAATCTTCCGCTCAGCTGGCCTGCTGATGTTCAGGCCGTCATGCACATACAATCTGTTATCGCCAACGCAGAAATGCTGGTTCTGGAACGAAACTGCGCATTCCCGATTAATCAATCCATGCGAGAACAAGCGACGAATGCCGAACACATCAGAGCCGCCGACATACTGCAGTGCATACGCTGCATTCTGCGTATACACAATCATTGCGTCGCCCATCTCGCGGCAATCGATCAGCGGGCCATCCGATGCCGCCACCTGCACGTATCCGGCCAGCTTTGTCGTGTCCGCGTAGTCCCAGCTCGCAGGAAAAGAGTCAGTCGCCGCGGCATCGGACCAGTACACGTTGTACGGCGCATTGGCCACCCCTACCGCAACAAGAAAGTTGCGGTGCGCCCTGATGGACTTGACTGCTCCGCCAGGTGAATTAGCCGCACCCCACGCCGGAATCATGCGGAACACGGACCCGTCTGGAGATGACGTGCCGGAATTCCATGAATACAGCGGCATTTCTACCCTGTTGTTCATGACCGCGAACCGTCCAAATACCGTGGACTGCCATGCGGCAGTTGCGCTTAATACCGCTGCGGTTCCACCCTGGTCCTGAATCGACGGGACCGAAATAGCCGAACCATCCCATACAAGCATCGTACCGTTGGCAAGCCCAATAACCTGCTTGTAGGTGCCCACCTGGTACTGCCAGGTCTCGAACCATTGCGAATTTTCACTTGAAATATCGTAAGCAATGATCTTGTTGCCATTCATTTTTCTGGCGGCACCATCGCGGAACAAGACATTCTTGCCGCCGGTAATTGCATTCGGGGGCAATTCATGCGCTGGCGCGTCCTGCACCATGCCAACATCACCGAATTGTCGCAGCGGTATCAGCATGTCAGTGCGGGATAACAATCACTTCGAATGCGTAGTTACCATGCGTGACTGATGTCGTGTCAACAAAGTATGTGTTCACCTGAAATGAATTCGTGGCTTTTGCCGCGATGTATGTTGAGCGGCAGTAGGTCGCATCAGTTGCAGTTACAATTGCAATTGCCGTGTAGTTCGTCGTACCAAGGTTATGCGTTACCGTGTAAGTGCCCGTGGCAGTCTTGGTCACGGACAACGTACCTGGATCGGACTGGGACGTGATTGCCCCGGAGTTGTCCACGGCCGCTGACAGCATCCCCTTGAAATTTCGCCCGCCGAACGTCGGCGTGCCTGAAAACTCCCAGTTACCAGAGATCGTCTCGGCATCTCCGGGGTCCGGCAATGCATTCAGCTCTGTGTGCGTCTTGGTTACGGCTCCAGTGACGTTTGGAAATGACTGCTTGACCGCAGTCTTTACCACCACAATCTTGTTGTCGATATCCTGCGCCAACGTGGCATTAGTAGGATCACCAAGATTCAGCGTTCCAGCGTAATCTTCAGCCATACGGATTCCCCATAGTCATCGTCGAGCCGGAATACTCAGCGATTTTGTCAGCGTCATTTGCGCTGTTCACCGCGTTGTCATACAGGCTCGCATACTGCCTGTCGGCCATGGGCACGTTAAAAAAAATCTCACCAATAGCCAGCGCGCCGTAAAGGTAGATGTCTGGCGCACCATTCAACAGTTCATTGGTAGGCGCTGCGTTGGTCAATGCAGCCGGCTTGAAGTAGTACGTCAACACCATGGTGATAGATTGCGTGACCGGGCAGAACACTAGCTTGTTATTGTCACGCGCAAAGTACACCGGCCAGCCAAGCGCGCCAGCCGTTGGCGCGCCGAATCTCTTGAACTCCTGCAATGAGATGCGCTCCGGTGGCGGAGCGTCGTCGTTCTCGTTGTAGATTTCCTTGATTTCGAGAAAATCAGCCGGGTACGTGTAGTGCGGCGTCACCGTATCGATGGTGAACGTAATGCGCTTTTCGTTGACTATTGCCCTCAGCCGGCGAGCAATGTCCTGCTCGGCCATCCGGATGAAATCCTGACATAGATCACTGGTCGCATCGTCACGGTTCAACCAGTTGGCGATGCTGGAAACAAGCTCTGTGTAATTGCTGATGCTCATACCAGCCTGCGGGTCTCACGCATGTTCGTCGTCTTGAGCATCGGAAACTCGCGATCAATGATCTGCATGAGCCTGCGGCCCTCACCGGGCTTCAGGTTGTATATATCAATGCCGTATTCGTGCCTGATCTTCATGCAGGTAACCGGATCGAGCCGTGCATAGCGGCGCAGTTCAGATTTACGATTACGGTATGCCTCATCAAGTGCACGATGTTCAGCCGCGTGTTCGATGAACGGCCGCGCATCAACCGAATACCTGGCCTTGAACTTCCAGTCGCCCTCAAAGTCACCCTTCTCGGCAACCAGGGTTTCCGCCGGCGTGATGGGGGCTGCAACCGGGGGCGATTGCTCGCCCCCGGCCGCGTCATCATCACGACACCGAGAGGTCACGGATCAGCGCGGAGCACTTTGAATGCTCCACGCCAAGGCTCAGTTCTGAGAGCATCATGAACCGAACGGCATCACCCAGCTTTGCGAGCGGCTCAGTCTGGATTTCACGAAGTTGCGGAATGAACCAGCGCTCGGTTTCCAGCAGGAACACGAACCCGTTTGCGGACTCGCCAGAGTTCGCACCGCGAATGAACCTGTCCAGAACCACAGTCAGCTCACCGAACGGACTCATATAGAGATCCACCGCATTGACATAGCGGGTTTCGTTACCACGATCACGAATTTGCTGATTCGTGACATAGGCAAAATTCGCCACCTTTGTCGAATGGAACGGTGAAACCAGCAGCCAGTTCGGATTGCCGCCAGCGTTAAAGCAAGCCTGATGCGCACCAAGCACCAGCGCCTCGCTCAGCGCCACATCCGTGCCCGCATCGCCAGTAGCGCTGCCGCCGGCACCAAACGTCACGTTTCCTGAGTCGATCAAGCGCGATGCAGAAGCAAGCTTGCGCGCAGTCGAGGCATCGCCAGCAACCATGGCCTGATCGGTCAGAATCACGCGCTCGATATCGCGCCGCAACTCCCGGCCGCGCTTGAGGATCATGTAATCCTCCTCGCTGGCCCGGCCATACCACGATACCGCACCGGAAGAGCCCGTGACCTTTACGGCCTTGGTGAAGATCTGCGTGGTATTGGTTTTCATGCCAGGGGTACTGGCGTCGTAAGCGCTTACATCCGCACCTTCGATGGCCGCATTGGACACCGATGCGGCTGCAAGGTCATCCTCCTGCCAATACACCAGCTTGTCCGTGATGGACACCTTGCGAAAGTTCGTGAAGCACGGAGTCTCATAGGGCGAGATCAGCCCGATGAGATCCTGCACAGACTCCCGCGCGCCTTCCACCTGATAGGTGTTTTGAGTGCCAGCAGCCGGCGTACCCGGCGTGGCGCTAATAATCGTTCTTGCCATTGAATCTACTCCTGATTATCTGCTTCGCCTGGCACGAAGCGCGCTCAAGACGGCAGCCTCCTGCGAGCGAATAGACGTTGCCTTTCTGGCGTCGTGTATCGCCTGCGATTCAGCGCTCATCCTTCCCGGCTTCTTGCCAGACGCATTGACTGTTTTTGTTGGGGACAGCGGCACGGCCTTGCGCATCGGCATGGACTTGCCCTTGCGCATCGCCATGGCGTCATTCACCAACTCCCAAAACCACGGCTCGACGATGCGGGAGACCACATCGGGCTCGCCGCCTCTTGATACCACATGCTGCGACAGTTCCGCGTAAAGCGACTCAGACCACCCCGGAATCCGGGACTTGATTTCTGGAAGCGCTGCTTCAGCGCGCATCTTCAAGTTTTGCTCCGTGAGCTGCTTCCATTCATCAGCGTATCGCTGTCGGTTCGTATGTAGCTGCTGCCGCTGCTCTTTGATCGCTTCCCGCTGCTCGCGTAGCGCGGCCGCACGGGCCGGGTTTTCCTGCGCAATGGCGTAAAAGTCGATGTCAGAAAACTGCGACATGCGCCGTTCAAGCACCTTGTCGGCCTCGTCTATCTCCCGCATCCGCACGAAGTTCTGCTGAGTCAGCGATTCCTCGAGCTGATGCATGGCCCTGGACTTCTCGGCCAACGCCTGCGTCTTGCGGCGGTAGTCCGCATCGCGCATTCCGCCCGCTTTCCACTCGCGGACCTGTGACAGCGAGACCTGCTCACCATCCAGCTCGAAATACGCATCACCATCACCTTCTTCGGCCTCAGGTTGATCGCCATCTGACGATTTCTGAGCCTCGTCGGTCTCCGGTGCGCTTTCTACTGCCTGCGCTTCTTCAGACTGCTCGATGCTTGGTCCTTCAGGAGCGGCTTTTGTTGCCTGCTGCGTCGGCTCGGTTGGCCTCTTGAGGCTCCGGCGTTCGGCGAGCATGGCGGCGACATCGTCCAGACTTGCCGGACTGTCGTCACCGGCAGAGGACTGCCCAGGACGGGCTTGGTCTTGCGATAACTCATTCATACATTGTTCCTTCTGGTTTGTCCAGTTACGGCGTCATGATGTCTTGATGCCCTGACCTGCAACCGGATGACAACCGCCTGCAAGGCGATGGCGCGCCGATGCAAATCGGCCGCCTTGGCTTCATCCCGCGTTGTAAGCCACTCGTCGGCCAGGTCATCGAGTTCGTCATGGCACGTCGCGCGAAACTCTGCCATGCCAACCAACTCGGCTGCGGCACGGTCGCGCTCTCGTTCGATACGCTTTGCTTCCACGTCGTGCAGATTGGGCCGCTCTGTCTGGCGGCGAAATCGCAGCCAATCAGGCCATTTCATTTTTGCGCGCCTTTCTGTTCATTTCCTCGAGCTCAAGCATGACCGCCTTGCGCTTTGCGATCTTGTCTCGGTTGCCACGCTTGTCTCTCATGCGTATGGCAATAGACTCCCCCAGAGAGTCCGCCCATCCGCTGCTCAGCCGATTGCTGCCGGGCGTTTCTGCGTCGTCTCGATGATCGCCTCTGCTACGTCCTTTTTCCGCTGCCATTTGAATTTCTCCTCGTCAAGTACCTGCTTGTCTGCCGATTTAGCCGCATCCAGTTGCAAGCCATCGCGCATTCTGGCCGTCTCAGCCTGCATCTTCTCGATCTTTGCCTGCTGATCGGCAAGCGCCACCTGCTGCATCAATTGCTGCTGCTGGCCAGCGGCAATCATGCGCTGCAGTCCATCCTGGGTGGTCGGATCGGCCATCCAGTTCGGCTCACCAAGCAAATCACATATCTCCGAAATGATCGCATAACGCTCACGCGCGCCATATAGCGGCGCAATCGCCGCGTCGGAGCTGATGAATTGATGCAGGCCCATCAGTCGCGCCGCGTGCTTCTCGCACTCTTCTGCTGTCAGCGCAATGGATACGGCCAAGGTGGTCGAGTACGGAAACTCAGCCGGGTTGTAGTCTTGGTATTCACCATTAGCCTCGATAGCAAGCGAATAACCGTTTTCGTACCCGAGTCGGTATACATCAAGCATCAGCGGACGCCACAGCGTTTCAGCAAATGACCTGGCCAGTCCCATGACCCGCTCCGTACTCGCAGACATGAGCATGTTGACCATGTCCCCAGAGTTCTGGTGCGTGATGATGTTCTGATTCTCCAGCCCCTTCGCCATCCTGTTGTCGCCGGTGCGGGCTTCCTTCTCGCTGGCCAGCAGTTCCAGCAATGCCCCGGTGGCCGGCGATATGGCAGGCTGCGGAACCACGTTTATCGCGCCAACGTCCGGAGAGTCGATAACCCCGCCGATAGGGTTGTCAACCAAATCCCTTGCATTGCGGATCACGGACAAATTGGCGATACGTAGACCAGTGTTGACCCTGAACACGTTGTCCACAATGCCGCGCACGACATTCGACTTCGTGCGCTGCAGATCCATGGTGACATCGGCGATGCTCATGCCGATAGGCCTGTGCGCAATGTGCAATGGAGACCAAAAGCGGAATGGCATCTCCCGCACGCGCTCCATGCTGATGATGTCATCACCGCAGATGATGACCTGCCATAACGTCGCATCCTGAGCCGGCTCATTCGGTGGCGTGTCCGCGTCCATGTACAAATAGGCTTCGTAGATAGTGAGCAATTCACGCTCATCTTCTCCGACCTTGTCCGGCGTCATGTTGTACTGATTGCGCGAGCGACTTGCCGAGTCAGCGCCAACCATGTCCGTTGATGACAAGCCGGCAACTATCTGCGGATCAAACCCTTCTGCAACCAGATCGGCGCGCGTCTTCTCGGCCCTGATGCAAATGAATCGCGCCTTGTTGATGTCATCGCAATTGACATCTATGTACACGCATTCCGGCGCTATGGCTTCAACGGTAACACGGCTTCGGTCCTCTACAGTCACCGCCGTCCCGCTCACCATCCGCACCGGCACGGCCACCGGCCCGGCGGGCGTCGGCATCGCAACAGGCTGCTCGGCTACGTCATCAATGGATTCGACTTCAAGGCCTTGAATCATCGCAGCCTGAACCTGCGCCTCCGGGGCGCTGAACTTCTGCGGCTCGCGGACCCTCTCTGTGTGCCAGTAACGGCGCACGCAACAGACCTTCTTTAGTAACGCATCCTGCAGCAGCGTCTGCAGCAGCCTGTAACCGTTGTTCACGTCCATGATGATCGAATGGACGTATTCAGTACGCGCCTTGGCGTTGTCTACATCGTCCTCGCTGGCAGGGCGAAATCGCACCACACGGCGCGATGACGTGAACACGCGGAGCAACTTTTCCCTGATCGACTCGACAGCATCGAACACATCACGGCTGATATAGTCGGACGTGTTGACCTGCGGAACATTCGGGAGCCGGCCGTAATAATAATCATAGGCGCGATCACGATCGGAGTTGATCGCCGAAATCCAGTCCGTATTGCTCGCCCTGATTTCGCGCTTGATAATCTCGACAATCTCTCTATCTGAATATCTGGTCATGCTCATGCATATCCCCTGCGCGCAGATTGCGGCGCATCGCGCAACCCAAGATCGGGATACAGCCTCCCGTGATGGCGCTGCACATCCTGCACCGTCACACCATATTTTTTTACAGTCTGCAGTCCGTATCGCACGGCGCTGATGACATCATCACGCTCCGCAACGATTTTCCCGTTGCGTCGGTGATATCCACGGTATTCATCAAAAAATTCGTTGCAGTTTGCAAATACCTTGATCTTCTCGTTCCTGAGACCTTCAGACATCGCCAGAATGCCGGGCTCGACATAGACTGACCCATCTGGGTTCGCAAACGTGACAAGATTTTGCGCGCCGGCGTCCTGATAGTATGCCCGCACAGTTCGCCCACTCCCCTTCTCGCGCTGATCGATGTCCGGCGGAACGATCAGCGGCGCGTGCGGCCACATCGAGTTGGCCACCGCCATATGCACGCTCGGCACCTCGCCGCTGCGGCGATAGACACGCATAACGTATGCAGTATCGACCTCTGGATCATAGGCAATCCATGCGATGGCCGTTGGATGATCGATGCCAATGTCGATTGCGCGTACCACACGCATCCATGGCCGCGTTGACGATTCAAACGGCTCGCACGTAATGCGATCCTCGGCCACATCAAATACACGGCCCTGCCCAAGCATAGGTACACCTAGCGAGCGCATATCGCGCTCATGCACCGGAATTGACGCGAGAATCTCTGCCTGAATCTGCGGAGTCAGGTGCGCGCACTGCGACCACGCGACAGGACCTGTCAAATGCTGATGCGGCGCACGACTCGATGACGTGAACCGGCGGATGAGATCAGTTTCGCCAAGTTCTGGAGTCATGGAGTAAATCAGCAGACCGCCGCGACTGTCCATGCCAGTCATGGTGCGTGTAACTAACTGCCCCATGATTCCGTCTGGTGGCTGCTCGTCAACCAACACACCATCTACTGACGATCCGGCGAACGGTAGCGTGCCCTGGCCTGTTGCTGTCTGTGTATAGGCGCGCAGGCTCAACATGGACCGCCGGCCGGAGACGTGGCGCACGATAATGTCAGATGCAAGTCCCGGCGTCTGGGACCTGCTGATCGACATCACCTCATCAGTGTGTATCCAGCCACCCGTTGGGCGGCCATCGTCTGTGATCTCGCCGATCAGCGCGCGCTGTAGTACATCACGCAGCTGTCTGTTATCGACGCCCAGCGCCCAATATGTGCCCTGACGATGCGCGCGATAGCCGCTCCAGTCAGATGGGTAGTCGCCTGTCAGATGCAGCGCGAGTTCGTAGGTGACACTCAGTGTCTTCCCCGTGCGATTGCCCGCCAGACACAGCCGCTCTCTATGGACTTTTCCGGCAGAGAAAAACTCGCGCTGCCACGGATACCAGTGCGGCGCGAACTCGCGCGCGTGGGTGGCGCGGTACTCTAGAGCCTGACGGACGGCGTCATCGACCGCGAGCTGCGTCTCACAGGCATCCATCATGCGATGCGCCGCCAGAGTGCATCTGGATCGATACCCACGGATCGCAGCCGTGAGTCAATCTCATCGCGCGTGGGTTGAGTAATGGTCAGTGACGCCTGCTGCGGGATGCAGCGCGACACCAGCTGCAGGAACGTTTTGGGATTTTTACGCGCCTGCTCAACGAGATAATCCACGCCTCCTACCTCAGACAGCGCATCATGGACCATCTGGCGCAGGTCGAGCGGGATACGCAGGCGCGCGGGGCGCGCTGGGGCGGCGATCGGGGTGGTATCAGCGCGCTGGATCAGCGCGACAGGCGGCGCATCCATCGACATATGGCTGCCCACAGCCTCATCCGCCTGGTGGATAGGCGCACAATTTCAGCGTCCTCGGCGTCGGTAGTCATGGTTGACCTTCGCTTTAAGGTTATTGTTTTTTGTGCCGCAAATCAACCATCCGCAGGATGGCGCACAATCGCATATAGGCTCTCCTGTGGCTACCCGCTACCTAGGTAGCGGCCTACCTGCGATCTCATTGCACTGGCCATTGTGGCGCATCTGGCGCAATCAAACAGATCGAGTGATGCCCAGATCAGCCATCGCATCGTCAATCGAGCGCCAGATGCGCACCTCCGGGCCCCATTCGCGCTGGGCTGACGTCAGGCGGCCGGCGGGGGCCTTGACCTCGGCCAGCACCCACCCACGCGCTGGCCAATAGACGGCCAGATCTGGCACGCCAGCGCCGGATAGGCGCAGTACCCGACAGCCGACCTGCCGCAGCGCGTCCACGATCTCGGCCTCGGGGGCGTCACGGCGCGCTGCGCGCCTATGGATGCTCATGCCAGACGCTCTGCTGCGCTGCGTCGTGTCTGGTGCCCTGTTATGTTGCGCTGCATCACATTTTCCTCATAAAACGCCAAAAAATTGGCGGGACTGGGCGGGATCGAGCGGGACCGGACCGGAACAGGACCGGGACAGGACGGGACTATCTATAGATAGTCCCGTCCTGTCCCGGACAGTCCCGGACAGTCCCGGACAGTCCCGTTAACAGAATGTAATTGACAAATGTCAACAAAACACCCCAAAAATATTTTAGCGGGACTATTGACACGGCTAACGATAGGTGTACTATACACCCATACCCGGCGCAGGGCCGGGCCAGCAACAGGAGACAGGTCATGACCACCACGCTCCGCATCACGCAGGCCGGTGCCAGCAACTGGCCAGACGTCGGCGAAATCGTATACGCACCCACCACGGGCACCGTGTACAGACTGGCAGAGGTCGGCAGCCACATCCACACCGACCACACCGCCGGCAACTACATCTACGCCGAGGGGACGGAGGAGTCGTTCGGTGATGGTGCCGATGATGACGTCATCAGCCCGTGCGTAGCCACGCCCATCTACGAGTAGCAGGAGACAGACCATGAGTAACCACATATATCACGGCGGCGACGTGACAGACGCCGATATGCAGGCATTTTCCGATGCCATCGAGGCCGCCGCAGACAAGCTGCTGCGCGCAGGGCCGTGTGAATTCCTCGACCTGCTCAGCGATGCCATGGACGTGCATTTGTGGCCCGTGCCGCTGAATCCGACGGGCGGCGCGGAAACAGACCGCCAGAATGCCGACCGCGCCGCGCGCAACCACGCAGACCTGGACCGCCTGGCGGCAGCCATCCGGTGCGATGACCACGCGGCCGCCGGTGAGGTGATCTGCCGCATCGTGCGGCAGTACGCAACAGACGCGGCAATCAGCCGCTATGAGAGGACATACCGTGAGTGACAGATTTACGCCAGACGAATCAGTACTGCTGCGTGCACTGGTCACGCATTTCCGCCTGGACATTCAGCGGCAGTTGGCATCGCGCGAGGCGCGACTGACGCCAGACGGGCGGGCGAAATATCAGGCAGACGACGCGCTGGCAGAGGCCTGCCTGCGCAAAATTCATCAACTGGAGGAGATGGCCAATGAGTAACCGCTACATCATGGGCGACTACGCCCCGAGCGAGCGAGACCTGCAACTGTGGGCACGCCATGCCCGCGAGCATGATGTTGACTGTATCTACTCGTTCCTGGCTGGCGCGGGGTTTGGCGCGCTGGCCATTCTGCTGATCGCAATCGGAGGTGGACTGTGAATGCCATCGCTGAGTGCATGAATAAAATTGGGTTAACGCAGTCAGAACTTGCGCGCAAGTTCGGCGTCACGCCGGCTGCTGTCAGCCACTGGGCGACAGGGCGAAACAAGCCGCGCGTGGCCCACATCGCCGAAATGGCCCGCATGGCGGACGTGCCAATCGAGTCGCTGCTCGGCCTGCCGGCGGACAAGTACCGCAACCCGCGTTCCGCGCGACGAAATCTACATCGCCACCATCAAGGCCGAGGTCGATGAGTTCCTCGCCGAGATGGCGGCCATCACCAAGCAAGTCGAAACCTACAGGATCACCGCATGAACATCATTGCCAAAGCCAAAGACGGTTTTGTTTTGGTCGCTACCGACGACGAAATAGCAAGAATCGCGGGCTTTCGCTCCGCGTATTCCATGAGCAAAAAACCGGAAGTCGGCCAATCCGTTGATGTGAATGGTCTGTTTGACGCGCTGATTTTCGAGCGCTCTCGACCTGATGCACTTTCCGATACCGCAAAGAGATTGCGGACCGAAGCCGATAGGATCGACAAGATCAACGCCACCCTTCACTGCGCGATCAGCACGCCGGACAAGCAGCCATGAGTACCGACATCGAGCAAGTCCACCAGGCGCTGGTGCAGTTCAGCGCTGTCGAGGCCGGGCTGCAGGCGCTGCGCCAGCAGTACGAGGGCGTCGTCTACGACATGACCAGCGCCGACGGCATGGCGCAGGCGAAGGCCGCGCGCGTCGCGGTTCGGGAGCCTCGCTATGAGGTCGAGCGCATCCGCAAAGCGGCGAAGGCGCCGCTGCTCGCGATCGGCAAGAAGCTTGACGCCGACGCCGCGCGGATCACCGCGGCGATCGAAAAGCTGGAGGCGCCTATCGACGGCATGATCAAGGCCGAGGAAGCCCGCAAGGAGGCCGCAAAGCAGGCGAAGATCGCCGCCGAGGCCGCCCGCGTGCAGGACATCCAGGCCCGCATCGCAGAGCTGCGCGGCAACCAGATGCTGACGCCGGCGAGCGGGGCGGCGCTGATTGCCGACCACATCGCCGAAATGGCCCGCATGGCGGACGTGCCAATCGAGTCGCTGCTCGGCCTGCCGGCGGAGCGCGAGAAATGAGCCGCTGGATTGCCCGCCTGCGCAGATCGCTGCGCAGGCGGCTGGTCCGCGTCTGGACTCCGCGCCTGACAGCCAGGACGCCGGTATGCACCGCTGGCGATACGGTGCGGTTGGCCGCCGGACGCGATTTCCGGGGCGGCTAGTCCGCCACGGATGCATCCATCGCCATCTGCATCGCCACATTGCGTGATGCGACGATCCAGCCGCCCGGCGTGGCGCGGATGATCTCGGCTGCGAGCAGATCGGCTACGAGTTTTCCGCGCCGCCCGGGGCGCGTGTAGGTGTCGGCCGTGGAGGCCGTGCAGCCCTCCACCTCGACCAGGTAGCGCATCAGTACATCACGGCGGATCAGTAGCTGCCCGTCTGGCGTGCGCTCCTGGCCGCCATGCCGCCACGCATTGGCCAACCGGCGGATGTGGAATCCGATCCCACTGCCGCCGGGCCTCTCTACCTCGCTCATTCGTGGATCGTAGACATAGACTGCGCCCGATACCGGCTGTCCTTCGTCATCGATCCAGCCAACATGCACGGCCTGCAGGCGTCCCCACATGGCGGGCAGCGGTTCCGCGTCTTTCATTTTCGTGCACGAAATTTCGATGGCTTCGGATCGTTTTGACACCTGAATGGATGAATCGAGCGCCGCACGCCATGCAGATGAGCCGCGCGCCCGGCCCTTCGCCGCCTCCGCGTGGCCAGTGTGATGCACGAGGCAGACCGATGCGCTGAGCGCACGGCCCGCGATCATGCACGCGTTGAGCATGGCGCGGGTATCCTGCGCGCTGTTCTCATCGCCCTGCATGTGAGTATGCAGCGTGTCGATGATGATGAGCGATATAGGTTCGGCCGTAATCTCGCGCACCGCGCGGATGATCTGCTCCGCACCGCCCGGTGCGTCCATATCCACGCTGCGGCTCGACACCAGCAAATTATCGATATCGTCCGGCAGGTGATGCCGCGCCCAGCTGGCGATGCGCAGGCGCAGTCCGTAGTGCCCTTCGCCGGCCAGATAGACCACGATACCCGGGCGAACCTTGCGGCCGTACCAGTCTCTGCCCGTGGCGATGTGGCAGGCGATATCGAGTGCGATGAACGTTTTGCCTGCCCCTGACTCGCCATAGATCATCGACAGGCCATCGGCTGGCAGCCAGCCTTTCACGAGCCAGCGCAGCGGCGACGGCTGCGCGATCAGAGCCGTTGCTCGAGACAGGTAGTAGTCGCTGCTCTCTGCCTTGACTGCGGCCAGGATGGCATCCGCGAGCGCATTGCCCGCGCCAGCATTTGCCGCCATGTCGCTGTCCGGCTGATAGCGCGCTACGCTGCGCGCAATCTGCGAGACCTCCGATGCCGGAAGCGGGATCTCACACCGCGTTTCATTCGCCACCGACAGCGCAGCCAGGATCTCCGCCTCGGTCATGCCGTGGCGGCGCATCGCGCCGCCGAGCGCGGTCAGCCCGTCATTGCGACTGCCACGGATCAGGCCGCCATCTGCAGCGACATTCACCAGCCTGCGAGTAAGTCGCGTCGGCTCCTGCCACGTATCTGGAATGGGGAATGGCGAAACACCGTCTGCCGGATCGCTCGATCCCTCCCATTCGTACCGCCTCCCGTCGATGGTCGATGGCGAGACCAGAAAATATCGGCCATCGCTCAACAGGTCGATGCCATGACCGAGCTTTGCAGAGCGAATGCCGGCCTGCCAGAGCGCCAGATAGTGCTGGCCACCGCCGGCAGTCAGTTGCACCGCACCGTCTGGTACGCGGCCGTAATGTTGCTGCCATTCGTGCCAGGCATCATCGCCGCCGTTACGTGGATCGATGTCATAGACAATGATCCCGGATGCCTCGCCGGCCGCTACGCCGATGTTGGCGTCTGGCATGTCGGTCCACCATCGCACGATCTGCGTGGCGTCTGTCGTCGCATCGCGCACACCATGCGCGGTGGCCGGTGCCTTGCCGCCGGCGACTACCGGCAGGACGCGCCATCCCCAGCTGGCGTAACGTAGCGCGGCCTCAACTCTGCGTGTCATGCGCGGGTCCCCTGTCGGCCTTCAGTTCTCCGTGCGTCTTGATCTGCAGCTCATACTGCCGCCCGAGCGGCGGGTACTCGCCCCATTGGTAGATGCTCTGTGTACTGACGCCGAGTACATGCGCCAACTCGCGAATGCCACCGAAATAGTCGATGGCTTGTTGCGTAGTCATTAATTGGCCCCTGCGAGAAACGTAGGTTGACAATGTAGATTGCATGTGCAATCGTGTCAACTGCCGCCAGCAAGGTGCGGCATACACAGGGAAACAACATGGCTATTCAATTGCGATCTACCGCAGCCGTTGCCGCCGATGGCGTCAAGGTCTGCGTCTATGGCGCGGCGGGAGCAGGGAAGACCTCGCTCATTGCTACGCTTCCAAATCCAATCATTCTCTCGGCTGAAGGCGGTCTGCTCGCGCTGCACGGCGCGGATATTCCATACATCGTGGTAGACACGATGGATCGCCTGCGTGAAGCCTACACCTGGTTGCGCGAATCGAAAGAGGCCGCGCAGTACCAGTCTGTTGCGCTCGACTCCATCAGCGAGGTGGCCGAGGTTGTGCTGGCCAGCGAAATGAAAAAGACCAAGGACGGCCGGGCCGCCTACGGCGAGATGAACACTGTCATGGCAGACATGATCCGCTCGTTCCGCGATCTGCCTGGCAAGCACGTCTACATGAGCGCGAAGCTGGAGAAGAGCCAGGATGAGACGGGCAGGATGCTCTACAACCCATCCATGCCAGGCAAGAGCCTGACTATGCAGCTGCCGTACTTTTTCGACGAGCTGCTGGCCCTTCGCGTCGAGCGCGACGCGGACGGCAAGCCGCAGCGCGCCATGATGTGCGATTCCGATGGATTGTGGCAGGCCAAGGACCGCAGTGGCCGTCTTGATCCGTGGATGCCGCCAGACCTCGGCGCAATCATTGCGCGGATCAACAACCAGTCAAACCAGAAGGAGTAATCAGCATGTCATCACTGCGCGATCTCATCGGCTCAGAAGGCCTGCCAGAGCGCGAGCAGCGCGATTTCGAGTGCGTGCCGGATGGATGGTATCAGGCGGAAGTCGTGAGCGCAGATGTCCGGCAGACAAAAGCCGGGACCGGCTCGTACCTGTCCGTTCAGTTCGCCATCAACGGCCCGAGTCATGCCGGCCGCCGCGTGTGGCAGAACTACAATCTGCGCAACCCATCAGCGACTGCTGAGCGCATCGGGCGCGAGCATCTCGGCGAACTGGTTCGCGCACTCGGTATCGGCACGCCGCAAGATTCGGACGAACTGATCGGCAATGCGTGCGAGATCAGAGTGACGACAAAGGAGCAGCAGGGATACCCGCCGCGCAATGAAGTCATCGGCGCGCGCAGCCCTGCTACACCTGCGCCAGCGACCGCAAAGCCAAGCGCAAAAAAACCTGCCGCTGCGCCTGCCGCCGCTGGCGGCTCGGCTCCGCCCTGGGCGCGAAAGTGAAAAAAGCCCCGGCTGTTGGGTTACAGCCGGGGCAATTCTTCTTCTACACAGGGAGGGACCATGAAGATTCCCGAGGCAGAGCATACCACAGTCGGCGCAATAGATGCATGGCACGAAGCGCACCGCGAACCCCCGCGCGAGCACCTGGGCGCGAGCGTGCTTGGCCACGCCTGCGAGCGCTGGCTATGGCTGTCGTTCCGCTGGGCCGTGATCGAGCAGACCGAGGGCCGCGTGTTGCGGCTGTTTCGTCGCGGACGGAACGAAGAGGCCACCGTCATCGAGGACCTGCGCGCTATTGGCGTTGACGTGCTGGCGAATGCCGGCGAGCAGGAAAAGGTCCACCTCGGCGGCCATCTCGGCGGCAGCGTGGACGGCATCATTCGCAATGGGTTGCCGGAGGCGCCAAAGGCGCGCCACGTCCTTGAGATCAAGACTCACGGGAAGAAGAGTTTCGATGCGCTGGCCCGTGATGGCGTCGAGAAGTCGAAGCCCATGCACTACGTACAGATGCAGGTCTACATGCACGGCCTCGGCATCGACAGGGCTTTGTACGTGGCGGTCTGCAAGGACGATGACCGGCTGCATATAGAGCGGCTGCACCTGGACAAGGATGCCGCGCAGAAAGCCATCGAGCGCGGGCGGCGCATCGTCGCATCAGACCGGATGCCTCCGCCGGTCAGTGCCGACCCTGGATATTACCAATGCAAATTCTGCCCGGCGCACGATCTTTGCCACGGCAGCAAGACGACAAAGCAGGTGAACTGCCGCACCTGCGCGCATTCTACGGCAAAGACTGATGGCACCTGGCGCTGCGAGGCGCATGAAGCTGACGGCATCCCGGCAGATTTCCAGCGAACAGGCTGCGAGGATCACGTTCTGCATCCTGATCTGGTTCCGTGGCAGCAGGGCGAATCGGATAGCCGCTGGATTGCGGTCTACATGATCGACGGCAAGCCGGTTCGCAACGGCCATGGGGATGCTCGCTGCTATACATCGCGTGAGATTCTTGCCGATCCGCCGGCCTGCGCGTCGGCGGATGATACGGTCGAATACCTGCGCACGCGCATGGGCGGCCGAATCGTCGCAAAGAGCGGGCCGGCTGAGCCGTTCGATGATGAAATTCCGTTTTGATGAGTGCCTGAAATTTTCTTTCACCAACCAAAGAGGATATCGCAGTGAAGATCAGCTCTGACGCGACCATGGCCAAATCATTTACGATCAAGCGCGAGAAATCGGATGACAATATTCGCACGATTGCGCGCTTGAAGTTCAGTGACCTATTCATCAGTCGCGAGCAGATCAATGAGATTGCCTGCCAGCGCCCAGGATGGGCAGAGACCAGCCTGTTTGACGAGCAGGGCGCGCCGCTCGGCAAATGGCGGTTGTTGTTAGATAGCGCGCTCTCCGCTACCGGCAGCATGGGCGATCCGGCGAACTCATTTTCGTTCCTCCTGCCTGACGCGAGCTTGTCCAAATTGGAGATGGAGCTAACGAAACTCGGCGCAGTGTTGTCCGGCTGTCTGTCGTGGCCTATTTCCGGCGATGAAGTCGGCGATATCGAGCCGCTGCTAGGTCGGAAATGCGCGGCTAATTGGGTGCTGAGCGATGGCGGTCAGATCGACTTGCTGAAGGACTGAGGCTAGTGGTCATGCCAGACGAAGTACCGCACACCTGCAGCTACTACTGCGAGCGGCCGGAGTGTGTCCGCCGGCAGCGGGATGAATTGCGAGATCAGAAACTGACCCGGTTTGTGTGCATCTGGGAGGACTGCCAGCATGTTGCAGCCTATTGTTACGACCACGCGATTGAGATGGCCGATTAGGAAGATGTGGAATGAAACCTGAAGTGTACCCAGACGGTTTTACCGCGCCTGATGACTCAAAGTTCGGTGCTGAAGCGCAGTTCGGCGCGTGGTCGAAGTTCGGCAAGTTGTCGCAGTTCGGCGCGTTGTCGAAGTTCGGCGCGTGGTCGCTGTTCGGCGATAAGTCGAAGTTCGGCGCGGATTCGCAGTTCGGTACGGGGGTGGAGTTTGGCGATAGGTCGCTGTTCGGCGATAAGTCGAAGTTCGGCGCGGATTCGCAGTTCGGTACGGGGGTGGAGTTTGGCGATAGGTCGCTGTTCGGCGCGAGGCCGCGATTCGGTGCGGGGGCGAAATTTGGCAAAAACTGCATCATCGAGGGTGTGATTGCGCAGCGCGTCATGACTCTGACTAACGTGGACGGATCTGGCAGACAGATCCTGCTGGTCTGGCACGATGACGGGGTGCTAGTCCGTGCCGGGTGTTTCCTTGGTACGGTTAGTGAATTCCGCAAGCGCGCCACGGCGGATGGCAAGTACATCTATGCGGCAGTCATCCCTGCCGTAGTTGCAGCCGTGAAAAGGGCAAAATGAAAACCTACCTGCGAAACGTCTGGCTGTGGCTGCGAGGGTTTCGCTGGCTGTGGACCCGCAGTGTGACATTGCGGGATGGAACATGGGTGTATACACATGGTGACAACATGAAATGGACCGAAGGCGCGCCGCCGGTCATCGCCTACAAGCCCGGCTGGAACGCCTGGAGGTTCCTCCCGGTCTATCTGCTAGACCACGGCGCAGCCTGTATCCTGCTCGCCATCGGCGTGCAGCCGATCAGCCGCTGGGCCGGCGACCACGCACACAGCGAGCCGTGGCGGACACTGGCCCGATGGCTCAACAAGATCGACGATGGCCACACCAGCGCAGCGGGCGGGCTGTTGTGGGGCAGTCAGCCGTGCAGCCGGACGGTCAGGTACTACGTCATGCTGGCGTGGGCAGGATTGCTTGGGTGGTGGATTGCGTGAACCGCGCCTACTACAACGAGAATGACCCAGACGCCGCCGCGTGGTTGCGTGAACTGATCAGGCGCGGCCTGATTGCAGACGGCGATGTGGATGACAGGAGCATCGAGGATGTCGGAGCAGATGACATTGCCGGGTATTCCCAGCATCATTTCTTCGCCGGGATTGGCGGATGGTCCTATGCCCTGCGCCTCGCCGGATGGCCGGACGATCGGCCAGTCTGGACAGGCTCATGTCCATGCCAGCCATTCAGCGTTGCCGGCAAACGTGCCGGAACAGATGACTATCGACACCTGTGGCCAGAGTTCGCCAGACTCATCAGCGAGTGCCGTCCTTCAGTCGTATTTGGCGAGCAAGTTGCGAGTCCAGATGGACGTGAATGGCTCGCCGGAGTACGTGCTGACCTGGAAGGGATGGACTATGCCGTCGGGGCCGCCGATATGTGCGCTGCGGGCGTCGGTGCGCCACACATCAGACAGCGGCTTTACTGGATGGCCATCGCCCACGGCAACGAACGCGGCGGGGAACGGCTACACGTACAGTCGCGGGCAACACGACAAGGAAGCGCTGACACTGACCGGCGCAGCGCGGCTGGTCGGGTGGGCCACACCGTCTGCGCGCGATTGGAAGGACACGCCGGGAATGTCGGTAACGGGCGTGAATCCGGACGGCAGCCGGAGGACCCGACTGGACCAGTTGCCCCGGCAGGCGGCCGCAGTAATGCGTGGTCACGGTACGTCATCGCCTGCGATGACGCCGGGGATGCACGGCGCATTGAACCCGGCCTTGTCCCACTGGCTCATGGGATACCCGCCAGAGTGGTGCGCGTGCGCGGTTACGGCAACGCCATCGTCCCGCAGGTCGCGGCGGCGTTCATCAAGGCCGGATCAGGCTGGATAGCGTAGCCTCGGCAGCTGGAAGTGCGGCCCATCCTTGAACGATGTCCAATCGCCGCCCCAATCCACCTGTAGATCGAGCGATCGCGCTGCCGCCTTCATCGCGGCCGCGATGTGACGATATAGCGGCCAGTCCCACCGCACTTCGCGCCCGACCCACGCGCCGAGGTCCACCGCGTGCCCGGTCAGGTGCCGGCTGTCGAGCGTGCGTGTGGCACCGGCGGCGAGTAGTTGCTTCTGCCGGGCCAGTGTGCGCACGCCATCGAGCACCACAAAATCAACAGGCGTTAGCGTAATCGCCTTCTCGACGATCGCGACCAGGTCTGGATGCACACCGACTAGCCGCTCGCGGCTGCGCTTGCTCAGCCGGAATGTACTCACCGCAAGATGTTCCAGATGGCCACGGCAATCATGGCCAGCACGATGCCGCCGATGACCTTCATGTTCTTCTGTCGGTGCGGCGGCAGATTGACCCACCAGATTTCAGCTTGTTCGACAATCTTCATTTCTTGACCTCCTTTTGGTACGCCCTCACTCGGGCCTCAAGCGCGAGACATTGTTGCAGGGCGGGTCCGTGATCCCGGTCAGGCGGCACAAATCCTCCACCGCCCACGGCGGCATCGTGTCCACTTGCGGGCACTCCGGGCGGGCTGGTGGCGCACAGCACGCGCCTGACAGGAGCGCGAGCGATGCGGTCAGCGGCAGCGCGAATCTGTTCCTCTGCATTCTTCACCACCTCGTCGGCCTTCTGCTGGGCCTGCAATAGCTCGATCTCGCGCTTCTGGTACTTGCTCTCCCAGCGCATGCCGTTGAAGTAGGCACCGAATGCAACCCCGACAGCTCCAGCCGCCAATGCCACGGCGGCGACGGTATTGAGCGCCGGGATCATCCGCCGTTGCCACCGTTGCTGTCGGTATCGTCGCGGAACCAGTAGGCGCTGATCGAGACCACGGCGGTAGTGAGCGCGCCGAGAACGAATGTGGCCAGTTTCTCCGCGCTGGGGGAGAACTCCGCGCCCGGCTGCAAGACGATGTAAAGCACCAGTCCGTACCCTGTAATGAACAGGACGCTGATGATAGCCTGGATGATGAGTGTATAGAGCGGTCGATCATTGCGCATGGCGAGCCCTCGGGTGCTGCTGACCATGCCGGTAACGAGCAGGCCGGTAATGTCGTGTGTGCAAAAAGCCATCGGTCAGTCCTCGACGTTGCATTGTGGGGGAAGGTCCGGCCAGCAGGCGAGTGAGGCGACTTCGCAGAAGCCGGAGAGCAGCCCCAGCCGGGCGTCCATGCCCGACAGGCGGCGGCGGATCATGGCCTCGCTGGTCACGATCAGGTGCCTGCGACCATCCATGGATTCGAGGCATAGCGCGATGCCTGGCCACGTCTGACTGACGCCTGGCACGCTGATGGTGAACGGGGCGATGTGCGAGGAGTCGGCCAGCACGAAGTCAGGCGGCAATTGCCCGTCCATCGACAGTCGGCGTTCGAACTCAAGCGGTTCAGCGCCGACTCTGGAGGCGAAGAAGATCGCCCCGAACAGCGCCGCCGTGGCGAGGATGACCGCCCAAGGCAGTATCTTTTCGCCGCTCATGGCGCGGCCTCGGTGCCAGGACCGGAGCGGTCGACCCTGCGTGCGACCCCCGCCGACTCACGGCCAGCCGCCCCGGCCCCAGCCTTGCGCCGGGCGCGGAACTTGGCCATGCGGCACGTTTCGGTGCATGTCTTGGCGTGCCGGCGGTGTGCGACGAACCAGTCACCACAATGTTCGCATTGCAGGATGTGTTCAATCATGTATGTAGTTCCGCAGAATGACACTCGGGCCAATGCTTGAGTCTACCTTCTCGACCACTGGTGCCGAAAGCTGATTGCCCGTGATGACGTGCCCGGCGGTGTATTTCGCGCCGGGACTGATGGAGACCACCGCCTCCATCGTGTTACCGACGATGACGTTGTTGCGGCTCCACTGGTAGCCCTGCATGTCGATGCACTGGTCGGTGCGATAACTCTTTGCGCTGGTTGTCGAGACGTTCCAGCACTGGTTGTTCACGAATACGTTGTCGTTGCCGTTGAACTGAATGCGCACGCTGAAATCATGGAACCAGTTGCCGGTAACAACGTTATTCGATGCAGCGTCCTCGACCACGCCATCGATGCCGAGCGGGCGGCAGTAGTCCCAATAGCTGCTGTGCGGCCCGCAGTGGAAATCGTTGTAGGCGATCAGGTTGTGCCTGACAGCGGATTCCGGATACATGCCGTACAGGTAGATGCCATTGTGCGGCCAGGCGACAAACTCGTTTCGCACGATGCGCGAGTCCTGCACGCGGTTTTGCAGGTAGACACCTTCACCGGCGGGTAGCTCATACCCCAGCGCGCCGAGGCGCACGCCGCTGTCGATCACGTTGTCATGGATGTCGAGGCCGGTGATGGTCGCGGTCGGATCATAGGCCCGGACGCCGTACAGCGCGTCCTTGCCGATGCGGTTGTTGCGGATCTCGATGTCGCCTGACGCGCCACGGATCTCGATGGCACCGTAGCGACCGCCCTGCAGGTCCAGGCCGTCTATGACGACGTGCCGCTGATCGTAGAGCCGGATGGCGGCCGACGGGTCACGTTTCGTCGGCTGCGCCATGCTGGTGATGGCGTAGGGCTCGATGCAGAGCGTGATGAGACCGGGCGAGTACGTCCACTGTCCGCGCTGGCAGTCCGGCGCCGGCCCGCGCAAGCGGGTGCCACGGGTCAGCAGGATAACGGGGTCAGGCTCTCTGTAGCCGCTGGTGGCGAACGTCCACGTACCACCCGGCTGCTCGGTCCAGCCCTCGTCCGGCAGGCCGTTCTCGGCCCGTATAATCGGTCGTGGCCCGGTGCCGTAGGCTCCGAGTGTCAGCGTGGCCTCCGGAGCGCTGCGGTTGCCGGCGTGGATGTAGACCTCGCCACGCCATGTCGTGCCGGCCCTCTGCCGGTAGGTCTCGCCGCCTGCGAACGTCGTGGGCCAGGTGCAGAGCGGTGCCGCCGCCGTCCCGGCACCCGGACAGACCGCCGTGGGGTCAATGTACACATCAGCCAGCGCAGCGAGCGGGAGCAGGAGTAGCGCGGCGAGGCGGGTCATTGCACTGGATACGTGATCGTGATCTGGAGCGTGTCGCTTGTCGCCCACGTATGCGGGTACGCACTGCCGACCTGTGATGACTCCGTGTAGCATGTCAGTGTTGTTCCGTTAGCATGACACACTCCGACATAGTGCCGCGTTCCGGAGTCAAGTATCTTTACTGACCCGATTGCATTCCCGTATGACGCAACAGGTAGCGTGAAGCTCCAGTTGCCAGACCCAGCGAATGTCGTCGAGCCGAACGTGATATTGCACTGGAAGTGGATCAGATTCCGCTCACGCAAGTACCGACACGTCAGCGTGCCATTACCAATGCTGGGGTTTGTCGTGCTACCTTCCCAGACAGTCGAAAACGTTTTTGTCGGTAGCGTGCTGGCGGTAGTTGAGTAGCCGCCCTCCACGTCCGGCAGCGTGTAGTTGTCCACGTTTGCCAGAGCAACCGACACGGCGGTGCCTGCGGTGGTGAACACACCACCACGAATGTGAATATCCGAGCAGTAGGACACGCCGCCGATGGAGAGCCATGGTGTATTGGTTACCCTGCGCGTGCCTTCCGTCGCCCAGACAATGCACTCGATGTTGCTGGAGTAGTCGATGGTAGACGACGCACCCATACCGCCCGTGTTGACCGAGCCATCGCCCTCGTCCTCGATACGCAGAATGCTTGTGGATGCACAGCCCAGCAACTGGACCGCCTGCCAACAGTTCTCCGTCACCACGTCAAGCGTGCATGTGTTCAGGTAGCCACCATCGAACCCAATGGTGCCGTTGTGCGACTTGATGTCGGTGATGGAGTTGAGCCAGCCGGAAATCGAGCAGTTCGACGCCATGTCCCGGAATGACAGCGACTGCAACGTGCCGCGACTGCATGCGCTGCCGGTGCCGGAGTCAGACGGTCGCGCCATACCGCCGCTGGTATACGTGGTGTAGGCACTGGAGTCTGTGCTGTTCAGCGAGAACGATGTGCCGCTCACCCTTGTCACGGTGTACGTGTTCCCGTTCAGCTCCGTCATGCCGACAACGTTTGATATCGTGATGGAATCGCCGGTGGCGAACGTGTGCAGGTACTTGGTCGTAATGACGCACGGGTTGGCCTTCGTGGCGGCGGTGATAAGGCACGGGGCCTTACCAAGCTGAAGGCCGATTGTGTTCTGCACATTGCCGCCGGACGGGTTCGGGTTGGCCGTCCCGGTGATGCCACCTGAGACGGAGAAGTTCCGCAAATCGAGGCCGTTGCGGTTCAGCGCTTTGAGCGTCGCGGTGCCGTCGGTGATATTCGAGATGAAATTGGCACGCGCCATGGTGCTGTTGTAGCCGTTACCACCGAGGCCGATCATGTTTGCCTTGAGGGTGACCGTGCTGTTAATCCGGTAGTTTTTCGGCGGCAGCACCACGACACCGACAGGCGATGCAGCGGATGCTGCGTCGTGCGCGGCCTGAATGGCGGCCGCGTCGTCGGTCGAACCATCCCCGACGGCACCGTAGTCCAGCACGTTGAACTCACCGCGCCGCTTGGCGATCTCCGCCACAGACACCTTGAACGTCGAGCCCGCTCCACCAGCCGCAGCCTGTCCGACAAGCAGATCCGTGCCAAGCATCGTGGCGGCGGTGCGCGTGGTGGTGATGTCCTTTATTTGCTTCGGCATATGAAGTTCCCTAGGTTTCCACCAGCATCAAGCCGGCGTCATCTGTTAACAGGTCCGATCCGTCGTCATACAAGGCGTCAGATTCGATAAAGTCCGGATCAGCAGGCAGCGCCGCCGCCAGCTGCTCCAGTGTCACGTTCTGCACCAGCCCGGCGTCCATCTTTGTTTTGACGTAGCCGACCAGGTGCGAGAGCAGCGCCACGTCCACGGTGAGTGGTGCCGCCGCCGATTTCACCTCATGCCCCATGAAATGCAGGAACTGCCCGGTGGCAATGGCAGTGTCTACGTAGCTCTCGAACAGCGCCCTGTTCGGCCCGGAGTCGGCGATGTTGTCGAGCGTGATGGCGACGTTGTCCCACTGATCGAAGCAGCCCGCAATCATGACCTGTCCGGATACGCCATAGTACGGTGAGCTATTGGTGGCTACGTAGTCATTGCCTGTATTCCGGCAGAACACGAACCCGGCGGCCTCCATGTCGGCTACCCAATCCGTGTCCCACGCGCCTTCCGGGGCGATAAATACGTTGCTGCCACGGCTCATGCCGTTGTTGATCAGGTACTGCGTGCAGGGCAGCACCTCGTTCGCGATGCGCGTGGCGCGAGACTGCCCCGGCCAGTCGGCGCGAATAGGCCCGTACCCAGATGAAAGGGAGGGCTGCACGGCGCAGTCGAACGTTAATTGATTGCTCGCGCCCTTGCTTAGCAATTCTTTTGTTCCGGAGAATTCAGGACCCCAGGAATTCCTGATCTCCCAGAACTGCCCGACCGCCGCATCAGCATAAACAGCAGACGATACAGTTACCGTGAACGTCCCGGCCGCCCACGGGGAGGCGATGGCCGCTATTTGCGACTCCAGCACCTTCCCGGAATCCACCATGTGGTTATAGGTTGACCATCCGGCGGCGTAGCAGGCTTTGAGTTCTGCGAGTGACATGAATATTCCGCCCGTGCCGACGCCGCTGCTGACCGTGGCAATGCCAGCCTTCATGCCGTTGGCCTGAAATATTGGCAGCGCGTTGTCGTACTGCGATTTCAGCGTGTCATCGAATGTGAATGCAACCAGCGCCTTTTTGCCTACACGGTTCGCCCAGATTTTGCGGATCGTGGCGCGGAAACCGCCGTTTGACAGGTTGGTGAACATGCGGAAATTCATTTCCGTCACGTTTGACCAGTTACACCCGGCTCCGGCGGCAGTAGTCCACAGCGCGCCGCCAAGCGGAACATAAAGCACGGTGCGGCGGCGCTTCTGTATGGCTTGCGTTGCGTACAGCGTCGTAGCGGGCCACGACGCATCGGACCCGGATGAATAGAACAGCGGGCGGATTCCGACGTAGAAGTTATTGCCGAAATCGTTTGCATTCATTTCCTGCGGATACTCGATC
>Ga0209507_1000782_pt1 | contig 30019 bp, 40 predicted proteins | sample AD_UKC028_MetaG_FD_184414 | JGI IMG/M metagenome (GOLD analysis project Ga0209507, IMG submission 184414) | Active sludge microbial communities of municipal wastewater-treating anaerobic digesters from USA - AD_UKC028_MetaG (SPAdes) (version 2) | ecosystem: Engineered > Bioreactor > Anaerobic >...
TGTCGATTCCCAGCTGCGCCAGGGCGAAGCCGTCCATCGGGCTGGTCGCGGATTCGAGCAGCCGAGCCACCTGAACGACAAGGTTCGGGTCGTCGACACCCGAGCCCGGGTGCAACGGCTTCAGAACGCCCAACGCTTCGAGCAATTGCGTCCCGGCCTGCCGCAGCCGGAGGTCCTTCTCGCCTTGCAGGCTGCATCGGCCGGGTTCCGCCAGCACAATGGACAGCGGCGTTTCGCCGGTTTCGCCATCGAACACCAGATCGGCCAACAGCGTCACGCCGAGGATGGCTCCGGGTTGCGAGAACGGATGGTTGCTCCAACGTTCATTGATGACCTCGTGTAGTTCCGCGCCGCTGTCGATGTGCAGAGACACGGCGTCCGTCGAATGTCCGAGCAAGGCCTTGGCCTCCGTCAGATGTAGACGCTCGACCTTCACGCCATCCAATTGCGGTTTCTCGTCCCGCAGGGGCAACGCGAACCGGGACAGGTCGTAACGCGACCGGTTCAGGGGACGGTTCGATAGCGGAGCCTTGAAACCGTGCTTGGACAGAACATTCGCCAGAGGAGCGCGCGTCGACAGGGTGTGTGCATAGACCTCCACCACCTTGCGATCCGGCGCGTAAACCAATGTCGCGTCGCGTGCCGGGAAGTAGCAGAAACTCTTCCGGTTGCGGTTTACCACTTGCACCGCCGTCACCTGATCTCCGGCAAACCGGACAACGAGGTAATGAATGGTCTTCGTGTCGCCGTTCTTCTTCTCGTCGGCCAGCGGCACGTAGACCACTTCGCAGGGTTCGCCGAGGCGCATCGCGCTGGTGAGTTGCGCTTCCAGTTCCTTCTTGACGGAGTCGTTCCAGATGAAGGGTGGTGCCTCGTCGCATGGCACATCGAAGGCATCGTAGAGGCGCTTGTTGCCCCGGATATCGCCGGTATTCAGGATCGACTCGGCAACGTCGAACAGCCGTGCCGCCTCGTCGGAGTGGGTGCGCATCCAGACCGCGCGGCCGATCTCGCCGCCGTCCTGGTTCGTGAAGGCGGCGGTCAGATCGTCGTCGTTGAGCTGGTCGGCGACGGTCGTGAGGATTTGCGCCCCGCGCGGGGACGCCAGACGCAGTACGCGCAGTGCCTCGCGCTCGGCAGGGTCACGCTGATCTTTTCGGAGATGTCTGATGTGTTCGATCAGGGCGGAGGGGAGCGCAGCAGCATCCTGTGACCAGTCGAAGCCACGAGTCAGCGCCTGGCATTCGGGGAGCCCGGAAAAAGCCTTGAGAGTCTGAATTGGAGCCTTCTCGATCAGGTCAAGCAGGCAGTGCGCGTTGGTCAGGGTCTTCTTGCCCATGCATTCTCCCTTTGGCCGTTCACATGGCCACAGTCCATTGGCGCATGACCGCCACCGATTGAGTCAGACCCTGCGCCAGCAGGGTGTCGAGGTATTCGTCTGCCGTCTTGGGCGGGTTTTTCAGCGAGCGCCGATGGCAGGCGGCGGCCTCCAGCACGCCTGCGGGATGCAGATCCAGCAGATCGACAATGAAGTCGTCCGGATGCTGGGCCGCGAGGTTGTAGGGCTTGAGTGCCTCTGTCGGGAAGTCCTTGAGGTTGAAGGTCACGATCAGGCTGGCCCCGGAGTGGATGGCGGCCGCCGCCACGTGGCGGTCGTCCGGATCGGGCAGGTTGATCGACGGAATCAGGTACTCGAATCCGGTGACCAGACTGTCCCGGACATGGGCATTCATTAGATGGCGTGTCCGGTTCAGCTGGTCTTGGGTTAAGTCGGGGCGGCTGGCCAGCACACTGCGCGTCCACTCGTCGTGGATCAGATCGCTCCAGCGTGCCCGGTACAAATCCGACAGCGCCAGATGCATCAGCAAATCGCGCAGCGGTGCCGGGTAGAGCACGCAGGCGTCATAGACGACGGTGAAGTGCGAGCTCATCCGCTCAGTATCCCATGCCGAGTTCCTGGGCCTGCGCGGCCAACTCATCCAGAGCTTTGCGACGCTCGGCATCGATGCGCTTCTTGTAGGCGATGACGTCCTGGTAGCGTACGCGGCGATGCGTGCCGATCTTGTGGAACGGCATGTCGCCCTTCTCCAGCAACTGGACAAGGAAGGGGCGCGAAACGTTGAGCACGTCGGCGGCTTCCTGCGTTGTCAGTTCTGCGTGGATCGGAATGATCGATACGGCGTTGCCCTGGCCGATCTCGGTCAGGACTTCCAGCAACAGGCGCAGCGCCGACGTCGGGATGCGCACGGCACGCACCGCACCCTTGTCGTCATGGAAGTCGATCTGCTGGGTTTCGGCACGGGTCTGGAGCACGGTCGACAGCGCGCGGCCCGACTCCCGGGCGAGCGCGATGTCCTCTTCTGAGGGCAGTGTTTTGGGGATAGCGGGAGCGTTCATGGATGTCTCCTCGTTTGGTCAAAGTTCAACTGAAGCCATTATAAACGAAATAAGCGAAATCGCAATAACCGAAACGGCAAGCACGTATCCATATAGATCAATGAGTTAATTAGATCGCGCTGGCAGGTCTGATGTTGGTGGCTGCTCACGAAAGCCCAAAACGCACTCGCGCAAGCCCAAGGCATGGAGCAATTCAATAGGAACTCCCAAACAAAAGGAGTTCCGCAATGCAAAACCAAACCCCATCCGTTCAACCCGGCCGGAACGCTATCCGGCAACTCCCGAGCGGTGCCGTGCGCATCGCTCTTGACGAACATGAGCTCGCCGCCCGCTGGGGGCTCTCCGTCAAAACCCTGCGCCGCTGGCGGCAGGAACAGCTCGGCCCCGTCTTCTGCAAGCTCGGGGCGCGCGTCACGTACTTGATTTCCGAGATCGAGGCCTTCGAGCGGCGCGTTTCGCGCTACTCGACTTCGGCTCGGGCCTACCAGTGAGGAGATGGCCATGAACGATCTGACCATCTTCCCCGCCGACATCGCCGAGATGTCCGTCAGCCAACTGGCCGCGCTGCCGGCCGCGCAGAAGCACGAGATCGACAAGAACATCGATGCCGCCATCGATTGGCTCAAAAAGGCCCGGACCAAGTTCGATGCGGCGCTGGATCAGTGCTACGGCGAACAGGCACGCGCCGCGCTGCGTGAATCCGGCCGCGACTTCGGCACTGCCCACATCAGCGACGGCCCGCTGCACCTCAAGTTCGAGCTGCCTAAGAAGGTCAGTTGGGATCAGAAGCAACTGGCCGAAATCGCCGAGCGCATCGTGACTTCGGGCGAGAAGGTCGAGGGCTACCTCGACATTAAGTTGTCCGTCTCGGAATCCCGCTACACGAACTGGCCTCCGGCCCTGCAACAGCAGTTCGCCGCCGCCCGCACCGTGGATGCCGGCAAGCCGTCTTTCACCCTCTCCATCGATTCGGAGGAATGACCATGAGCGCGATCATTCCCTTCCAGTTCGACGCGCACGCCGTGCGCGTCCAGGTCGACGATCTGGGTCTGCCGTGGTTCAACGCCAATGATGTGTGCTCGGCGCTGGAGTTCGCCAACCCGCACAAGGCCGTTGCCGATCACATCGATGCCGATGACCTAACGAAACGTGAGGTCATCGACACGCTCGGCCGCCCGCAGCGCGCCAACTTCATCAACGAATCTGGACTCTACGCCCTGATCCTCGGCAGCACCAAGGATGCCGCCAAGCGCTTCAAACGCTGGGTGACCAGTGAGGTACTGCCCGCTATCCGCAAGACCGGCGCGTACTCCGTGCCCGGCGCGGTGGCCGCCCTGCCTGCGCCAACACAGGATCGGGTGAGCGCCATCCTGCTGATCGGCGAAGCCATCGCCAAGGTGCCCGGCGTCAAAACCGGCATCGCGATGGCCGCGACGCTGACCTGCATCCAGGAAAACACCGGCCTCACCGTCGAGACGCTGCGTCGCACCCTTCCCGCCGCCGCCGATCCGATCTGCTCGCTCAATGCCACCCAACTCGGCAAGCTGCTGGGCCGTTCCGCCAAGGGTACCAACCGGCTCCTGGCAGACCACGGCCTGCAGTTTCGCAATGATCGCGACGAGTGGGAACTGACCGAGGCCGGCGAAGCCTGGGCCAAGGCCATGCCGTACTCGCGCAACGGTCATTCCGGCTACCAGATCCTCTGGAATCCGGCCGTCACCGAGCAGATCCGGGAGGCGGCATGATGGACAAGCCTCTTCGCATCATCACCGCCGACGAACGGTTCGCGGAAAAGAGCGGAGCCAAGCTGACGCTGCTCGGCAAGAGTGGTATCGGCAAGACCAGCCAGCTACGCACCCTGCCCGAGGCGTCGACGCTGTTTGTCGATCTCGAGGCCGGCGATCTTGCCGTCAAGGCCTGGCGTGGCGACTGCGTGCGGCCTGCCACTTGGCCCGAGTTCCGTGACCTGGTGGTCTTCCTCGCCGGCCCGAATCCGGCACTGCCGCCCGATGCGCCGTTCTCCGATGCGCATTACCGGCACGTCTGCGAAGGCTACGGCGACCCGGCCCGGCTGGCGAAGTACGACACCTACTTCGTCGACTCGATCACCGTGCTCTCGCGCTTGTGCCTGACCTGGGCCAAGGCGCAGCCACAGGCCTTCTCCGACCGCACCGGCAAGCCCGACACCCGGGGCGCCTACGGGCTGCTCGGCACCGAGATGATCGCCGCACTGACCCATCTGCAGCACGCGCGGGACAAGAACGTCATCTTCGTCGCCATCCTCGACGAGCGCCTGGACGATTTCAACCGCAGGGTCTTCGTGCCGCAGATCGAGGGCTCGAAGACCGCGCTGGAACTGCCCGGCATCGTCGATGAGGTCGTGACGCTGGCCGAACTCAAGACCGACGAGGGAGAGCTTTACCGCGCCTTCGTCTGCCAGACGCTCAATCCTTGGGGCTATCCCGCCAAAGACCGATCCGGCCGACTCGACCTCGTCGAGGAGCCGAACCTTTTGAAGCTCATCCGCAAATGCGCTGGCGACAACGCCGCCATCCATCACTGAAAGGACACGTAATGAACACCTGGACCGATTTCAACGACGCCGAACAACAGCAGGGCTTCGATCTCATCCCGAAGGGCACCACCGTCAAGGTGCGCATGACCATCAAGCCGGGCGGCCATGACGATCCGGCGCAGGGCTGGACCGGGGGTTACGCCACCGAGAGCTTCGACACCGGCAGCGTCTACCTCGCCTGCGAGTTCGTCGTGCTGGATGGGCCGTTCGCCAAACGCAAGATGTGGTCGAACATCGGCCTACAGTCCCGGAAGGGGCCGACCTGGGGCCAGATGGGGCGCAGCATGATCCGGGGCATCCTCAATTCGGCCCGCAACGTCCATCCCCAGGACAACTCCCCCCAGGCTGCGTCCGCCCGCCGCATCCAGGGTTTCCACGAACTTGACGGCATCGAGTTCCTGGCCCGCGTCGATGTCGAGAAGGATGCCAAGGGCGAGGACCGCAACGTGGTGAAGCTCGTCATCGAGCCCGACCAAAAGGATTACGCGGCCCTGATGGGCACAGCCACGAAGGCGCCGGCCGGCGGCGGCAATTCCGGAGCACCCGCGCCGGCGGCACCTCAACAGGCGACCACGCAGCGTCCGCCCGTTCCCGGCAAGCCCGCCTGGGCGCAGTGAGGAGGCCGGTCATGACAGGAAAACGCTGCGGCAACTGTCGCCATCTCGACCGGTCGAGCGCCAGCGACATCGGCGGCTTGCGCATCGCCCGCTGCCGCCATCCGAGGGGTGTGCGCATCGGGACGACCGCCATTCGCAACAACTATGTGGAGCTCGATGCCTGCTGCGCCGGGCACGAAGTCCGTCCCCGGCAGGGCGCGCAGCCGGGAGGCTGCCATGCATGAGCGGCAAATGCTGGGTATGCAAACGGCAGGCGCGGGGGTTCGGTCATTCGGATGGTCGCTTCAAGATCGCCGACCCCCGGCGCTATCCGCTCGACTGGGTGTTCTGCAGCCGTCGCTGCCAGGACATCTTCCACACGCTCTACGGTCGGCGACTGGCGGCCGAGGAGCGCGGGGAGGCACTCATGGTTGATGCGAGCGATATCGAAATCGCGGCGATGCGCGATTGCCTCAAGGCCTTCGGAGCGGCGGCCGGGCACATCGGCTTCGACAAGCCGCTCGGGACGTATTCGGAAGCGGAGGCGATGGCGGTGATCGATGCCATCGTTACTCGCTACACCGAGGCGCTGACCGAGCATCACGAACGGGCAAGCACGCCGCCGCTGCGCGGCGTGTCTGCAGCCGAGATTGTCCGTGATCCGTTCGCCGATCTGAAGGATGACTTGCCGTGGGAAGAGCCGAGGGGAGGGAAGTCATGATGGACTTCAACTCCTCTTCGAGCATCTCCGGGCAACTCACTGCTTTGGTCGATGCCGGGATGCTGCAGGCGCGTGCCCGCCAGTCCGAGCGCCAGTACCTTGGAGCATCGCGACTCGGGGTGGCATGCGAGCGCGCACTGCAGTTCGAGTACGCCAAGGCGCCCGTTGACCTTGGGCGCGACGTCCCCGGACGGATGCTGCGCATCTTCGAGCGCGGCCACGTCATGGAGGACTGCATGGTCGCGTGGCTGCGGGATGCAGGGTTCGATCTGCGCACCCGCAAGGCCGACGGCGAGCAGTTCGGCTTTTCCGTGGCCGAGGGCCGTCTGCAGGGCCATATCGACGGCGTCATCGTCAGTGGCCCGGAGGGCTTCGCCTATCCCGCGCTCTGGGAATGCAAGTGCCTCGGCAACAAATCCTGGCGCGAGTTGGAGAAGAGCGGACTGGCAATCGCTAAACCCGTCTATGCCGCGCAAGTGGCGATCTACCAGGCCTATCTCGAACTACACGAGCACCCGGCGATCTTCACGGCGCTGAACGCCGACACGATGGAGATCTACACCGAGCTCGTGCCCTTTGATGCGGCCCTGGCACAGCGCATGTCGGATCGGGCGGTGAAGGTCATCACGGCGACCGAGGCGGGAGAACTCCTGCCGCGCGCCGTCCATGACTCGACCCACTTCGAATGCCGGATGTGCGCATGGGAAGACCGCTGCTGGAGGATGCAATCATGACTGAAAACAACACATCCGAAAACCGCATCGAGCCGATGATCGACGCCAAGCAGGCGGCGGCCGCACTACGCCTGCCGTACTACTGGTTCGCCGACCATGCGATGCGCACCAAGTACCGGATTCCGCACTACCTGATGGGTGGCCTGGTGCGCTATCGCCTTTCTGAACTCTCAGCTTGGGCCGCGCGCAGCACAGCCGCCCAGGATCGTGATGCCCAGGATACTGCCGCCTCTGTCGAGGAGGCCGAATGATCGACTTCAACGACACAACTCAAACGGCAGAGCACAGCCGAGAGTCAGACTGCGACGAGCTTCGTGTCGAACTGCTCGCTCGCCTGGAGTCGGTGCTGGCCACGATGTTCCCGGCAGGGAAAAAGCGCAAGGGCAAATTCCTCATCGGCGACGCACTGGGTAGTCCGGGCGACAGTCTCGAGGTGGTACTCGATGGCGAGAAGGCGGGGTTATGGACGGATCGCGCGACCGGTGACGGCGGCGACATCTTCACGCTGATCGGCGGGCATTTCGGCATCGATGTTCACGCCGACTTCCATCGGGTGCTGGAGCAATCCACCGACTTGCTTGGACGGGCCAGGGCAGCACCGGCACGCAAAGCCAAGAAGGAAGCCCCGGTTGATGATCTGGGCCCGGCCACGGCCAAGTGGGACTACCTGGACGCCAGTGGACACCTGATCGCGGTGGTCTACCGCTACGACCCGCCCGGACAAAAGAAGCAGTTCCGGCCGTGGGATGCCAAGCGCCGCAAGATGGCTCCGCCCGATCCACGCCCACTCTACAACCAGCCGGGGATGAAGGATGCTGCCCAAGTAGTGCTGGTCGAGGGCGAGAAGTGTGCGCAGGCCTTGATCGATGTCGGCATCGTGGCGACCACGGCGATGCACGGCGCGAATGCTCCGGTGGAGAAGACCGACTGGTCGCCGCTGGCAGGTAAATCCGTGCTGATCTGGCCCGACCGTGACAAGCCGGGCTGGGAGTACGCGACACAGGCGGCACAAGCCATCCTGTCGGCGGGTGCGAAGTCGTGCTTCATCCTGTACCCGCCCGAGGAGGCGGCGGACGGCTGGGATGCCGCCGACGCCATTGCCGAGGGCTTCGATGTTGCCGCCTTCCTCGCCCACGGCCCGCGTCTCCAGATGCACGACGTGGCCGATGCGGCAGAGCCGGTCGTCAGTAGCGACGAGTCGGTGTGGGGCACCGAGGATGCGCTGGCGCTGGCCTTTACCCGGCGCTATCACCGCGACTGGCGCTACGTTGCAGGCTGGGGGCGCTGGCTGGTGTGGGATGGCAATCGATGGCGCACCGAGGACACCCTCGCTGCTACCGATCTGATCCGCAGCGTTTGCCGGCACGCCGCTGTGCGCGCCGAGAATCCCAAGGTGGCGGCCAAGCTCGCCAGTTCGAGTACGGTCGGCGGTGTGGAACGGCTGGCCAGGGCGGATCGCAGGCATGCGGCCACCACAGAGGAGTGGGATGCCGACCCTTGGCTGCTCAACACCCCAGGCGGTGTGGTCGATCTGAAAACCGGCCGCCAGCGCCCGCATGACCGTGCCGACCGGATGACCAAGATCACCACAGCCACACCGGGAGGCGACTGCCCAACCTGGCGACGGTTCCTTGATGAGGTCACCGGGGGTGACGTGGAATTGCAGGCCTATCTGCAACGGATGGTGGGCTATGCGCTCACGGGCTCGACGCAGGAGCACGCACTGTTCTTCCTGTACGGGACCGGCGCAAACGGCAAGTCGGTGTTCGTGAACACGTTGGCCACCATCCTCGGCGACTACGCAACCAACGCACCCATGGACACGTTCATGGAAACCCGCACCGACCGGCATCCGACCGACATGGCGGGCCTGCGCGGCGCACGCTTCGTGGCGGCCATCGAAACCGAGCAGGGACGTCGTTGGGCGGAATCCAAGCTCAAGAACCTGACCGGCGGCGATAAGATTTCCGCGCGCTTCATGCGGCAGGACTTCTTCGAGTTCTTCCCGCAGTTCAAGTTGTTCGTCGCAGGCAACCACAAGCCGGCCATCCGCAACATCGACGAAGCGATGAAGCGGCGACTGCACTTGATCCCCTTCACGATCACCGTGCCGCCCGAGCGCCGCGACAAGCATCTGCAGCAGAAATTGCTGGCGGAGCGTGACGGCATCCTGGCGTGGGCGGTTCAAGGGTGTCTCGACTGGCAGCGCCACGGACGACTCGATCCGCCCCGGCGTGTGGTGGAAGCCACCGAGGAGTATTTCGAAGCCGAGGACGCGCTGGGTCGCTGGCTCGACGAGCGCTGCGTGCGCGAAGCCAACGCCAAGTCGCTGACCGCCGAACTTTTCAACGACTGGAAGCAGTGGGCCGACAGTGCCGGTGAGTTTGTCGGCTCGCAGCGGCGCTTCTCCGATCTCTTGATCACGCGCGGGCTGGAGAAGTGGCGCAACAGTGTGGGTGTGCGCGGCTTCCGGGGCGTGGGTCTCAAGGATCCGCCCAAGCCGGCCTACACCCCTTATGCCGACAACTGAACCCTATGACGACACACCGGCCTGACGCTTCCGACGCTCTACATCGTAACTCTCTATACGCGTGCGCGTGCGCGCGTCACGGGGAGTTACGACATGATCCGTCGGAAGCGTCAGACCTGCTCCCAAACAAGGACTGACACCATGACCACGACCATCCTCGCCCTCGATCTGGGCACCACTACCGGCTGGGCGCTGCGCGGCAACGACGGCCATATCACGAGCGGCTCCGAGAGCTTCCGCCCACAACGTTTTGAAGGGGGCGGCATGCGCTTCCTGCGCTTCAAGCGCTGGCTCACGGAGATCAAGCAATCCTGCGACGGCATCGACTGCCTGCATTTCGAGGAAGTGCGACGCCACGTCTCCACCGATGCGGCCCACGCCTACGGCGGGTTCCTGGCCACGCTCACGGCGTGGTGCGAGCACCACCAGATCCCGTACCAGGGTGTGCCAGTCGGCACGATCAAGAAACACGCGACCGGCAAGGGCAACGCGAGCAAGGACGAGATGGTGGCATCCATCCGGTCTCGTGGCCACCAGCCTGCCGATGACAACGAAGCCGATGCCCTGGCGCTGCTGCACTGGGCCATCGAGACACAGGAGGTGTGAGATGAAGATTCCGGCACAGCACTACCGCTGCCCGCTCGATCGCAGCTCTTCCCGAGAGGATCCGGAGAGCATCAAACGCCAGGGTTGGCGCGACCAGCACATCCTCGTGGTGTCCGAAGAGGACATGCGGTTGGATTTCGTCGAGCGCGAGTTCGTGCGACGCCTTGGAGAACGCCTGTATGGAGGGAAGCACCATGGCTGAGTGGACGATGGACGACGTGGCGGCCCGGTTTGCCGAGGCGGCCGAGACGGGACGGCGACTGCCACGGGTCAGGGTGCAAGGCTACTTCAACGTGTGGCCAGCCTTCGTGCGCGATGGGTGGGAAGGCTTCGACGACAAGGACTACGAATACCGGCCGCTGCCACCGACCCCTGAGGCGATCGAACGGATGCTGGAGACGATGCGCTGGATGCAGTGGTTGGAGGTGGAGCAGCGGCATCTGGTGTGGATGCGCGCAAAGCACTACGAGTGGAAGTTCATCTGCCGCCGCCTCGGGCGCGACCGCACAACTGCCTGGCGACGGTGGCAGAAGGCATTGCAGATCGTGGCCGATCATCTGGACGGTCGCCAGACTGCAGCCGCCGGTCACTCTTCCAAACTGGTGAGGCAAGTAGAGCAATACATGCCGTGAATGTCCTTGGTTTAAGGCTTCCGGGCATTCTTGGACGAAACTGGCATGCAACACAAAGGCCGGATTTTGATAGGATGACAGCTATGATCTGGCGAGCGGTGTGGGTGTGACGCCTGCATCGCTTCCGGTCAGAAAATTCGACGGGTCCTTCCTCGCCAGAAAGCCATGCGGGGGGCGCGAGCCCGGCATTTCGATAGCGTCAGACCGCGAAACGAGGTTACCGGGTTACCAGTTACCACCCCGCTTACCACCTGAACTGAGTTACCACCCAATCTACGACCCGCCCACTGTGGCGGGTTTTTGCATTCCATGACCCAAACCTTGAACGTCGAATACCGGAAGGTCGAGACGCTGATCCCGTTCGCCCGCAATCCGCGCACACATTCCGAGGCGCAGGTTGCCAAGCTCGCTGCCAGCATCGTCGAATTCGGCTGGACCAATCCCGTCCTGGTCGATGGTAGCAACGGCATCATTGCCGGGCATGGTCGGCTGGCCGCTGCCCGTAAGCTCGGACTCACCGAGGTGCCGGTCATCGAACTCGGTCACCTCTCGCCGGCACAGAAGCGCGCCTACGTGATCGCCGACAACCGTCTGGCACTCGACGCAGGGTGGGACGAAGAAATGCTTGCTGCGGAACTGGCGGAACTCACGGAGTCGGGTTACGACCTGACGCTGACCGGATTCACCAACGAGGAAATTGAGGATTTACTGGTGGATGGTGGGGAAGGAACGGCCGGAGAGTCCTCGGCTGATTCCGACGACGATGCTGCCGACGAGGTGCCTGATACGCCGGTCAATCCGGTATCGCGTCCAGGCGACGTCTGGCAACTGGGTGCGCATCGCGTGATTTGTGGTGATGCCGCCGATGCCGACGTGATCTCCACGCTTATGGCTGGCGATCAGGCAGCGCTGTGCTTCACCTCGCCACCCTACGGCAACCAGCGGGACTATACGAACACCATCATTGATTGGGATGCGCTGATGCGCGGCGTTTTCTACAACCTGCCGATGGCTCCGAACGGCCAGGTGCTCGTCAATCTCGGGCTGATCCACCGTAACAACGAAGTCATACCCTACTGGGATGGCTGGCTCGACTGGATGCGCACGCAGGGCTGGCGGCGTTTTGCCTGGTACGTCTGGGATCAAGGCCCGGGATTGCCCGGCGATTGGAATGGTCGGCTGGCACCTTCGTTTGAGTTCGTTTTCCACTTCAACCGTCAGGCACGGCAGGCCAACAAGATCATGCCCTGCAAGTTTGCGGGTCAGGAAACGCATCTACGCAAGGACGGCAGTTCCACGGCCATGCGCAAAAAGGATGGAACGATCGGTGGTTGGACTGCTGCCGGCACGCCCACTCAGGACACCAAGATTCCCGATTCCGTGATTCGCATCATGCGGCACAAGGGAAAGATCGGACAGGACATCGATCACCCGGCCGTGTTCCCGGTGGCGCTGCCCCAGTTCATCCTCGAGTCCTACACCGATGTCGGCGAAGTCGTCTTCGAACCCTTCTGCGGCTCGGGCACGACCCTGCTGGCTGCCGAGCGCATCGGCAGAGTGGCGCGTGCCACCGAGATCGCCCCCGAATATGTGGATGTCGCGGTGAAGCGCTTCCAGCAGAACTTTCCCGAAGTTCCGGTGACGCTGGTGTCGACAGGGCAGTCCTTCGCGGTGGTGGCCAGCGAACGCCTGGGAGGTGCGGCATGACGATTTCCTGGCTTGCCGACAAGATCGAGCAATGGCCCACGGCCAAGCTGGTGCCGTATGCGCGCAACTCGCGCACCCACTCGGATTCTCAGGTCGCCCAGATCGCGGCGTCGATCGCCGAGTTCGGTTTCACCAATCCGATCCTGGCTGGAAGCGATGGCGTCATCGTTGCTGGGCATGGCCGTCTGGCCGCTGCCCAGAAACTCGGGCTGGCGATGGTGCCGGTCGTGGTGCTCGACCATCTCACACCCACCCAGCGTCGCGCCCTGGTGATCGCGGATAACCGAATCGCGGAGAACGCCGGCTGGGACGAGGCGATGCTGCAGGTGGAACTGGCCGCGTTGCAGGACGATCAATTCGACTTGGCCCTGACCGGGTTCGACGCCGATGCCCTAGCCGATCTGCTAGCTGGCGAGGAGACCACCACCGAGGGTGACACCGACGAGGATGCCGTTCCGGATGAGTCCGGCGCAGTGGTCTCGCGGGCGGGCGACGTCTGGATCTGTGGTGAGCACCGGGTGATCTGTGGCGATGCCACCGATGCCGATGCATACGCGACGGTGCTCGGTGACGAGATCACCGACATGGTCTTCACTGATCCGCCGTACAACGTCAACTACGCCAACTCGGCCAAGGACAAGATGCGTGGCAAGGATCGGGCGATCCTCAACGACAACCTGGGCGACGGGTTCTATGACTTCCTGCTGGCGGCACTGACGCCTACCGTGGCGCATTGCCAGGGTGGCATCTACGTGGCGATGTCATCGAGCGAACTCGACCGTCTACAGGCTGCGTTCCGAGCGGCCGGTGGCCACTGGTCAACCTTTGTCATCTGGGCCAAGAACACCTTTACGCTCGGTCGCGCCGACTACCAGCGCCAGTACGAGCCGATCCTCTATGGCTGGCCCGAGGGCGCCGAGCGTCACTGGTGCGGCGACCGCGACCAGGGTGATGTATGGCAGATCAAGAAACCGCAGAAGAACGATCTGCACCCGACCATGAAACCGGTGGAACTGGTGGAAAGGGCCATTCGCAATTCGAGTCGTCCCGGCGATGTGGTGTTGGACCCGTTCGGTGGCTCGGGCACGACGATGATTGCGGCCCACAAGTCTGGCCGCAAGGCGCGGCTGATCGAACTGGATCCAAAGTACGTTGATGTGATCGTTCGCCGCTGGCAGGACTATGCCGGGGCGAAGGCCATCAGGCTGTCCGATGGTGTGGCATTCGACGCGCTGTCAGTCGGTGGGGAACTCCGGCAGGAGGTCGCCGCTGGTGATGTCGGCGCAGTAAGTGACGTTGCCGAATTCGCTGGGGTCATCGGCGAGGATGACCCCGCCGACTGACTGGATTGCCACGCCGTACTTGCGGGTGAGCTTGGTCAGTTCGGCGATGAACTTGTCGTAGTTGGCTTCGAGTTGCGGGGTGGTGACGACGGCAGCCATGGTGATCTCCTTACGCTGCTTCGGCTTCGAAGGATTCGTCGGTCACTTCGCAGTGGATCACGAAGCCGGTGAGGTAAGGCAGCCCCTTGGGGATGCCGTAGTCCTTGCTGGTCTGGCGGCCAATCGTCCAGCCCATCCACCGGATCACGGCGGCGTCGATGGCCTGCTGGATCGTCTGGCCCCGCAGCATCTCGTTGAGGACGTCATCCGCAAAGTGACGTCCGTGGCGACTGTCGAGGAACAACCTGACCGATTCGAGGGGCTGGTTGGTGGCGTCCGAAATCGCGGTCATCGCGACGGACCAGGCTGCTTCGGCGTTGTCGTTCATCGTGCCAAAAAAGCCCCAGGCTTCGTTCTGGGTGGCGGGGATGGTTTGCTTCGTGGTCATCGTTGTCTCCTGGGTTGATCGTTGCGACACCCGTATGAACGCGCTGTTTGATTGAGAAGCCAAGCTATTTATCGCAGATAGTTGAATCATTTTTCGGTGGCGATTTGATCGAGTAGTTCCATGGCACCGGCGTCGCTGCACAGTGCGATGCGCAGGGTGCTCAGCGCCTGGTCGATGCTGACTTCGGGCCGGCGATTGTCGAGCAGCCAGCGAATCGCGTTGACCTGGTCGTTGCCCGGCGAGTCAATCGCCACCCCGACGTAGCGCCCGTAGCTGCCTCCAGAAGGATCAACGTAAAGGGTAGTCCGGCCGGGGGCGCTGACCTCCACGACTTGCCGATGACCATTGGCGTGGCCACCGCGTCCGGTGAGCCAATCGCGATCCTCCAGCAGTGTGTTGGCAAAGGCATCGTATTCGGCGGTGGTCAGTTGCTTGCGGAACTCGATCGTGATGGACTCTGGTGGTGCGCTCGGGTCCGTGTTGTGAAGTACCTCATCGAGGCTGCAGGGCTTGCGGGTAAAGCGGGCGTGGATGGTGGTGGTCATGATGGTCTCCGGTCGGTTGATTGCTGTGACAGACGCATGAACGCGCTGTTCAATCACGAAGCCAAGCACTTTTTGATGAAAAATGAATTGGTGGGAGAATCCGCATTTTCCAACCAAAGGGAGTGCCACCTACATGAACAAATCGGAACTGATTGATGCTCTGGCTGCCAAGACTGACTCCACCAAGGCTGCGGCCGGCAAAGCGGTTGATGCATTGGTCGAGATCATTACCGCTCAGGTCGCCAAGGGCAACGACGTCGCCCTGATCGGCTTTGGCACCTTCAAGGCTTCCAAGCGCGCTGCCCGCACGGGTAAGAACCCGAAGACCGGCGAGGTGCTGAAGATCGCTGCCACCACAGTTCCGACCTTCAAGGCTGGCGCTGGCTTCAAGGCCGCCGTTGCCCCGAAGAAGAAAGCCAAGAAGTAATCTCCATCTCCTTGGGGTGAGTCGGGGCGGTACCGGGTGTCCGAGCCGCCCCGATTGTTTTACGGGTCAGATGATCCGGTAGGTACGCTCCCCGCCATCGGCCTTGTCCGAGGTGAGGTTGAGCCCGAGTTTCTTTTTGAAAGCCCCGGCAAAGGTGCCGCGTACCGTGTGCGCCTGCCAACCGGTGGCTTCGCAGATCTGATTGATGGTGGCACCCTCGGGACGCTGCAACATCTGAATCACGGTGGCCTGCTTGCTGTTCTCGCGGGTACGGGGCTTGCCCTCGACGCCGACCTTGAGCAGTTGCTGGGCGGCGGCCTGTTTCTCTCGCGCCCAATTGGCCTCTGAGGCCGACACGGCGGCCTCGACCTCGGGGTCGGGGTGAGTGGTGGCAGGCGCCGGCAGGTTGCGCCCAAGGGCCACGTAACCCTCGGCGGCGACGAAGTAATTGTCCTGGCCGTCGCGGGTGATCAGGGCCTTGTTGAACAAGCCTTGGATGACCTTGTGCCGGGCACCGCCCTTCACATTATCGGGAAACCAGACGATCTGGCCGTTGGTCTGGTCGATGGCGTGTTCGAGGATGTCGTACTGGGTCGTGCTGAGTGTGATGCGGGTGGTCATGGTGATCTCCTGGTCGATGGATGAGTTTCAGTCTTCCCAGATCTGGCTGCCGTCGTGGCTGATCCAGAGTCTGGCGTCGTCGTCGGTCGCCATCTCGATGGTGGCGATGCCGCTGGCAATGTGGTGGCCGTCCTTTCCGGTGGTGCGGTAGGTCAGTCCGTCGTGGCGAACCTCGCAAGGCCTGCCGGCGAGGAACTCGATCTCGATGCTCAACGCGCCGCGAGGTTTGTGGTTGGTGTCGGTCACGTTGGCGTTGATGGTCTGGGTGGTCATGCTCTGCTCCTGCGTTGTTTGATGGTGATTGCATGAACGCGCTGTTCGGGATGGAAGCCAAGCACTGAATCGCGAAATGTTCGCGAAACCGCACCTGGCTTGATGCAAATCAGGTCGGACCGCCTTTCAAAACCTTGATGCCCTCGTGTGCCATGGTGAGCACGGCGGTCTGGTAGGCGACCTGCGCCAGGCCAGGCACGTCACGGGCATCGTCGATCAGGGTGTCGAGGGTCGGCCGGCTGATCGCGCGCATCGCCGCGCAGGCGGCTTCCTGTTGCGCTTCCGTTGCCTCGCGGATTGCCGGGTAAAGGCGGATCAGGGTGGTCAGGGCGTCGTGGGCGAGTCGCTTGCCCAGGGTGTCGATCGAGTCGCGGGTGGTGGTGTTCACGGCGCCTCCTGCTCAAAGGACTTCGGATTCGAGGAGCACGTCCTCGTAACTGAAATCGGTGTTGCCAACGATCTGGCCATTTTCGAGTTCGTAACTGGGTTGCTCGTCGCGGTCATTGACGAAGACGACGCGCAGCACCTGGCTGTCGATGCGGATGTAATCGCCCGGTTGGGCTTTTGTTGCGTAGCTCATTGCAATCTCCTTGCTTGGTTGATGGTGATTGCATGAACGCGCTGTTCAGGAGGAAAGCCAAGCTCTGATTCGCAACGTTGGAGAACATCTGCGATGGGCTTGATGTAGATCATGGGTCTGTCGATACGCGCCTACGCCCGGCATCGCGGCGTCTCTCACGTGGCAGTCAAGAAGGCGATCGATAGCGGGCGCATCACGCCCGAGTCAGATGGGACGATCGAACCGAATCGCGCCGATCTCGAATGGGCACAGAACACCGTGAGCGCCCGGAAACCGGCCCCGGCCAAGGCAGCACCTGCTACCGTCGAACCGCCTCGCACACGAACGATCGAGCCAGCGGAACCGCCCTCCCCTACTCTCTCGACCGGCGGCACCTCGCTGCTGCAGGCTAGGACGGTGAATGAGGTGGTCAAGGCGCAGACCAATAAGGTGCGCCTGGCCCAACTCAAAGGCGATCTGGTCGATCGGGCCCAGGCGATTGCCCATGTCTTCCGGCTGGCGCGCACGGAGCGTGATGCTTGGCTCAACTGGCCGGCGCGCATCTCCGCGCAGATGGCAGCCAAGTTGGAGATCGACGCCCACGAATTGCACGTGGCCCTGGAATCCGCCGTGCGCGATCACCTGATCGAACTTGGCGAACTGCGCGCCCGGGTGGATTGATGGAACTGGAAGACTACGAAGGCGCGCTCGACATCGAACGTGCCTGGCAGGAGGGGCTTGTCCCGGATCCGCTGCTGTCGGTATCGGAATGGTCGGACCGGCATCGCATGCTGTCCTCCAAGGCCTCGTCAGAACCGGGGCGGTGGCGGACCAGCCGCACGCCATATCTGAAAGAGATCATGGATTGCCTGTCGCCAACCTCGCCGGTCGAGCGGGTGGTGTTCATGAAAGCCGCCCAGTTGGGCGCGACCGAGATGGGATCGAACTGGATCGGCTACGTGATTCACCACGCCCCCGGTCCGATGATGGCGGTGTGGCCGACAGTGGAAATGGCCAAGCGCAACTCCAAGCAGCGGATCGACCCGCTGATCGAGGAGTCGCCGATCCTCAAGGAACTGATCGCGCCGGCCAGGAGCCGGGACTCCGGCAACACCATCCTGGCGAAGGAATTCCGGGGCGGTGTGCTGGTTATGACCGGGGCCAACAGCGCCGTCGGCCTGCGCTCGATGCCGGTGCGCTACCTGTTCCTCGACGAGGTCGATGGCTATCCCCTCGACGTTGATGGCGAGGGGAATGCGGTGGCACTGGCCGAGGCCCGCACCCGAACGTTTTCTCGGCGGAAGATCTTCATCGTGTCGACGCCAACGATTGCTGGTGTCAGCACCATCGAACGGGAGTACGAAGCATCGGACCAGCGACGCTACTTTGTGCCGTGTCCGCACTGCGGTCATCGGCAGTGGCTGCGCTTTGAGCAACTGCGCTGGGAGCGAGGTGAGGATGGCACCTTCCCGGAGACGGCGGCCTACGTCTGCGAGTCCTGCGAGGTGCCAATTCCCGAGCATCACAAGACCTGGATGCTGGAGCATGGCGAGTGGCGGGCCATGGTGGAAAAGTCGGCCGAAGGCAGCAACAAGACGGCCGGCTTTCACCTGTCGAGCCTATACAGCCCGATCGGCTGGCGGTCGTGGCGGGACATCGCCATGGCCTGGGAGCGTGCCATCAGCAAGGAGTCCGGGTCGTCAGCCGAGATCAAGACCTTCAAGAACACTGAACTCGGGGAAACCTGGGTCGAGGAAGGCGAAGCGCCCGACTGGCAGCGCTTGCTGGAACGCCGCGAGGACTACCGGATCGGGACCATTCCAGTTGGTGGCCTGCTGCTGACTGCCGGTGCCGACGTCCAGAAGGATCGCATCGAAGTGTCGATATGGGCCTTCGGCCGAGGTAAGGAATCCTGGCTGGTTGAGCACCGCGTACTCATGGGCGACACTGCCCGCGACGAGGTGTGGAAAACACTGGCCGGCGTACTGCGCGAAACCTGGACGCATGAAACCGGCTGCCAGCTTGGACTTGCTCGTTTGGCACTGGATACCGGCTTCGCGACGCAGGAAGCCTATGCGTTTGTTCGGGGCATGCGCGATCCGCGTCTGATGGCCGTCAAGGGTGTAGCCCGGGGAGCAGCACTGATCGGCACGCCGACGGCGGTGGATGCCACCACCGGCGGCAAGAAACTGCGCCGGGGGATAAAAGTGTTCTCGGTGGCCGGAGGTATCGCCAAGCTCGAGTTCTACAACAACCTGCGCAAGTCCCCGGAGGTCGCCGAGGATGGGGTCACGATCCGTTACCCCACCGGCTTTGTCCATCTGCCCAAGGTCGATGCCGAGTACCTGCAGCAACTGTGTGCCGAGCAGTTGGTGACCCGGCGTGACCGAAACGGCTTTGCCATCCGCGAGTGGCAGAAGATGCGCGAACGCAACGAGGCGCTGGACTGCTACGTCTATGCCCGGGCCGCTGCGGCAGCCTCCGGCCTCGATCGCTTCGAGGATCGCCACTGGCGAGAACTGGAAAAGCAACTCGGGATCGTGACCACCGATCCCCCTGATTCGTCTGATGTACCCGATATCGAGGCCACCCATAGCGGTGGCCTTGCAGTTTCTGGCGTCCGCAAACCTGGCCGTCAATTGATCCGCAGCCGTTGGCTGACATAACTGGAGTAACTCATGAGCCTGCAAACCCAACTCAATAGCTTCGTCCTCCGCGTTGCTGAGGAATTCAATACCGTCAAAGGCCGCACCGGCACCCTGACGGCCCTGACGACGACAGACAAGTCGAGTCTCGTCGCCGCCATCAACGAACTCAAGGCTGCGATTGTCACGGCGGTCATGATCGATGACCTGCAGGTGTCGACCACGACCACCTATTCGTCGAACAAGGTCGTCACGCTGCTCGATGCCCTCAAGGCGGACATCCTGGGTGGTGCCGATCCGGCCTACGACACGCTGCTGGAACTCCAGCAGGCGTTGCAGAACGATCAGTCCGGCATCGCCGCTCTGACATCGGCTATCGACAAGCGCGTCCGCTTCGATGCTGCGCAGACGCTCACCGTCCTGGAGCAGCAGCAGGCTAGGACCAACATCGGTGCGGTGGCTGCCACTGATATTGGCGACGTCGCGACCGACTTTGTCGCGATCTTCGAAGCCGCCCTGGTGTAAGGCATGAGCCTCGCATCGCAACTCTCTGCGCTGGCCAGCCGCATCGGCAACGAGATCAAGGGGCTGATCCGTCCCGATCACCCCGGACTCGCGCGTGCCTGGGTCAACTTCGGCTACGCGAATGGGTCGGTGCAACTACGTGCCGCCCACAACGTGGCGTCCGTGACCCGTCTGGCCACTGGCCGATACCGCATCGCTTTTGAGACCGCGATGCCCGATACGGGGTACTGCTGGGTGGCCACCGGGCGCAGCAATACGAACAGCGGCACCGTTCGCTTCGCTGCTGCTCGCGGCACTGCCGACAACAAGGTGGAGGCCGGGCTGGAGATCGTCTGTACGTCCTCGTCGGGGTCGCTCGCCGACTCCCCCGAGGTCAGCCTGGTGGTGTTCCGGTGAGTACGCCGACCTACACCGAGGCCCAGTTACAGGCCCTGCGCGATGCACTGGCCAAGGGCGAGAAGCGCGTGACCTTCGGCGACAAGACCGTCGAATACCGTTCGATTGAAGAACTCACGGCGTCGATCCATGAGGTCGAGGTGGCGCTGCACAAGGATGCCGTGACGACCGGACTGATTCCGCGTGCCGCCCGGCAGATCCGCATCACCACGGCGAAGGGGTTCTGAATGGGCTGGATCAAAAGAATCTCCCGCCGCATGTTCGGCGGCAACCCGCTGCACGAGGCCGCAGGTGCCGGTCGGCGTTCGTTTGCCTGGCTGCCGAGCAATCCGGGTGCCGTCGCGGCAATGACGGCAACCCAGACAGAACTGCGCACCAAGAGCCGCGATCTGGTGCGGCGCAACGCCTGGGCCAACGCCGCCCTGGAATCCTATGTCGCCAATGCCATCGGTACCGGCATCAAGCCGCAGTCGCTGGTCGCGGACCCGACAATCCGCGAGCGGATCCAGGCCTTGTGGCGCGACTGGACCCTGGATGCCGATGCGGCGGGCCTGACCGACTTCTACGGGCTGCAGGCGCTTGCGTGCCGCGCCATGCTCGAAGGTGGCGAGGCGCTGATCCGCATCCGCTACCGCCGGAAGGAGGATGGTCTGGCTGTGGCGCTGCAATTGCAGGTGCTGGAGCCCGAGCATCTGCCGGTAACCCTCAACACTACGGCAGAAAACGGCAATGTGATCCGGGCTGGCATCGAGTTCGATCGACTCGGTCGGCGCGTGGCCTACCACCTCTATCGTACCCATCCCGAGGATGGTGCCCTGGCGCCGATGTCCGGCAATGGCGGCATGGAAACCGCGCGAATCGACGCCAGCGAAATCCTGCATCTGTTCCGGCCGCTGCGTCCAGGCCAGATCCGGGGCGAGCCGTGGCTGGCGCGGGCCTTGGTCAAGCTCAACGAACTCGACCAGTACGACGATGCCGAACTGGTGCGCAAGAAGACCGCCGCGATGTTCGCCGGCTTCATCACCCGTCTGGCCCCCGAAGACAACCTGATGGGCGAAGGCTCGGCCGATCCCAACGGCGTGGCGCTTGCCGGGCTGGAACCGGGCACCTTGCAGATCCTGGAGCCGGGTGAGGACGTGAAATTCTCGCAGCCGGCCGATGCCGGCGCGAGCTATGCCGAGTTCCTGCGCATGCAGTTCCGTGCGGTCGCTGCCGCCATGGGAGTGACCTATGAGCAACTGACCGGGGATCTCACCCAGGTCAATTACTCCTCGATCCGGGCTGGACTGCTCGAGTTCCGCCGCCGCTGCGAAGCCCTCCAGCACGGCGTGATCGCCCATCAACTGTGCCGGCCAATCTGGCAGGCTTTCATCGAACAGGCCGTACTTGAAGGGGCGCTGTCGCTGCCGGGCTATGCCCGGGGCGGCAAGGCCCAGCGGCGCGCATACCTGGCGGTGAAGTGGATTCCACAGGGCTGGCAGTGGGTGGATCCGCAGAAGGAGTTCAACGCCATGCTGACGGCGATGCGTGCCGGTCTGCTGTCGCGCTCCGAGGCGATCTCGTCCTTTGGCTACGACGCTGAGGATGTCGATCGCGAGATTGCAGCGGATAACGCCCGGGCGGATGCCCTCGGCCTCGTGTTCGAGTCCGACCCTCGTCATGACCTGGGGATACAGCCAACTGCCCCCGACGTTCCCGACAACCCGGAGAACCCCTGATATGAATCTGCCTCACCTTGCGTCTCGTCTTTATGGGACGCCACTTCTGCTCGCCCGTGCCAAGCTGGATGTGATCCTCTCCGTGCTTGGCGAACGGGTCAATTGGCCTGAATCCGATCTGGCCGCGCCGAGTATTCAGAAGCGGCCGTCGATCGATGCCCCGACTGGCATCGCCGTGATTCCGGTGGTTGGCTCACTGGTGCGCCGCACGCTGGGTCTCGATCCGGCCTCAGGCTTCACGTCCTACGCCGAGATTGCCGGCATGGTCGACGCCGCTCTCGCGGATCCCTCGGTCGAGGGGATTGTGCTCGACATCGATTCCCCCGGTGGTGAAGCGGGCGGCGTATTTGAACTCGGCGAGCGGATCCGTGCCGCCAATACCATCAAGCCAGTCTGGGCGGTCGCTGCCGATTCCGCCTTCTCGGCGGCCTATGCGATCGGCTGCTCGGCGTCCCGGCTGATGGTCAGCCGTACCGGCGGCGTCGGCTCCATCGGCGTGATTGCCATGCATGTCGACCAGACCGCCCGGGATGCCCAGCAGGGCTATCGCTACACGCCGATCACGGCTGGGGATCACAAGAACGACTTCTCTCCCCACGAAAAACTCACCCCCGACGCCCATGCCCGTCTGCAGGCCGAGGTCGATCGACTGTATGGCCTATTCGTCGATCACGTTGCCGCCATGCGCCGACTCGACACCAATGCCGTGCGGGCGACCGAGGCCGGCATCTATTTCGGTCCGGACGCCGTGTCCAGCGGCCTTGCCGATGCTGTCGGCAATCTCGATGCAGTGCTCGCGGAATTCAGCAGCTTTCTGGTGGCTCGCCGGGCGCGCGGCCACACGTCATCCGGTTCCAAGCGCTCGTTAGCAGCAAGCCCCTCAACCCTGATGGAGAACACTCCCATGACCACCCCTGATATCCAAGAACATCCTGCGGCAGCGGAAACCCTCGCCCCTGAGCCGACAAACGAGAGTCCTGCGGCTGAACCGGCAGCACCCGCCCCCGAGGCAGCACGCCCCGATGCGGTGGCCATCGCCGAACTCTGCCAACTCGCAGGCCACCCCGAACTGACCGCCGCCTTCCTCGCCGAAGGCGTCTCAGAAGCACAAGTGCGCAAAGCACTGCTGGCCTCGCGGGCCGATAGCCCGGAAATCCGCTCGACGATCGCACCGGATGCCTCGGCCCCTCAGCAATCCCCATCTGCCGCCAATCCCTTGATGGCGGCCGTCAAGAAACTCACTGGAAAGGAGTAAGTCATGCCCGTCATTACCGAAGGTCTCAATCTGGGCGATCTGCTCAAGTACGAAGCCCCCAATCTCTATTCGCGTGATCAGGTCACGGTCGCCGCCGGCCAGAACCTCGTGCTCGGCACAGTGGTGGGCATCGACGCCACCACGGCCAAGGTCAAACAGATCGACCCGGCAGCCACGGATGGCACCGAAGTCGCTGTCGGCGTTCTCGCCACCTCGGTTGACGCCACCCTGATCGATCGCGAGGACGGGATTCTGATTGCCCGTCATGCCGTCGTCGCCGATCAAGCCCTGACCTGGCCGGCTGGTATCACCCCCCTCGACAAAGCCGCCGCGATCGCCCAACTCAAGGCAGCGGGTGTGCTCGTTCGCCACGCTGTTTAAAGGAGCCATCTAATGCAGAACCCGTTCTCGAATCCCGCCTTCTCGATGGCGAACCTTACGGCCGCCATCAATCTCCTGCCGAACCGCTATGGCCGGCTGGAGTCTCTCAATCTGTTTCCGGTCAAGCCGGTGCGCTTTCGTCAGATCCTCATCGAGGAGAAGAACGGTGTGCTGAATCTGCTGCCAACCTTGCCGGTGGGCAGCCCCGGCACGGTGGGCCAGCGCGACAAGCGCAAGATGCGCTCCTTCGTCGTGCCCCACATCCCTCACGACGATGTAGTACTGCCGGAGGAAGTCCAGGGCCTGCGCGCCTTCGGTTCGGAAACCGAACTGGAGACAGTCGCCGGCGTCATGGCCCGCCATCTGGAAACGATGCGCAACAAGCACGCCATCACGCTCGAACACCTGCGCATGGGGGCACTGAAAGGCATCATCCTCGATGCTGACGGCTCGACGCTCTACAACCTCTACGACGAGTTCGGCATCGCGCCGAAGGCGATCAACTTCGCGCTGGCCACGGATAGCACCAACGTCCGCCAGAAGTGCGTCGATACGTTGGCGCATATCGAGGAGAACCTGCGCGGCGAGTTCATGACCAACGTACGCTGCCTGTGCTCTCCCGAGTTCTTCGAGAAACTGATCGCCCATCCCAAGGTCGAGAAGGCTTACGAGAACTTCCAGCAGGGCGCGATCCTGCGTGACGACGTGCGCACCGGTTTCACCTTTGGTGGCATCGTGTTCGAGGAGTATCGCGGCCAGGCGACCGATGGCAATGGGGCAACCCGTCGCTTCATCGCGGCCGGCGAGGCGCATGCCTTCCCCGTAGGCACTATCGACACCTTTGGTACCTACGTGGCCCCGGCGGACTTCAACGAGACCGTCAATACCCTCGGCCAGCCGCTCTACGCCAAACAGGACTCCCGCAAGTTTGAACGCGGCACCGATCTGCACACGCAGTCCAACCCGCTGCCGATGTGCCATCGCCCGGGCGTGCTGGTCAAGCTGACGATGTCCTGATGGTCTCAGTCAGTGATCTCTATGCCGCCGCTGGTCGGGCTGGACTGCTGACACCCGCCATGATCGGGGGCGCGGAAGTGCTGGTGGACTTCCGTGCGCCCGATGTGGAGGTGCTCGATGGCCTGGGACTGTCATCCGACTTTGCCATCCGCTATCCCGCTGAAGACGTCGTGCTCGACACCGGTCACGAACTCGTGATCGGTGGCGTTACCTATCGGGTACGGGAAGTTCGCGCGATGGGAGATGGCACAGAGTGCCGGGCGACGCTGATGCGGATTTAGCGGTCGATCCGGATCCAGCCATTCCAGATCATGCGGCTGATGGCGGCATTCGCGGCCTGCCGGTCGAAGCGCTCCGGGTCGAAATCAAACCCGGCCCACTCACGCAGCGCCTTGGCTTCATCGCTGTACGGAGCATCTTCGAGGACTTCAAGCATCTGTAGGTAGTTGCCCGGACTACCGCAGTTTTCGGGAGAACACGCACGTTGCCCGTCAGTGATCAGGGCGTAGTTCGCACCCGCTGAGTCGGCATCGATGTCTTCGATGGATTCCACCGTGATGCGGTGAAACCAACTGTCACCGAAGTCGTACAGGTAATCGCAGGTGTCATTGACATCGAGCAGTTGGTTGAGGCGGTACTTCTTTTCGTCGTGCATGACCCAGCCGATCTCGTCGAGCTCCGGATCGGGAATTCCGTAGTGGAGATTCCGAATTAGGAATTTGTGGAGATGCGAGCCATTCCAGCCCATCGCGGCTTGCAGCACTTCATGCAGAACATCCAGGCGAACTCGCCCGTCAATCTGAATACGTCGCCAGATTGATGGGCGGATGCCAATGAGTTCGACATGCAGCGTGTAGAGGCTGGGCTTGGACTGGCTGTGGCGATGTTTCTTGGTTTTGGGCGCGGTAGTCACGACGAATCCTTGTACGTGCCCGCCATTGTACGAACCCCTTTATGAAAGAACAGCATGAACTCAATCAGAGAACGCATCCTGCAAGCCTTGACCAGTCGTCTGGCACCCATCGCGCAGGGCGAAGGCGCTCAGATCCTGCGCTCACCAACCACAGCAGTCACCCGCGAGGCTTCGCCTGCACTGCTGATCTTTCCCGAGGCGGAGTCCATCGCCCAGCGCGCCAACGACCGCATCGAGCGTCATCTGGTTGTCCGACTCGTGGCACTGGCCCGAGCCACCGACACCGAACCGGCTGAGGTGATTGCCGACCGGCTGGTGGCGGCTTGTCATACGGCGCTGTTTTCCGATCCGAATCTGGGCGGCACCACGTTGGGACTTCAAGAACTGGATTGTGACTGGGACATCGAGGATGCCGATGCCACGGCCGCCGCAATTCCGGCGCGCTACCAGATCACCTACCGCACCCTGGTCCATGACCTGACGGCCCAGGGCTGAACAACTTTCCATCTAAGGAGTAAACGATATGGCCTATTTTTCCGGTCAGGGGCGCGTATTCATCGGTGCCCGTACCAGCGGCGGCAATCCTGCCGGCCTCAACTTCGTCGGCAACGTTCCCGACCTCAAGGTATCCCTTTCGGTCGAGACCCTCGAGCATCAGGAATCGCAGTCCGGACAGCGTTTGACCGATCTGCAGATCATCAAGGGCAAGAAAGGCGAGTTTGCCTGCACCCTGGAAGAACTCATCCCGAGCAATCTCGAACTGGCGCTCTACGGCAGCACCACGGTCGTGACTACCGGTACCGTGACCGACGAAGCGATCGCCACCACGGCCGAAGCGAACAAGCTCTATCTGCTCGGCAAGCAGAACGTGTCGTCCTTGGTGGTGAAAGCAGGAGCGACCACGGTCGCCAACACCAAGTACACCGTGAATGCCAAGCACGGCTCCTTCCAATTCACCGACATTACGGGTGTCACCGGTGCCATCACCGCCAGCTATTCCTACGGAGCAGCCAACGTGACGGCGATGTTTACCCAGCCCTTGCCGGAGCGCTGGGTACGCTTCGAGGGACTCAATACCGCCGATTCGAACCGCGAAGTCGTGATCGACCTCTACCGCGTGGCCATCAACCCGGCCAAGGAACTGTCGGTGATCACCAGCGACCTGCTCAAGTTCGAGTTGTCCGGGCAGGTGCTCGCCGATCTGACCAAGTCGGCCAGTGGTGAGTTGGGGCAATTCGGCCGGATCGTCCTGCTGTGAAAAAGCCCACTGATCCCTTGGCCGTTCTGCCACCCGTCCCGGTCGAGATCCACGTGGCGGAGCAGACGGTCGCACTCACGCCGCTCGTGCTGGGCGAACTGCCAGCTTTCGCCAAGGCCATTCAGCCCTTCACGGCGGATCTCGCCATCGAACCGGACTGGCTGCGGCTTCTGGGTAGTCACGGCGACGCCATGATCGAGGCCATGTCCATCGCCAGCCGCCAACCCCGCGAATGGATTGCCGGGCTGGCGCTGGACGAGGCGATCTGCCTTGCGCAGGCCCTGTTCGAGGTGAATGCGGATTTTTTTATCCAGCGGGTGGTGCCGAAGCTGGGCGAGGCAGTGAGTCGCATCGGCAGTCAGCTGCTCAGTCCAGATCATGGGCCGACGCCTGCCAGCGCCTGATCGCTCATGGTCATGCCTGGCAGGACATCCGGCACTACACCCTGGCGCAGGTCGATGCCTGGATCGACGCCATCGATCGTCAGGAGCAGCGGCAACTGGCCAATCTGCTGACGGTCATCGCCACTGGCAGTCAGGGAACGGGCGAGGTCATCCGCAAGGCCATTCAGAGTCTCACATAACGCCGCAACGCCGACCTCAGGCCACGCACCGTCAATGAACCTTCGGACGTGGCGGTCGGCAAGTAAGGCGTTTCACACGGATGCTCAAAATCTCCCTGACCACCTCGGGCCTGCTCGACAAGCGCGAATTGGCCGCCTGGACACGCTCACGCCGCGAGGCGATCCATAAGGCGGTCGCTTTGGGGATGCGTGACAGCAGCCGCAGCCTGACGGAAGCACTACGCACCCGCATGCAGTCCGATCTGGCGATCCGCAAGCCGGCCTTTTTGCGCTCGATGCGGGCCAAGGTGCTGGATCGCGATCCGTTGCGGTTGCCAGCCTTGCTGGTGGGGTCACGGGTTTCCTGGCTGGGTGTGCATGTGCGAGGGGCGACCCTGACCGGCAAGATGCTGATCCCGCTGACTGAGTCCGGACGGCGGATGGGGCGCAAGGCCTTCGCCCGGGTGATCGACACCCTGATACGTTCCGGCAATGCCTGGTTTATTCGCAAGGACGGCAAGGTCATTCTGATGGCGGAGAACATCAAGGAGAACGCCTCGGCCTTGACGCGCTTCAAGCGCGCCGAGCGGCAGCGCACCGGGGCGAAATCGATCAAGCGTGGCCAGGAGATTCCGATCGCCGTCCTGGTACCCCGCGTCACCCTGAAACGCCGCTTCGACTTCGACGGGACGGTGCGGCGTGCCATGCCGCAACTGGCCCAATCCATCAATCGTTACTTGAACCGCAACTGACATGGCTTCCGATCGCGCACAGATCCTCATCACTGCCGTCGACCAGACCCGCACAGCCCTGGATAGCATCCGGAACAACCTCGGGCGTCTCGGTGACGAAACCCGTCGCGTGCAGGGATTGCTGGCAGGTCTTGGTGTCTCGCTCACGCTGGGCGCATTCGCGGCACTCGTCAAGGGAGCGATCGACTCTGCCGATGAACTGAACAAGCTCTCCCAGAAAATTGGCATCTCGATCGAGGCATTGTCGACGCTGCAATTCGCCGCCCAGTTGTCGGATGTCGGGCTTGATACCTTAAAAACCGGCCTGAAAGGACTTTCCGCCAACCTGACGGAAGCACGTTCCGGACTGGGCGAAGGCGCTGCCCTGTTTCAGGCGCTCGGCATTTCGGTCGAAGATACGGCAGGCAACCTCAAGTCATCGGACACGATCCTGCTGGAGATTGCTGATCGCTTCGCCAGCTTCGAGGACGGGGCCACCAAGACGGCCCTGGCGGTCAAGCTCTTTGGCAAGAGCGGGATGGACATGATTCCGTTCCTGAATCAGGGGTCATCGGGAATCCGCGCACTGATGCAGGAAGCCGAACGGCTCGGCCTGAAGTTGTCGACCGAAACCGCTCAGGCGGCTGAAGCCTTCAACGACAACCTGACGGCACTCAAAGCCTCGTCTTCCGGGTTAGGCATTTCGTTGGCCACCGAGTTGCTGGCACCCTTGCGGGTCGTGACGGATGCCATCCGCGAAGGCCAGGGAGAAGCGACCGGGTTCGCAGCCATTCTCGGCGGTGCGTTTAAAACCACCCTGGAGGCGATTCTCGTTCTTGGCGTGAATGTCGCCTATGTCTTCAAGTCGATGGGCACCGAGATCGGTGGCATGGCCGCGCAACTCACCGCGCTGGCACGCCTCGATATCCGGGGTTTCAAGGCGATCGGCGAAGCCATGCGTGAAGATGCGGCCAAGGCGCGTGCCGAGGTCGATGCCTTGTCGGCACGCATCCTCAATCCGCCCCAGGCACGCCCGGCGGGGCCAACTCCTACCACTCCGATTACGGGAAATACGGGCGCGGCGACAGAAGACATGCAGCGCATGGCATGCGTGCTCTCGGGCGGTGAATGGCGTGGCGGACGCTGCATCAAGAAAGGCGCGGAAGCCAAGGACAACAGCGCAGCGCGCCTGGCCGTCCTGAAAGCACAGGCCGACGCAGAATTCCGTCTGCTCAAGACCGGGCTGGATCAGCAGAAGGCCGCCCTCGCCCGGGCCCTGGATGATCGCCTGGTATCGATTCGGGACTACTACGCGCAAAAGACCCGTCTTGAGCAGGCGGCCGTCGACGAGGATGTCTCTCGCAAAACCCAGGAGCGCAATGCCCAGCAACAGATATCACGTAGCGGCAAGGACGAGGCCACCCGGCTGCGGGCCATGGCCGAGGTCAAGAAACTTGATGGCGAGATAGCCGTTCTGGCACAACAACGCGGTGAGATCGAGGTGGCCAATGCCCATGCGGCGGCTAACGCCGAACGGCAACTCGCCAATGAACTCGCCAGGGTGCGGGATCGTCTCGCCGAGGTCAGTAGTGGAGCGGGTGGTGACAGTACACGCGCCCGGCTGCAACGTGAGTATCAGCCCCTGATCGAGCAATTGCAGCGCATGGGCGATACCGCCGGCACGCAGGATGTGGCACGGCTGATCGATGTCGAGTCAGATCTGGCGGAACTGGCCCGCTTCGAGCGTCAGTACCAGATCGCGACCGAGCGATTGTCGCTGCGGGGTAGGGAACTTCAGGTTCAGAAGGAGGCGGGCCTCATCACCGAGACCCAGATGCGGCAGACGCTGCTGGGTTTGCAGGCCG
>Ga0209507_1000785_pt1 | contig 29971 bp, 24 predicted proteins | sample AD_UKC028_MetaG_FD_184414 | JGI IMG/M metagenome (GOLD analysis project Ga0209507, IMG submission 184414) | Active sludge microbial communities of municipal wastewater-treating anaerobic digesters from USA - AD_UKC028_MetaG (SPAdes) (version 2) | ecosystem: Engineered > Bioreactor > Anaerobic >...
CAGAAATCGCCGGCGATCTGTGTCGGTCCGGAAAATCGCCTCGCGGCGGTTCCCCCGACTGGTCACGTGATACCACCCGCCCGCTATTTGAATTCGCCATGGTCGCGCCATGCCGAGAATCTCTCCGGATCGTTCTATTCTGTCAACAATATGGATCTGACCCCATTGGTTTTCTTCGATAGGCAAGATTTAGGGCAATAGTCCGTCATTAAGCTGGGTTACACTCGAAGCGAGATGGATCCGGAACGTGCCTTGGACGCGCAGGGGGACCTGGTGCAAGCCGGTGATGGTTTCGCGATAGTGGCCGCCCAATTGGCTGCTGCCCCAGCCGGCCAGCTGTAGGTTGTCGGGATCCTCGGCGGTGAACTCGAGCGCGATCGCCCGGGTGATGGTGGGCGATTCCATGCCGGGCTCGAGCGTCGTCATGTAGCTTCCATTCAAGTTATCGTGGTCGGGATGGTAGCGGTGAACGAACGGATTGAGCGGATCCCGATAGTCCAGGAGATTGGTGCACTCGAGGATGCTCCCATCGGCGCCGAACTCGCCGATGCGGGTCATCGGCAGCGGTTGCGGAAAGCCAAACGCGGCGGTGCTGAACCGCCGGCCGACGGGCTGGCCGTCTCGAAGCGCGGCGCCCGAGTAGGCCGAGGCCAGCGTCTCATCGGTCAGGAGCACGAATCGGCCCGGTTCATCGACGATTGTTTTGCCCGGATCGTCCGGGTCCGGTTTATAGGTGCCGTCTTTCCACATCTGGATCACCTTTTGCAGGAGGCGGGCTTTGCCGGATCCATCCACATGGAGGATGAGCCGGAATTGGAATTCGTATTTGGCGGGCAGGGGCGTATCGGGATTGCCGGCGAGGGCGGGCTGATTGACCTTATCGATCACGGCGCTGCCGATCCACAAACCGGCGTGGAGGACATCGCTCGAGCTGCTCTGGGCGCGTGCGCCTGCGAAGGAAGGCTGGGCGGAAGGCGATCGCTGGATCCCATAGGCGCTAACGGGGATCAGATGCCGGCTCGAGCCGGGTGAGGAGGTGACTTCGAGCAGCGACTGGTAGAGCGGTTCGAGCCCGCCGCCATTCGAGGGCGGGGGTGTCATGTCTTGACGCCGCACCGCCAGGCGCAGCCGCCACTCGGCCCCGGCCGCCATGCCGCTCCGGGTCAGCGTGGCGGGCAGATTCGTCCAGTGCCCCGGCGCGCTCTCGCTGCTGTACCAATAGGCGAGAGGCACCTCTCCAGCCAAGGGAGGGAATGCCGGGTCTGCCGGCGGCGTCGAGGAGGGCAGCTGGCGGACGACAAGGGATTGGGTGGCCGTGCTTGCGTTGCGAATGACAAGCGTCTGTTCGTTGAGAACGCGCCCGAATGGCAGGCCGGTGGATTGTTCCAAGACGATCTGGACCGGTCCCTGGTATGTGGAAAATCCCTGGCAGCGGAGCCAGATGGCTCGCCCGCTGCTCATTGGATTGATGCTGGGCAGGGGCACCGGTTCCCAGTAGCCATCGATGCGAAGGCGGTAAATTGTGCTGTTCTTATGCGCCGCTGAAGGGCCGAAGAAAGCGGCATACGTGGGCGGGGATTGCGCATCGACGCTGAACCCAGCCAGGTTGAAGGAGTCGGTCACCCAGACCGCCGGCGCAACAACGGGCCGGCCAAGGATTACCCAGTTCATCGGGGCGCCGGTGTTGGGCATCTTGATCATGTAACACTTGCCGCCGAGCAAGCGGAACAGGCTGGTCTGGTCTGCGCTGGGGTGGGTGGGAGGCAGGTAGGCCAGCCAGTCGGGATTCCCTGGCACGAGGGTGTTGGTGTCCTGGATGAATTGCACGGGGACATGGCGCCGGTTCCACATCCACGCGCTTTCGATCGGGAATCTGGCGAAAGCCGTGTCGCAGTCGCCCGGCTCGGGCTGGACCTCGAGATGCACGGCATTCCAGCCGGGGCGAAGGGAGATGGTCTGGGTGGTCCATTGAGCCATCGCCGGGCCAGCATTCAACAGGACGACCGCGAGCAGCGGGAGCAGACGTGAGGTGGATCGCATGGCTTTGCCTCCTGGAGAATTACGGTTCGAGGGCCATCGGATCGTCCGACGGATTGTAAGGAGCCGGGTTCTGCTGGATGCGAAGGCGGTAGAACACGGGGCCGGCGCCCGTCGCGGTGGCATCGAGGTACGTGTTGACGGGGGGCGTGGCAGGGATGTCGGCCCGGATGTCCTGGAATTCGGTGAGGAGGCCGCTCGCGCGCTCGAGGACATAAACCCGGTTGCTGGCGCTCAGCCAATCCAGCCACACGCCGTTGGGCGGATCGGGCCGGACTCGGACGATGCTAAAGACCGACGCGGGGTCCTTGGGACTGGTCCCGGCGAGGTATTCCTGGAGGTTGTTGTGGCCGTCCAGGTCGCTGTCCAGGAGTGCGTCAGCGTGATTGGATGGGTTCAATCCGAACAGCACCTCCCAGGCGTCGGGGATGCCGTCGCCGTCGCTGTCCACCAGGCTCAGATCGAGCGTCAGGTCCACCTGCCGGAGGAGGCCGCGGTTGGTCGCCGCCATCCATAATGGAATTTGGCTCGGCTGCTGGAGGTAGGCCGGCTGGCCGTCCACCGATATGTTCTGCAGCGTATAGGTGATCGGAGTGGCGGGCGGAGAGAGCAGCCGGAGCGTGTTGGTGGTGGCGCTCATCGCGCCCACGATCGATTCGCAGGGAACGGGCAGGAAATAGGAATACTGGCCGAGAAAATCGAACAGCTCCGTCGCCACGGCCACGGGCGGTCCCGCATCCGAAGGCTGGAACGTCCCCACCAGCCATCCGGACGTCAGCCGCACGCTCGATCCACTGACTACGCCGAGGACCTCGCCATAGTAGAGCACAGGAGGCTCGGGAATGCCTTCGGCTGGGACGTTCCTGCAGGCAAGATCGCCGCATGCCAGAATGCTGAGCCACACCAGGATTCGCGGAAATGGGCTACCTCCGAGAGAATTACGTCGTTTTGACATATGCACCTCGACGTTGCAGGCGCCCCGCTTGTGGATCGCCGCGTGCTGCCGCCATGCCCGGAGCCAGCGAGGCCCTTCACCTGTAATGGCGAATTTCAGGAGTGATTTGCGCCAAGTATTTTCAGATTTTTTTTGCCTCCTGGCCCGCAGCGCTGTCGGCTGACTGGCCGCAAGCTGCTGCGGACGAGGACGTCCGCGGTCCGGAAGGCTGTCAACTGGCGGGCTGCAGGCTGCTGCGGACGAGGACCAGCCTGCGCCGGGGCGGTTACCTCGAGAGGTTTATGGGCGGGCAACTCGATCCGTGATGAATCGCCGTGCCCAGCTGGCATAGGTGTCGTCAGCCGGCAGCGATTGGAGTCGGGACTTGAGTTCGAAGTATTGGACGGCCGGCACGTCTGCGGGCACGCCATGCGAATCGAGCCATTCTCCGGCAACTGTTTCGGCCAGTTCGGCCAGCCACGTCGGCGCGGGCAGTCGGGCATCGGCGATTTCCCAGATCCGCACCTGGTAATCGAAGGGCGCGGTGGCGATCCGGTGTCCGTCCGGACTGAATTGTGCGTGCTCGACCAGCGTGCGATGGCGGAGTCCGGTGGCGAGGCGGAAGCCGGTATGGGCATCCCAGAGGCCGGCGTTGCCGTCGACCGAAGCTGTCAGAACGCGCCGGCTATCGGGGCAGAACGCGGCCCAGTTGACTCGGCCTTCATGGGCGAGGGGTTTGCCGACTGGCTGGCCGCTTCGCCAATCCCAGATTCGAGCGGTTTCATCGGCAGAAGCCGTCACGACCCACTTGCCGTCGGGGCTGAACTGGGCGGAGAGGACCGGCGCGGTGTGCCGCAAGGGAGATCCGTGGATGGTTCCCGAGCCGGCATCCCACACGCGCGCCGAATGATCCCATGAGGCTGTGACGATCTGTTCACCGGTGGGGCTGAACTGGGCGCTGACGACGACATCGTCGTGTTTCAGGGCAGGGGATCGAGGCTCGGATGTGGCGGCGTTCCAAAGGCGGGCGGTGTGATCGGCGCTGGCGGTGACGACGGTTTGGCCATCGGGGCTGAAGCGGGCGGTTCGCACCGAGTCATTGTGCCGAAGGGATTCTCCTCGAGGCTGGCCGGACGCGCAATCCCACACTCGAGCGGATCGGTCGTCCGAGGCGGTGACGATCAGGCGGCCGTCCGGGCTGAACGCGGCGTCCAGAACGGCTCCTTGATGGGCGAGATGCGGCGACAAGGATTGCTGGCCCCGGCCATCCAACACCTGAGCGGTCCCGTCCCCCATCGCAAGGACAAGAGAATTGCCATCGGGGCTGAACCTTGCGCAGCGGATGCCTCTCAGCGATGCCATGGCCGGCCCTTCGGTGGGTTGACCTGTTTCCGCATCCCAGACGTGAGCTTCACCGGGAGAAACCGCCAACACACGGCGGCCATCGGCGGACCAGTCGACCGATATAATCCGCATCGTATGGGGCAGCACATGGACCAGGGCCCGGCTGGGCCGGACGTCCCAGACCTGGGCGGTGCGATCGGCAGAGGCGGTGAGCAATCGCTTCCCATCCGGGCTGAACTCGGCGGTCCAAACCGCGTCATGATGTCGAATGGGCTCGGTGATCGGTTCCCGGGTATGGACGTCCCAGACGCGCGCGGTCTTGTCCCGGGAGGCGGTCGCGACGCGGTGTCCGTCGGGGCTGAACCGGACATCGCGAACGACATCGTCATGCTGGAACGGTTGTCCGACGGGCTCGGCGGTTTGGACGTTCCAGAGCCGGGCGGTCTTGTCCCAGGATGCCGTTGCGAGGATCGAGCCATCCGGGCTGAAAGCAACGCGCAACACGCTGCTGGCATGGGCCAGTGGCTGGCCAAGCGCCTGGCCGGTCCGGGCATCCCAGACTTGTGCGCGCCCGTCGACGGATGCGGTGGCGACTTTCCGTCCATCCGGACTGAATACGGCGTGGTTCACCTCGCGCTGGTGGCGCAAGGGCGGACCGGCGGGCTTGCCCGTGGCGGTTTCCCAGATACAAGCGGCACGGGCGTCGGAAGCCGTCACCACGAGGAGGCCGTCGGGGCTGAACTCGACGGAATTGATCCAGGCATCGTGCTGGAGCTCGACGCCCAGCGGCTTGCCCGTGAGCGAGTCCCACAAGCGCGCCACGCCGTCCTTGCACGCCGTGGCGACGCGGCTGCCGTCCGGACTGAACACCACCCAGGAGATCCAATTCGAGTGGAGCATCGGGGCTGTGAGCGGAACGCCGGCGGCAGCGTCCCAGATCCGGGCGGCGCCGTCGATCGAACCGGTTGCGACGCGCCGGCCATCCGGGCTGAACGCCGCCACCAGCGGGTGGACGCCGGCCATGAACTCGCCTGGCTTGATGCGGGTCGGATCGTGCCGCAACGGAGCGGTGACCGGCTGGCTCGTCGCTACATCCCAGACGCATGCGGTGTTGTCACGCGCGGCCGTGAGGATCCGGCGGCCATCGGGGCTGAACCGCGCAGAAGTCACCAGATCGAGCTGGAGCAGGGGGGGAATCGCGGGCAGCGCATAATTCCGATGCATCAGCTCGTTCATGAGCCATTCGGCGGCGACGGGATCGTTCGGATTCTGGCGGAGCAGGGAGGCGAGAACCGAGAGCGCTCGAGCGGACTGGCCGCGAGCGAAGAGGTGCTGTGCGCCCTGGAGCTCGAGTCGGCGGAGGCCCGCCTCGGCGCGCTGGCGCTGATGGATCGCCTCGCGACGGCCTTCGTCAGCCTCTTTCTCGGCGGCCAATGCGCGGTCCCGCTCGCGGCTCGCCCGCACGAATCCTAGGGCCGCCAGGACAAATCCGAGCATCAGAGCCAGGCTGACGCTGGCGGCCAGCGCAACCCCCATCCGATGCCGCCGCACGAATTTCCGCGCGCGATAGCGCTTGGTGGGTGGGCCGGCGGCCACGGGCTCATGGTTCAGATGCCGCTGGACATCGAGGGCGAGCGTGCTGGCTGTCGCATATCGGCGCGCGCGGTCCTTCTCGAGACACTTCATCACAATCCAGTCCAGATCGCCTTCGAGTTGGCGCGCGAGCGTGTTGGGGTCGGCGTGGCGGCGGTCCGCGATTTCCCGAAGGGTGTCTCCTAAGCCGCGAAGGAACGCGGACGGCCGGGCGGGCTCGGTTTCCCGGATGATGCGGCGCATTTCGTCGAGTCCAGCCCGCCGGAGCGTTTCCTGGTCGAATGGCGTTCGGCCGGTCAGCAGCTCGTAGAGCAGGACGCCCAGCGCATAGATGTCGGAGCGCGTATCCACGTCCACGCCGCTGAACTCGGCCTGTTCGGGGCTCATGTAGGCGGGGGTGCCGATAAACTCCTCGAACCGGGTGAACAGGGTCTTCGTCGTCAGCCGTTGACCGATGGCTTTGACAATCCCGAAATCGATCACCTTGGGAACCGGCCGCCCGTCGATCGTCGTAATCAGGATGTTCGCCGGCTTGAGGTCGCGGTGGATGACGCCTTTCTGGTGGGCGTGCTCGACGGCCTGGCAGACCTGGATAAAGAGGTGCAATCGTTCTTCGGTGGGCAGGTGATGCCGGTCGCTGTAGTCCGTGATCGGGATGCCCCGGACCAGCTCCATCACAAAATAGGGCCGGCCGCTCTCGGTCGCCCCCGCATCGAGCACTCGGGCGATGTTGGGGTGGTCCATCATCGCCAGCGCCTGCCGCTCGGCCTCGAACCGGGCGATCACCTCGCGCGTGTCCATCCCGGCCTTGATGATCTTGAGAGCGACCATCCGCTGGACCGGCTCGCGCTGCTCGGCCATGAACACCAGGCCGAATCCGCCTTCGCCGATCTGCTGGAGGAGCTTGTAGCGCCCGATCAGCGTGCCGGGGCCTTCGCGGATGAGATCCTCGGCCCGCAGAGCGCCATCGGATTGCATGAAGGCTCCGGCCTCCTGATGCGCCTTCAGCAGCGACTCGACCATCCAGCGCAGCTGGGCATCCCCGCCACAGGCCTGATCGAGGTAGCGATCGCGGCGCGCCGGATCTGGCAGGTCCAGCGCATCGGCGAAGATCTCGCGCACCGATTTCGAGATCTCATCGCTCATGGTTGCGCCCTCACGATTGGAAGGGTCGCCCGCCCCGCACGCCATCGCGCAGCGCCCGGTACAGCCATGCCCGGCCAAAGGCCCACATCCGATCGGCGGTCCGGCGCGAAACGCCGAGCATCTCGGCCGCATGCTCATCCGTGAGCCCGGCGAAGAACCGCAGCTTGATCAGCTCCGCTGTATCCGGATCGGCGGCTGCCAATTCGTTCAGCGCTTCGTCCAGGGCGAGCAGCTCCGCCGGAGGTGTGGCTTCGGCCAGCTCGATCCGGTCCAGATTCACGCGCTGCAGCCGGCCCCCGTGGCAGGCGGATAGCTTCCGGCGCGCGTTCTCGACCAGGATGCGCCGCATGGCCTCGCCGGCGGCGGCAAAGAAATGGCGGCGGCTTTCCCAGCGGGGCTCCGCGCCGTCCGGGCCGGGGACAACGAGCCGCAGCCAGGCTTCGTGAACCAGCGCGGTCGCCTGCAGGGTTTGGCCGGCTTTCTCCTGGGATAGCTTGTATGCCGCCAGCCGCCGCAGCTCGTCATAAACCAGGGGCAGCAGCTCCTCCGCCGCGCGAGGCTCCCCGCGCTCGATGGCGCTCAAGATCTGCGTGACACCGATCACGACACTCCCTCTCGAGGGTTGACCGCCGGCTTGGATGCACGATCATGTCCGAACCGAGCTCCCGCTGGCAAGCCGAAATCCGCCGCCACGATTTGGTTGACTCAGGAGGGATCATGTGAACGATCTTCATTTATGAAAACCGAAAATCGAAGAACCTTTCTCAAGAAGGCCGGGACGGCCTTGGCGGCTGGCGGTTTCCTCGGGCTCAATCCCGCCGCATGGGGCGCCAACGAGAAGATCGTGCTGGCCCTGATCGGCGGCAACAACCAGGGCCGCGGCGTCGCGCTCAACGCGATCAAGGACGGCGCCGAGATCAAGACCTTCTGCGACATCGACGATGCCATCCTGAGCAAGATTGGCGCCGTTCTCGAGAAGGCTCAGGGCAAAAAGCCGGCCCATGAAAAGCTCTTCGAGCGGGTGCTCGAGGACAAGGCGGTCGACGCCGTGATCATCGCCACCCCGGATCACTGGCACGCGATCCAGACGATCCAGGCCTGCCAGGCGGGCAAGGATGTCTACATCGAGAAGCCGCTCTCACAAACGATCCACGAAGGCCACATGATGCGCGATGCAGCGCGGAAATATCGCCGGGTCGTCCAGGTCGGAACCCAGCGGCGCAGCGGCGGGCATTTCCGGAGCGCTGTCGAGTATGTGGCCTCGGGCAAGCTGGGGAAGGTGTGCCTGATCAAGGCTTGGATGTGCCAGGTTCGAGGCAGCATCGGCCGCCCGGCCGACAGCGCGGCGCCCGCAGGCGTCGATTACGACCGGTGGCTGGGCCCCGCACCGAAACGGCCGTTCAACGCCAACCGATTCCACTACAACTGGCGCTTCTTCTGGGATTACGGGAACACGGAGCTGGGCAACCAGGGCGTCCACATGCTCGATGTGGCCATGTGGGGGATCCAGGCCCTGCGCGGCCTCGAGAACTGCCTGCCGAAACATGTCTCGGGCAGCTCCGGCATTCACTGGCTCGATGACGCCAAGGAAGTGCCCGATACCCAGGTCATGACATACGATTACGGAGACCTGGCGCTGGTGTGGGAGCTCCACAGCTTCCAAAACGTCCTGCCGCTCGGCGAGGCCACAGCCGGCACCGCGTTCTACGGCACCGACGCCGGGCTGGTCGTGGACGGCTCCGGATGGAAGGTGTTCACCAAGAGAGGCGAGCCCGCTCTCGTCGAGAAATCGTCGGGCGGATCGCACACCAGGAACTTTCTCGACTGCATCAAGAACCGCGAGAAGCCGAACGCAGACGTCGAGCTGGGCCGACTCAGCACGACGATCTGCCATCTGGGCAACATCTGCACCCGGCTCGATCGCGACATCCGCTTCGATCCCAAAGCCGAGAACTTCGGGAGCGATCGGGAGGCGAACGCCATGCTCACCAAGGAATACCGCGCACCCTACACGCTGCCGAAGGTGTAAACGATCGTGCCCGTGGACGACGGAACGACGCGGAAATGTTGTTCCTGGAAAGGTAGCGGCGCGTCGCTGACGCGTCCGCATGTCGGCCGATGCTTGCATCCCCTTGATGGCGCAGGCGCAGCTTTCAAACTGTGCTTGTATCTCATCATGAAGGGTTGCCGTGGACAGCCGTGATGGATTGCAGGAGCTCGACCTTGTCGGCAAGCGTCATCGTGTTCGGCCTGCCTGCGCCGGGCGGGAAATCCTGGTTCCCGTTTGCACGATGCCGCCGGATGTCTATACTCGCCTTCGGACATGGGTGGATCATCACCCGCGACGGATCATGAAAGTCGAGATATTTACTCTGTGCGACGCCGCCACCGAATACGGGGGCAAGCTCAACATCCTGGGATCATTCGACCATCTCTGGGCCAAGGATGTTCCCGTGGTTCATCCGCATTGCGCGGTGGCGATCAAGATCCGGTTTGCCCGGATCGAGGAGGGCAACCATCGGCTTCGGATCACGGTGGGGGACGCCGACGGCAAGCTGGTGCTGCCCGCCTTGGACGCCTCGGTGGCGGTGCGGTTCACGGCCGACGGGGATGAAACGGCTGTGGCGAACCTGATCCTGAACATCCAGCAGCTCAAGCTGCCTTCGTTTGGCGAGTACACCGTCGACATGGCGGTCGACGGCCGCCAGGAAGGATCCCTGCCGCTCTACCTGCGGGCTATCAAGAACCCGGCGCCCGAATCGCCGGGCTGATCCGGCCGCCGATCCGGGGATGCGCTATTGGCCGGCGATGATCAGGTCCAGCCGGCGCCGGTGCTCGAGCGGGGAGAGATCCCCTCCCTCGATGGTCAGCCAGCCGCTGTAGCCGATGGATTCGAGCGCCTGCCGGACCACCGGCCAGCGAACGCTGCCGTCGCGGATGTTCACGAACTTGCCCTCGCCCCGGGGATCTTCCGGCGTGAGCTTGAAATCCTTGATGTGCACCTTCGCGATCCGGTCGCCCAACTCGAGGATCCACTCCTCCGGGCGGGCGTATTTGACGTGGTTGCCGATGTCCAGGTAGGCCTTGACCCAGGGACTGCCGAACGACGCCACGAAATGGCGGAACAGGGCAGGCTGGACCCAGAGGTTGTTCCAGACGTTCTCGAGGGCGATGACCACGCGCGTCTTCTCGGCCAGCGGGATCAGCCGCTCGATGGCCTTGCGCGAGGTGTCGATGGCATGGTTATGGGCGCGGATGTACTCCGCATACGGTTCGTTGTCGCCGTAAACCACCCGCTCGAGATGGCCGGTCCGGTCGTCGAACTCGATCAGGAACTCCCATGGCCGAGGGATCCTCATGCCGCCGATCCGGCAGGGCACCAGCAGAACCGCATCTGCCCTCGCCGCCTCGGCTGTCCGCAAGGCGGCCTCGCTCAGGGCATACGAAGCATCGAATTTTGCCTGGTCCGAACTGTTGAACTCGGCCCAGCCGCGGAGCACGGAATGGATCTTGAGGCGATGCTGCTCGGCCAGGGCCCGAGCGGCCGCCGCCTCCTCCGGCGTCAGCACACCGATCTCGATCCCGTCGTAGCCCGCTTCCTGCAAGGCCCGCAAACCATCCGCGGCCGGCCGCTCGCGGATCAAGGCCCGCTGGAGACGGGTGCGGAAGCCGGGCCCGGCGTTCTGCGCGCGCGCCCGAGGGGCGGATGGTGCGAGGCTCATGCCCGCTGCCACGGCGGCGGCGGCAAGGAATTCGCGGCGGCTGAAATTCGTTTTCATGGCAATATGGATTCGCCAGACCCGGGTTCGGACCTCATGGCGATCCGCAGATCCATCGTTTCCGGGGGGTGTCCACCCTCCGGATCGAGCTGCACCCGGCTCTGTCTGTTGCGGGCGCTACTATGCGGCGTTTGTGAATCGTTGGGAAGGAATTCTTACGGCGAGGGCGGCTCATCCGGCCCGATTGTCGGATTGTCGAGGATTTGGCGGGCGATCTGGCGGGCCATCTCGATGAGGGGCAGGTCGCGGGCCAGGTCGGCGAAACGGAAGGCGGGCAGCCCGCTTTGGCGTTGGCCGAGGAGCTGGCCGGGGCCGCGGAGCTCGAGATCGGCGGCTGCGATGCGGAATCCGTCGGTGGTCTGGGCGAGCACCTCGAGGCGGCGGCGCGCCTCGGGGGTGCGGCTGGCGGAGATCAGGATGCAGAAGGCGTCGTCGGCTCCGCGGCCGATCCGGCCGCGGAGCTGGTGGAGCTGGGCCAGGCCGAAGCGCTCGGCGTTCTCGACGAGCATGACCGTGGCGTTGGGGATATCGAGGCCGACCTCGATGACGGGGGTGCTGAGGAGGGCATGGAGCTCGCGGCGCCGGAAGGCATCGAGCGTTCGCTCCTTCTCGAGGGGCGGGAGGCGTCCGTGGAGGAGGCCGACGCGAAATGGATCGAGCGTTTGCCGGAGGGAATCCCATTCCCGGGTGACGGCCTTGAGATCGAGGCACTCGGACTCGTCGATCAATGGATAGACAATGTAAACCTGGCGCCCCTTCTGGAGCTGGTCGCGGACGAATGCCCAAACCCGCGGCAGCCGGTCCGCGGACCGGACGAAAGTCCTGACGCGGCCGCGTCCGGCGGGCAGCTCATCGATGGTCGACAGGTCGAGATCGCCATAGAGAGTGAGGCCGAGCGTGCGGGGGATCGGGGTGGCGGTCATGACCAGCAGGTGCGGGTAATGGCCTTTGCGGACCAGCGTCTCGCGCTGGGCGACGCCGAACCGGTGCTGCTCGTCGATGATGACGAGCCCCAGGCTGGGCGGGGCGAACGAGGATTCGATGAGCGCGTGGGTGCCCACGACCATGCGGGCTTCGGGGGCGTCTCGAGGGGGGAGCAGGTGCGGCAGCTCGGGCGGGGCCGGCGCGGGATCGGGAGGGGCCGGCTTATGCGAGGCGGTTCTGAGTTCGACGCGGATGCCGAGCGGAGCAAACCAGCGCTCGAAGGTGGCAGCGTGCTGCTCGGCCAGGATCTCCGTGGGCGCCATCAGCGCCGCATCGCGTCCGCTCTCGATCGTCATCAGGGCGGCAGCGGCGGCAACCACGGTCTTGCCGGACCCGACATCTCCCTGGAGGAGGCGGCGCATGGGGCATGGCCCGGCCAGGTCGGCGCGGATTTCGCGAAGGACGCGTGTTTGGGCTTGGGTGAGGCGAAAGCCAAGCCGGGCCAGCCAGGGTTTGATCCAGCGGTTATCGCCGGCGCATGGGATGGCCCGGGCGCGGATCTCGAGGCGCCGGCGGCGTTCGAGCAGGCGGCATTGGAGATCGATCAGCTCGTCCAGGGCGAGCCGCTCGCGGGCCCGGCCGGCATCGGCGAGCTCCGCGGGGAAATGAAGCTGATGGAGCGCCTCTGCGCGCGACAGGCGGCCCGGGAGCAGGCCGGATGGCCAGGGCTCCGGGATGACTAGGCGGCCGTCCTCGAGCGTCCGCCAGACAAGCGTCCGCAGCCAGCGCTGGGTGATCCCCTCGGTCAGCGGATAGACCGGAACAATCCGGCTCAGGTGGACCGACTCTCCGGGCTCGGGCTCGATGCGCTCCGTTTCCGGATGATCCATCGTCCGGGGACGCAGGTCGATCAGGCGGCCATAAACGAGCAGCTCTTCGCCCGCCGCGAATTGATCCTTCCTGTAGGCGGCATTCCACCAGCGGAGATGAAGCCGCCCGGTGCCGTCTTCGAGGATGATCTCGAAAAGCGATTTGCGGCCGTGGCGGAACCGCTTGACGCCAAGGGCAGAGATGCGGCCGCGAACAGCGGCAGATTCGCCCAGCTCGATCCGGGCGATGGGTGCGATGCGGCGCCGGTCCTCGTGGCGGCGGGGCCGGTGTTGGAGCAGGTCGCCCACCGTGCGCAGATCGAGGCGGGCGAGCTGATCCGATCGCTCCGGGCCGACGCCGGGCAGCTCGGTAAGCAGGCTTTCCCATCGAGGCCCCGGCTGGCGATCGCTGGCCTGGTTCGCGGAACCCATGGTTCCATGCTGCCTGATGCCGGGCAGGCGGGAAAGCCCGAAGCCGCAGCCAACGCCTGAATCGCGCCCTTGAACCAGCGGTGCTTTCTCTGCATGCTGATGCAATGAAGTCCGTTCGAGTGGAGATGGAGGCGGGGCTCCGGCTGCTGGGTTTGTTATGCGTGTGCGCGGCGATCGAATGCGCCGCCGCTGCCGTCGGGGAAGCGCCGGTGCAGCGGTCGGCCGCCGATGTCGTGGCGAGCCTGAAGCTGCCGCCGGACTGGATCGATTCCACACCCGTCGAGTGGGATCTGAACCGGCCATGGAAAGAGGCGCGGCTCGAGATCCGGCGTTTGCTGGCGCTCGATGAAGCCCGGGTCCGGCAGGGCGTGAAGCTGACATGGCTATACGCTCAAAAGGGCGACATCGGGGACGGCCACGAGCTGCCGATGTACCTGTTCATGAGCGGCAACTATGGCTGGGCATTACGCCAATATCCGTCCTTTCTCGAGCGGCAGCGGGGCCAGGGTCCCACCCATGCCTACCTCTGCTACGCGTCCTGCCTGGCCCACTTCGGAGATTTCGCTGCGGCTCAGGCGGTGCTCGAACAGGCATCCCGCGACCTCCCGCCCGCGCCGTGGCGCATCACCAACCAGGCCAACATCCACAACCAGCTCGGCGATCTTTACGGCCAGATGGGCCAGGCATCTCGAGCCCGAGAGCATTATCTCGAGGCGGCCCGGCTCTATGGGATTTCCGACCAGCCGTACGGCCGGCATCTCCTGCCGCGCAAGGCCGCCCAGGTGCATGCGAAGCTGCGCCTGATGACGATGGCATCGCTGGGCGCCGCGCGGCTCCGGGACGGCGCCTATTCCGGCCGGTCGATCGGCTATAGCGATCAGGGGGATATCCAGGTCCGAATCCGCGTCCTGGGCGGCCGGATCGCCTCGATCGACGTGGATCATCAGGAGAAGATCGAGCTCGGCGCAACTCGGATCATCCCCCAGCGGATCCTCGAGCGCCAGAGCCTTTCCGTGGACGGCGTGACTGGCGCCACGGTGACCTGCCAGGGAATCGTCGAGGCCACCTATCGCGCGCTCGCCCAAGCCGGCTGGCAATGACCACGCAATCGGCGCGCGCTGCGCGGCGCATTAGGATCCGTCGCGGGATTCAACTCCTCAGCTTGGCGCTGTTTGTCCTGCTGTTTTTCGGGCTCGCCTGGCCTTACGCGGATCCGATTCACGCATCCGCCCAGGCCGCTCGAGAATGGCTGCCGTTCGAGCTGTTTCTTTGGCTGGATCCATTGATCGGGATTGCGTCGGCCCTGGCTGCCCGCTGCCTGAATCCGGCGTTGCCGATTGCGGTTCTGGTCTGGGCGGCGGGTGTGGTCGTGCCGCGCGCCTTCTGCTGCTACGTCTGTCCTCTGGGAACGCTGCAGGACGGCTTCGATGCCTGCATCGGGCGTTGGATTCCGGGCGGGCGCCTGCGCGGGGCAGGCGGCTGGCGGCACCTGCGGTTCTATCTGCTGGCTGCGGTTCTGGCGGCCGCCTTACTGGGGGTGATGCTGGCCGGCTGGGTTGCGCCGCTTTCGACATTGACTCGCGGGCTCATGTTCTCGGCGGGGCGGGCGCAGGTGGGGGTGGCGAGGAGCTGGGAATTGGCCGGGCCCTTCACCATGGGCGCCGGCGTGGCCGCAGCCCTGCTCCTGGCGATCTTGCTGATGGGGATAGCCGCTCCCCGGTTCTGGTGCCGATACGCATGCCCGACAGGCGCCTTGATCTCGCTGGCCTCCTTTCTCCGGCGCCCGCAGCGCCGGGTGCTCGATACCTGTCGGCAGTGCGGCCAGTGTGCCGCCCGTTGCCCGTTCGACGCCATCCAGCTGGATGCGGCCGTGCGGCTGCTCGATTGCGCCTGCTGCCAGGCCTGCGCACGCGCCTGCCCCGCCGGATCGATCGAGTTCGCGATCTCCCGCGCCAAAACCGATCCCGATGCCCGCCAGCCATCCAGGACCGGATCCCCATCGTTCTCGCGGCGGGCCTGGGTCGTGTCCGTCGCGGGCGGCGCGGCAGCCGCCGCTGGCATTCGGACAAACGGAGGGCCAGCCGGGCCGCCGCTCCGTCCGCCCGGCAGCGTCTCCGAAGACCGGTTTCTGGCGCTATGCGTGCGCTGCGGAGAGTGTTTCAAGGTCTGCCCGGGCTCCGTTCTGCAGCCGGCCGATCTGTCTGCTGGAATCGATTCCTGGTGGACGCCCGTGGTGACCCCGACCCAGGCCGGCTGCCACCCGGACTGCAGCTTCTGCACGCGGGTTTGCCCCACGGGCGCCATCCGGCCGCTCACGCTCGAAGCCAAGCGCCGCTGGCAGATGGGCGTGGCTCGTCTCGATGCCAGCCTCTGCCTGCCGCATCGGGGCGAACGCGAATGCCAGCTCTGCTACGACGAATGCCAGGCAGCGGGCTACAAGGCCATCGAGATGCGGCGCATCGAGCTCGACCTGGGCGACGTGCCGCCCGGTGCGATGGGGCCCGACGACCTCGAAGCCATGAGATCGATCCAGGCGCCGTTCGTGATCGAAGACGCGTGCGTCGGATGCGGCCTTTGCGAATACCGCTGCCATGCGACGGCCTGCCGCCAGCAAGGCTGGCTCGACCGCCGCGCCATCGTCGTTGCTCCCGCTCGAGCGCCGGGGCTGCTGCCTCGTTGATCCGCCCCCCAACAGATCGTCCTTCCGAACAAAAATATGCCTGCCATCTCGGGGGATGGATACAACTCACGCCGCGAGCGGCATCTCGTTCCGATGGTCCGCCTCAGTGGAGGATCGGGGGAGGATCGTGAAACGCAACCCTCTGCCCCCCGCTCGATCCTCGCGGGGGGAGGGAAGCGAGAACAAGGGTGCCAGTAGCCGAAAGCCCCAAGGTAGGGCGGCCACTCCGTGAGCGCTGGACAATTGTCAAATATTTAGATGCGACCCCATTGTCCCATTGTCTGCAGAGACCCTGATCCCGAGGTTGACATCCGCGTGCCTGGCTGACGTACTGGATGCCAGTCATAGCATGAAAACAGGATGCAATTTCATTTCCGGCGCCTGGCAGCCAGCCCTTTCGGGTGCCACTTATACCACTCGGAATCCGGCGGATCTCCGCCAGGAGGTCGGAGAATACCCGCGCAGCGGCGAGGCCGACGCCCAGGCGGCGATCGCGGCTGCCGCCGGGGCGTTCCCGGGCTGGCGCGACCTGACCGCGGTCGCCCGGGGGCGATTGTTGAGCCAGGCATCGAACATCCTGGCGCAGCGCAAGCAGGCCGTGGCGGAGGCCATCACGATCGAGGAAGGAAAAACCCTCGCCGAAAGCCTCGGCGAGGTCCAGCGCGCCATTGACATCTTCCGGTTCTTTGGCGGTTTGAGCTACACGCTGGGCGGCCAGACGATTCCGCATGATCTCCCGGAAAACCTGCTCTACACGATCCGCCAGCCGCTGGGGGTGGCCGGCCTCATCACGCCGTGGAACTTCCCGATCGCCATCCCCGCCTGGAAGATGGCGCCGGCTCTGGTCTGCGGCAACAGCGTGGTGATCAAGCCGGCGTCGTCCGTGCCGGGCCCCGTGATCGAGCTGGCCCGGTGCCTCGAGGAGGCGGGCCTGCCTCGAGGCGTCCTCAACGTGGTGATCGGCGATGGTCGATCGGCGGGCGGCGCTCTGGTCCGGCACTCGGCGGTCCAGGCGCTTTCGTTCACGGGCTCCTACGATGTCGGCCGCCAGATCCATCTCGACCTGGCGCCGCGCATGGCGCGATCCCAGCTCGAGATGGGCAGCAAGAATCCAACGATCGTGCTGGCCGACGCCGACCTGGATTTGGCTGCCGACCTCGCGGCTCGGGCGGGATTCGGCCTGACGGGCCAGGCGTGCACGGCCACGAGCCGCGTGATCGTCGAGCGCGCCGTTCTCGAGCCGTTCACCGAGAGGCTGGTTGCCCGGGCCCGGTCCTGGAAGGTTGGGCCGGGGATGGAGCCGGGTATCCAGATGGGGCCCGCGGCCAGCCCCGCCCAGCTCGCAACCGATCTGAGCCACGTCGAGGATGCCTTGGCCGAGGGCGCCCGGCTCCTCCAAGGCGGCCGGCGGCTGGACCAGGATCCGCTCCAGCACGGCTGCTTCATGGCGCCGACCGTGCTTGGCGATGTGACGCCGGCGCAGCGCATCGCCCGGGAGGAAGTGTTCGGCCCGGTGATCGCGATCATCGCGGCCGGCGATTTCGACGAGGCGCTGGCCATCGCCAACGGCGTGGACACGGGATTGTCCGCTTCCATTGTCACGCGGAACCTTCGCAAGGCGATGCTATATGCCGAGCGGATCGAGGCCGGCGTGGTCAAGATCAACCAGATCTCGACCGGCCTGGCCTTGCAGGCCCCGTTCGGAGGCGTCAAGCAATCGAGCACGGACACATTCCGCGAGCAGGGCCAGGGAGCGATCGAGTTCTACAGCCGGCTCAAGACCGTCTATCTGGATTACTCGGCGCCGGAGGGCCGCTCATGATCGCGCGATTCTGCCGGTTCACCACCGCCGCCGATCCCCGGGTTCGGATCGGGTGCTATGGCGATGAAGGGCGGTTGATCGACCTGGGCAGCGCCGCGGCCTCCGGGCTCGATGCCTGGCTCCAAGATCCAGAGTGGCCGGCTCGGTTGGCCGGGCTCATGACCGGCAAGCCGGTCTTCGAGCCCCGGCTGGCCGCCCCCGTCGACCGGCAGGAGGTCTGGGCGGCGGGCGTCACCTATGCCCGGAGCCGCACTGCGCGCATGGCCGAATCCGCCACCAGCGCCACCGCCTACGACCGCGTTTACGGCGCAGCCCGTCCGGAGCTGTTTTTCAAGGCGCTCCCGGAAAAGGTCGTTGGCCCCGGAGACGCCATCGCCGTCCGCGCCGATTCGAAGTGGTCCGTGCCCGAGCCCGAGCTGGCCCTCGTCATCGCGCCGGACCGCCGGATCGTGGGCTGCACGCTGGGCAACGACGTCAGCGCGCGCGACATCGAGGGCGAGAACCTGCTCTACCTGCCCCAGGCCAAAATCTACGATCGCTCGTGCGCGCTGGGGCCGGCCGTTCTCGCCGGCGCCGCCGAATCCGAGATCCGCGGCTGGATCATCCGGCTCGAGATCGAGCGCCAGGGCCGCATCGTCTTCGCAGGGGAAACGCCCCTCAGCCGGATGACCCGATCTTTCGATGATCTGGTGAGCTGCCTGTTCCGGTGCCAGCGGTTTCCTCACGGGGCGATTCTTTTGACCGGCACCGGCATCGTCCCGCCCGACGATTTCAGCCTCGAGTCCGGCGACCGGGTTCGAATCGAATGCCCCCCGATCGGCATCCTCGAAAACCCGGTCCAGATCGCATCTCTGGAAGGCTCGACCTGACTATTTGGCGTACCAATCCCGGATCCGGACCTCGATGTCCGTTTCGCCGCTGAGCAGTTGGCGGAGCCGTTCGAGATTGGTGCCCCGGCAGTGATACGGATAGACGATTCGCGGGCGGAATGCCCGGACGGCGCGGGCGGCCTGCTCGACGTCCATGGTGTAGGGCAGGTTCATGCATACCACCGCCACGTCGATCCCCTTCAAAGAGCGCATTTCCGGCACATCTTCGGTGTCGCCGCTCAAGTAGATCTTCTTGCCGCCCATGGCCAGGACATACCCGTTGCCGCGTCCTCGCGGATGGAACTGGGTGCGGCCGGGATCAAGGTTGTAGGCGGCAACCGCCTGGATCGGGATGCCTGCGACCTCGGCTTGGGCGCCGTTGGTCAGCACCACCGTCCGGTCGCGCCATTGGGAGGGCAATTGTTCGGCCACCGCGGGTGGGGCAACCAGCCGGGTTTTCGGCTGCATCACCGCCGTCAATGTTTTCACATCGAGATGGTCGCCGTGGATGTCGGTCAGCAAGATGAGAGTCGGCCGCGGCAGACCCGCGAAGCGCGTCTCGCCTCCCACCGGATCGACATAGATGATGGCATCCTTCCAGCCGAGCGCCATGGTCGCGTGCTGGATGGGACGCAGGACCATGTCGCCGGCTTGCGTCGGGATTCGGTCGCCCTCGAGCGCGGGCGCATCGGACGCCCCCGCGTCAACAATCCAGGCCAGGCTGAGCATGATCCCCAGGAATATCAAAAGCAGTTTCATGCCATCATCCTACCATGGCCGGCGGCTGCTGTCAGCTATCCGCCTCGTTAACTCGGCCCTCCCCCCGCTCGTCCCTCGCGGGGGGAGGGAAACGCGTTCGGTGGCCGTCTGAAGTTCTTTCTCTCTGCCATTGGGAACCAACGGGGAGGGCTCGCATCTTGCGCCGAAGAATGTTGTCTTGCGCCCGGCGTCCTGCCGCACTTGACAAACCTCTGGACCTTGCCAAGTTGAACCATGACGAATCGATTATTGCCGCAGGCCTGGGGGATCGTTCTTGCTTGCGCCGTGGCCGCAACTGCGGCTGCGGCCGATAAAGCATCGGATCTGACTCGGGATGTCCAGGACACGATCGCGCTGTTCAAGAAGACCGATGAGGGGCTGTCCAGGTTCTTTGAATCATCGGCTGGCTTCGCCGTGTTTCCCCGCGTGGGGAAGGGCGGGTTGGGGATTGGCGGCGCGCATGGCAAGGGGCAGGTGTTTGAGAAGGGCAACCTCGTCGGCGAAGCGTCCCTGACGCAAGTCACGATCGGTTTTCAGCTCGGAGGCCAAGTGTATGCCGAAGTCATCTTCTTCGAGACCGCCGAGGCCTTCAATAGCTTCAAGGAAAGCAAGTTTGCCCTCAGCGCCCAAGCCAGCGCAGTGGCGGCCGCCTCCGGCGCAGCCGCCCACGCGAAATACCAGCTCGGCGTCGCCGTCTTCACCATCGCACGCGGCGGGCTCATGTACGAGGCCAGCGTGGGCGGACAGAAGTTCAAGTTCAAGCCCCGCTAAGCCGAAGTTCCGTGTGTTCGGCGTGTTCGGCGGGCCAATCCTGTTCTCCGGCTGGGATGATGGTTTTTTCAGCTGGAAGTATTCCTGGGGCCGCCAGGCCAAAGCTGGGTTCCAATGGTTGGTGCCGAGGTGGGTCCAGTTCGGAGGGCTGAGAGTGATCGAGGATTGCAGCGCGAATCCCTCGAATTCAGTCGGCCAGCAGAGGAATACGAACGGCTCCAAGGCGCCAAAATCGGCGAAATGATCCAGGGGCGGCCTTTCGGGATCGGGAGCCGCGATGGTGAGCAAGGTCAGATTCGTGTTTCCCGTCAAGATTTCGAACCGCAGGTCATGCCCCAGCAGGTAGCATCCGTTGATGCAGCAGAAGCTGCCTTGAGCAGAGGCGCAGGTGAGCGTCTCGAAATGGTCGCCGGGATTGGGCAGGTAACCGTCGGCCATCCGCACGGTCAGGGTTCCACCGAATGCGGCACTGCCCGTGATGTCAAGACGGCTATGGTTTGCGCCGGCGGTCGCGCCTCCGAGGTCGAAGGCGAGCGTGCCGTTGCGTGTTCAACGTGACGGCGGCTGTGCGCGCCCAATTCCCGCTGATCCATTGCAGGTCGCCGCCGAGCTGATTGGTGCCGTCCAGCGTCGCGCCGATCAGTTGCAGATTGTGCACCTGGAGGCTGCCGGACAAGGTCACCGTGCCGCTCTTGAAGAGGCTCGAGCCATCGCCGCTGAACACGGTTCCGGATCCGAAGAAGCTCTGGCTGGCAAAGCTGAGGGCGCCCGCCTGGACCTCGATCGCGCCCGTGTTCCAAATGGGCGCCTCGATGATGTGCCGGCGAAGAACCCGGTCTGTTGGAGGAGGCCCTCGTTGAGGATCACTCCGGACGATCCGCTGGGCAAGTCGAGAGTCCCGTCGTGGTCGATCTGGAACACGCCAGCGCTGGTGTTGTGGATGAGGCCGTAGATCGAAAGAGCGCCGCCGTCCTTCCATTGCAGGCTGCCCGCATTGGTTACGCTGCCGCGCAACACCTTCGAGCCGCCGCCGGCCAAGCTCAGCCGTCCGTTGGCGGCGACGTTCCAGTTGCCGCCGGCGGTGTTCGTCCAGAGAATCTCCCCGGCTTGTGCTCCGACTGCCGCAAGACAGGCGAACAGTGCAATGTGAGTGCGCATGGCATGACTCCGGTTCAGGATCGAGAAAGGATGCGAGAAAGCCCTCGGGCGAAGGCACAACAGCCTGGGGCGGGCTTTCACGGGGGGGATTGTAGCAGGAGCGCGCAGCGGGTCAGCGACAATGGCCCGCCCCCCCCGCGGCGCGCACGGCCCCATGGCTTTTAACAAGGTGGGGGGAGAGAAATCGGATCGGGTTTTCAAAAAATCCGACGCTTCGGCAGAGAGCCCTTCGCGATGCGGGAGAATTCACTTCGCCGGCTTCACCTTGCCAAAGAACCAGGTCCAGATCGCCCGGTGGAAGGCCATGCTCGGCGGTTGAGCTTCGAGATAGGTGCCGATGGCGAAGGGTTCCTTGGCCCGCGGCGTGAGCTTGAATCGCGGCTGCTTGTCCCAGAGGATCGAGAAATCGGGATGGAACTGGACGCCGAGGACGTTGGGGAACCGCGCATGCTCGAGGGCCTCGACGACCTGGCCGTCGATCGAGGCCGCCGCGATCCGCAGCCCTTTGCCGATCTTGCCGGCACCCTGATGATGGGAGCTGACCACCTCGGGCCGATCCGCCGGCCCCAATCCCATGGCTTTCACGAACTTGCTGTCCTCCGAAAGCGCGATCGGATGAAGCATCGAGGAAAGGAGCAGCCGGTTCTGCGGTTCGACCTTCGGCCACGGATTCGAGTGCCACTGCGATCGCCCTGCGGCGATGACGTCCTCGACATACGCGCGCCCGTATGTCTGGTTCTGGATATCCTGGACGAGCGTCCCGCCGGTTCCTGCATTCATGGTCTGCAGCCCCAGACAAATGCCCAATACCGGAAAATCCGGCCGCTCCTCCAGAAGCCCTCGAAAGGACTCGTCCTGGAACCCTCCGAGGAGATGGAATATGAGCGAAAGCTCGAGATAGTGCCGATAGGGATCGGTCACGACGGTCAGAAGGCTCGTCTTCTGGCCGTAGGTTCGAGGAGGCAGATCGGGACCGCCGAAAAGGATCAAACCGTCCGATTTCCGAAAGATCGCGGCAAATTCCTCGGTCGCCGCGTTCGTCCGGAAAAGGGCGGCCGGTGAAAGCGCGGCTGAGATCTCGTGAAAATGGAGCCAGGCGAGATTGTGCTCCCGGGCGATCTGGCGCGCCTGCCGGTAGTCCGTTTGCTCCTGAGCATGATAGATGCCAACGATCTCGAACCTGCCGCCGGGGAGGAGACCTTGCTTCTCGAGCGCGAGAAGGTTGCTGATCGTTCCCGCCGACGGGTAGCAGATCGTCAATCGCGCGATGTTTTCGGATGGGGCCGCCGCATCGAAATACCGCGGCGGCCCCTCGACAGGCGCGGCGCCCGCCCACACAACAACCGCCATCGCGATCGCCGACGCCGTCAGGAAGGCTCTCGATTCCATGCCGAGCTTCATAGCATCCTTCCGCCTGCGGAGCACGGAAATTGAATTCGTACTGTAGCCGCAGCTTTCAAGTGGAGGCTCGCTAATAATCGGCCTTTTCAACGGGGCGCTCCGGAGCGAAGATGACGCGGATTCACAGTCGCGACACATTGCCTATGAAAACGCTCCGTTTCTTTGCCATGGTTGGCTTGCCATTCGGCCTCTGGCTCGGCCTGGGGCTTTCTCTTGCCCAAGGCGGACAAAGCCGCCCGATCCGACTGCCCGGAGCGCGGCCCGACATCGATGCCGCCCAGTATCCCAGCCTTCAGGCCGCTCTGGATGCTCTGCCCGCCGAGGGCGGACTGGTCCGCCTGCCCGCCGGCCGATTCGAGATCACGGAACCGCTGGTTCTGACCCGGAGCGATGTCCGCCTCGAAGGGGCCGGGACGGCCACCCACATCGTCAATCGAAACACTCATGCCCAGCCCGCCCTGATCATCCAGCATCCCGATGGAAAAAAGGTGAAGACGGCCGACCGGCTTTGGCGGATCGTTCTGAGCCAGTTCCGGATCACGGGCAACTCGAACAGCGGGCCGGGTATCGTCGCCGTGCGGATCAACGAGATTCTGCTTCAGGGGGTGACCGTCAGCGAGCACGGAGGCCACGGTGTTTTCCTGGATTTCTGCTACGAAGATCCGCGTGTCAGCGACTGTCTGGTGACCTACAATCGAGGCAGCGGCCTCCATCTGGAGGGATGCCATGATATCGTCGTATCCGCCAACCAGTTCGAGGAGAACCTCGACGCCGTGACCTGCGTGGACAGCTACAACCTGTGCATGACGGGCAACAACCTCGATGACCACCTGCGCCATGGCGTTGTCATCGAAAACACCTACGGATCGATCGTCTCCGCCAACATGATCGAGGAGTGCGCCGGGGCCGCCATCATCCTGGATCGGGACTGCTACGGGACCACGATGGCCGCGAATGTCATCGCGCATAACGGCCAGGGGATTGACCTGCGGGACGCCCACGGCTGCGCTGTCAGCGCCAATACGTTCACGATCAACAGAGCCGACGCCGTCAAGATCGGACCCGACAGCGGGCGCATCACCATCACCGGAAACAACTTCAGCAACAGCATGATTGGGGAAAACCAGGTCAAACGCGGGACCAACGATCTCGCCGCTGCCGGGATCACGCTGAACGGCACCCGCGATGTGGTCATTACGGGCAATTTGTTCTCGAGCGTTCGGCCGCAGGCGCTGCTGACGGGTCCAACACCCAGCCGCCGGGTGCTCTTCTCGAACAACGTGCTCGCCGACACGGGGCTCGGCGATGCCCGGTGGCTCGATTCCTCGGCGGAACAGAACCTGATCGGGCCGATCGAGGGCGCGCCGCGATGACTTCTGCCCGCAGACCATATCGCCCATGGAGTTGAGTGGGGACTGAAAAGCCGATGAACAATCCAATCCAATCAAACGGCTGGAACCTTTCGCGCTGGGCGTTGGCACTCGCGCTGGGCGGGGCTGTAATGGGCGCCCCGAGCGCATCCGGCGCCGCGATGGTGTTTCCCGGGGCGGCTTGGGCGGAAAGCACACCGCAGGCGCAGGGCGTCTCCACCGTCCGCCTCAACGCGGCGATGCAGTATCTGGCCTACCATTGCGGCGCCCAGAAGGTCAGCCAGGCAGTCGTGATCCGGAATGGCTATTTGATCTGGAAGGGAACCGACATCGACAACAAGCACGGGACGTGGTCTGCCACCAAGTCCTTTACCAGCACCGTGCTGGGCCTGCTGATCGAAGACGGCAAGTGCGCGCTGGACACTCCGGCCGCATCGCATGTCCCAACCCTCCAAGCCCAGTATCCCGAGGTCGCCCTCCGGCATTTCACCACCATGACATCCGGCTACATGGCAGCGGGAGATCTTCTGGATGACGTGGACCATGGCCAGACGGCAACTCCGTTCACACCCACCAACAGCCTGTTCGCTCCCGGAGCGAAATATGCCTACTGGGACTCGGCCATGAACCAGTTCGCCAACGTCCTGACACGGATCGCCGGCGAACCGATCGAGACGCTGTTCCAGCGCCGGATCGCGGATCCGATCGGGATGAATCGCACGTATTGGGACTGGCTGGATTTCGGGATCGTCGATGGGTACCCGCATGCTGTCAACGGCGGCGCGGGCAACAAGAGCAAATCGATGAACATCAGCGCCCGCGAGATGGCCCGGTTCGGCCACCTGTTTCTGAACCGCGGGAACTGGAACGGGACGCAGCTCATCAGCGCGGCGTGGATCGAGTTGGCGACTCGGAACCAGGTGCCCACGAACATCCCGCCCTATGGCGGCTACAACTTGAGCGGCCCGGGCTGTTACGGCTACAATTGGTGGATGAACGGAATCAAGGCGGATGGCACGCGCAAGTTTCCCCATGCGCCGCGCGGTTTGTTCATGGCACTGGGCGCCAACAATAACAAATGTATCGTCATCCCCGAATGGTCCATGGTTATCGTCCGCCTGGGCACCGACGGCAGCGTCGACGACGCGGTGTATGACATGTTCCTGCTGCGGGTCGGGGAAGCCGTGGCAGATCCGGATACGGATGGCATGGCGGACGAGTGGGAAGCGGCGGCCTTCACGACGCCGGCTCAATGCGCGCCGACCGCCGACGACGACGGCGACGGGTTGACGAACCTCGAGGAATACCGGGCGGGCACCCATCCCGCCAACTTGGCCTCCCTCGTCGCGCTGCGCGCAGAGTCAGGAGACTCGGCCGGCTCGATTTCCTGGGAAACGGTTCTGGCGCTCGAGCCTTACCACAACTTCATGACCCGCTGTTATTCGCTGGAAACCAGCGACAGAGTGAATTCCCCAGTCTGGACTGCCGTGCCCGGATACGTGAAGGCCCCAGCCACGGGTGCGCCGATGAGCTTTACCGCTTCCGGGGCCGCCGCTTTCTACAGGCTAAGGGTCTGGCTCGAGTGATCGACGGTCGAGCAGCCCGGCGTCCATGGGTGCGATGATCTGCCGGCTGGCCGATGCTTTGAATCGGAGCTGGCGTTTCCGCGCAGCATCAGCCCTGCGATATGGCCGGATTTCGCAGGCGCGCCATGTTTGATCTTGAACGCGCGTTGGGGTGTGGGTAGCCTCTGTTTCTACGAAAAACCAAGCTCAAATCGGCCTGTTGTGCTCGCTGTGGATAGCGGTCGCGACCGCCCGCTGTGCGCCGGCAGCCGCCAGTCCAAAGGCGTCTCCAAACCATCCGCCGGACTTTGTCATGCCCGCTCCCAGTGAGGTGATCCGGCTCTGGCCGGGCGATGCCCCCGGATTCATTCCGGGAGGGAATGCGGAAACCGTCGTCAACGAACGCTATCGGAATGTCTCCGTTCCGGAGCTTTTCGTCTACCTGCCGCCGAGCGGCAAGGGCAAAGGCACGGCGCTGATCATTTGCGCGGGCGGAGGCTACAATCACCTGTCAATGTGCATTCACGTCGAGAATGTCGTCCAGTCGCTGCACCATCAGGGGATCGCGGTGTTCGGGCTCAAATACCGCACGAGATATGGCGACAACGACGTCATTGAAGACGCGCTGGCGGACGGCAAGCGGGCGGTCCGGATCGTCCGCGCCCGGGCGGCAGAGTGGGGGATCGATCCGCGGCGGATTGGCGTTCAGGGATACTCGGCCGGCGGCAACTTGTGTCTGAACCTCGCCAGCCGATACGACCGGGGCGATCCCGGCTCGAACGATCCGATCGAGAGGCTCAGTAGTCGGCCGGATTTTGTGGTGTTGATGTGCCCGTGGCCGCACACGCAGAAGCTGGATGATTTCCGCTTCGACAGGCGTTCGCCTCCGGCGTTCATCGCGAGCGCCAAAGACGACACCACAGCGCCGAACTCGTTCGCGATGGCGATTGCTCAGAAGCTGAAGGGCGTGGGCGTGGCCGAAAAGACGTTCATGCCGGAGACGGGCGGCCACGGAGCGTTTCATTGGGGCATGGTCGATGGCCCCGGCGCGCGCTGGCCAGAGGTGCTGATCCCGTGGCTCCGGGAGATCGGGATGCTCCGGTGATGGGAGCCGCGAAGCTGCCACGATCCATGATGCAGGCGGTCACGGAATTCACCGTCGCCACCCGCGGCCGGCGTCTCTATGAGGTGACGGACCAGGTCGCGGGGTGGATTTCGCAGAGCCAGTTCCGGACCGGTCTGCTGACGCTGCACCTCCGCCACACGTCGGCCTCGCTCCTGATCCAGGAGAATGCGGATCCGGACGTGTGCGGCGACCTCGAGCGTTTCTTCGCCCGGCTTGCGCCTGACGGCGATCCGATTTTCCGGCATACCGTCGAGGGCGACGACGACATGCCAGCGCATGTGCGCGCCGCGTTGACGGCTGTCAGCCTGAGCATCCCGGTCGTCCATGGCGCTCTGGCCTTGGGCACATGGCAGGGGATCTACCTCTGGGAGCACCGCCGCCAGCCCCACACGCGCCGGATCGCGGCGCATTTTATCGGGGAATAGGTTTCGCCCCAAGGAATGCGGCTTCGCCCGGGCGAGGCTGAAAAGAAATGGCCGCCCGCTCTGGTTCGAAAAGAGAGGATCGACCAAAAGACGCCGGAGCCAGCCGATCGCCGATCACCGGGGCCGGGACTGAAGGAGCTGCAGGACGCGCAGGGCGTTGGTGTCGCCGCGATCGGCGAGCTCGGCCAGCTTCTGCTGGACCTCAGCCATGGTGTCCTGGACGGTCATGAGCTGTTCGGCTGTGACCTGGGACTAGACTTGGCCGCCAGCGCAACCGACGGTGGTGCCGATGTTGTGGAGGCGGGTGATGCCCTCGTCGGGCGAGCTCGAGGCGTCGTTGAAGTCGCCCGGATTGCGTTCGTCAGCCTGCCAGAGGATGATGGCGTCGGGTTTAGGGTGAAGACCAGCGGTGCGGCACCCGCGCCAGACTGAGGGCCCATCGAGGAGTCCGGACGACGGATCACAGGGCTTTGATGCGGCTGTATGCTCTACGCCAGTGCGGCCAGAACGCCGCGGACGTAGGCGAACGACTCGAGCATGCCGGGCATGGGATTGTCGGCGTTGAGCTCGTGCTCGAGGGCCACGTGGTCCGCAAATCGCATGCCCAGCAGCGCGCGCAGCACCCCGACGATGTCAATGATGCCACGCCCGATCTCGATGGCCTTCCCAGCGGGCGTCGCCGCGGTGACGTCTTTGATGTGGAAATCGTAGAGACGGCGGGCGCACTGTTTCATGACGCCGACCGGCTCCTGGCCCAGGCGGACGGTGTGGCCGAGGTCCATGCAGATCCCGAGCCGCGAGTCGCGGTTTTCGACCATCCGGAGAACGTCGATGGGCGAGGGGTATCTCTGATCCCCAGGGCCATGGTTATGAATGGCGATCCGGCAGTCGAATTCGCGGGCGAGCTTCTCGACCATGTCGAGCCCCTTCGGATCGGGGCTGGCGACCAGGGTCGGAAAACCGGCATCGCGGGCGTATTCGAACCGGCTGCGGATTTCAGCCTCGTTGGCGCCCATGTAAACCACACCAGCCCCCATCAGGACAATGCCCGCCTCCCTGGCTTTCCGCTGGGCGGCCTTGCGCTCCTCGGTGCTGCTGTCGTACGGCAAGTGCATGTCTTTGAGCGTCAGGTAGCGCAAGCCCAGCTCGCGCGTCATGGCGATCGTCTGGTCGAGGGTGAACTTTCGCAGCGAATACGAGGCGATGCCGACCTTCAGGCCGCGGAATCCGTCGGCTGGAGCGGAGGCGGCGGCAGCCTGGAGGCTGGCCGGCCGTGACAAGCTCAGCATGGCGGCGCCGGCGAGCCCTGTCTCGAGGAAATGACGGCGGGATAATCCCGCTTGGAACCTGTTCGGAACGACGTGTGTGGCCATGGATGTTATCTATGGCAGGCCGTGACGCCTCGGCAAGAAGAATTTCAGATGCCCGGAGTCCGCGGAGGATCGGATTCTCCGGATGAGGGGGAGGGCCAGAGCCGAAGCGTTTCCAGGACCGCGCGGACCCGGGAAACCTCGTGGGTGCGGAAGAGGTCTGTTTTTCCGAGGGCGGCGAGGACCGCAAAGAAGGGCTCCGCGCAGCGAACCTCCTCGCCGAAGCATTCGAAGGCGTGGGGCAGGGCGTGGCAGATGGGGAATCCCAAGGCGCGCAGGCGGAAGGTATGCAGGAAGGTGCGCATCTGGAAACGAATCCGCTGGGCGCTGTCCCGGAGGTTGCGGTAATAGAATCCGAGGCCGGGATCCAGAAAGATCCGCTCCAGCCCCTTCCGCCGCGCCAGCTCGATCTGACGGCTGAAGAAATCTCCCATGGCATCGATGGGATCGGCGTCGAACTCGAGGTCGCCGACCTGGCGCACATGGGGGCCTTGAACGTAGCAGACAATGACGGCCGCCTGGCGGGCAGCCGCCAGATCGAAGATGGCGTCGATGTGGTCCACGCCGGTCAGATTGATGACGTTGGCGCCGGCCTCCAGAGCGGCGCGGGCCACGGCAGGCTGGTAGGTCTCCACAGAGACCAGGATGTCGAGGGCGCGCAAGGCGCTGACGACGGGCTCGATGCGGCGCTGCTGGGCCGACTCGTCCGCTCGAGCGGCGTGGGCGAGAGTGGATTCCGCTCCCAGATCGACCAGGTCAGCCCCCTGGGCGGCCAGGACCCGGCCGCGACGAATCGCCTGCTCAGCGCTCAGACAAACGCTCTCCCGATACCACGAGTCGGAAGAGAGATTGATCGCACCCATGATTGCAGGACGCGTGTTGAATGGAAAGCGCCGGCCGCCCAGGCTGAACTCTCGCACCTGGAGGGGCGCCGTCTGCTGATAATCGGCGGCTATTCTGGCCAGGTCTTCCAACGCGAGCATATACAATCACCTGGCACGCCCGGCAGGGATCGAACCTGCGACCCGCGGATTAGAAATCCGCTGCTCTATCCGACTGAGCTACGGGCGCACCCTGTACCCCTTTACCCAAGGCATCCATCCCCATTCAACGACCGGGCGGCGAAAAAATCAACAGAGTTCATCCCCCCGCGCACAAAAGGACTTGAGTCATTTCGGGGGGATTGTCATATTATGCCCACAAGCGCGGCCGAGGCTGCGCGCGGAAATCCCCGGTAGCCAGGGTAGCTCAGGGGTAGAGCAGAGGACTCATAAGCCTTTGGTCGGGGGTTCAATTCCCTCCCCTGGCACCACCTTCGTTTTCGGATTTCGAGTTGATCAACACCGCCTCCCACAAAATCCACCGTCTCTCCGACTGGCGGTCGCCATGCCACTGCGGAGGTTGGAACGTGCTAAATGAGCTGCAAAACCGTGTCCGAAATATCGGAGGTAACAATAGAGTGACAGGTTCGCAGTTGATATGGCCTGTGAGCTGCGGCCCGTTCGGTCGGCTTTCGCCAGGATCTGGACCGTCGTCCGGTTGTCAATAGGGTGACAGGTTCATAGTTGACAGGGTTGGCAGGGCTGGGGTAGAACTG
>Ga0209507_1000791_pt1 | contig 29835 bp, 20 predicted proteins | sample AD_UKC028_MetaG_FD_184414 | JGI IMG/M metagenome (GOLD analysis project Ga0209507, IMG submission 184414) | Active sludge microbial communities of municipal wastewater-treating anaerobic digesters from USA - AD_UKC028_MetaG (SPAdes) (version 2) | ecosystem: Engineered > Bioreactor > Anaerobic >...
GTCCGACTGCTTTTGCCTCTGCCGTCGTCTCATCGCCATCGTCGCTTGCCTCCATACCGGAAAATAACCTCTCTTCAATAATATATTACCACATGTGTCAAGGCCCCCTTTTTCAACAGGCTGCTAGGACAGTGCCTGAGGGCGACTTGGGGCATTTTGAGAGTGGTGGGCCCAGCTGGATTCGAACCAGCGACACACGGATTATTTATCCGCCGCGCGTTCCGCCTTGATTCTGGAATTCTCCAGCGCTTTCTGCGCGGCGATCCTGACGGCGGCGTCAGGATCGAGCGCGGCCTTCTCCAGCGCCGCCGTCGCTCGTTCGCCGCCTATTCTGCCAAGCGCAATGACGGCGGCATAACGATTTGCGCTGTTTTTATGGGAAGCCTGCTGCAGAAGCGCGTCAGTGAGTTCCGGCCCGCCGATGCAGGCGGCTGCGTCGAACACATACTGGCGAAGAAAGCTGTCCGGGGTTTCCATTTTCTCTGCCAGCGTTGCAATGATCTCTGGCGTTGCGGATTCCGCCTTCTGCCATTCGCCATACCGCGCGATGGCCGACCATGCGGCTATGCGGCATATGACGTCCTTGTGATCGAGCGCCCTGATGATAGCAGGCAAAGCTTCGCGTGGCCGTCTCTTGCCGAATTCGTATAAGGATGCGGCGGCGATCTCGGCGTCGTCATGCGACGCCAGCGAGATCAGCGCTTTTACGCCTCCGTCGCATTGCATTTGCCCCAGCGCGCTGAGGGCGTCATCGCGAAGATTGACGTCGCCTGTATTGATCGCTTCAAGGAGAGTATATACGGCAGGCTCCCCGATTTCCGGTATCAGCTTCAACCTGCCTGTAAGCAGGTAAAATACCGTTAATCTTCGCGGATCGTCGGGATAATACCTTCGCGCATTGAGCCAGCCGGCGACGAAGCGCCTCATGTCCCAGTCCGGATTCTCAAGCGCCATGGATAAAACGAGATTCGCCTTCGGGGAATCAGTCCTGCGAAGCAGGCCCAAAGCGACGAGGAGCGTCTCCCGGTCTCCGTCCTTCAGGGCGCCCTCCGGCGGGATCAGCAGGTCAGGCGTTCTGTCCGCCAGTTCGTCCACAAGTTTCCGTCCTTGGGGACGCTGACGATTCAAGGCGTTCTGAAAATATCGCGCAGCAGGCGCCAGTGGCGTCCATGCCCCGGCGGCATATTGTGCAGTTGAGATCGCTGCGGAAGCCGCCGCGTCGGTAATCGAGGGGCGTCCGCCCGACCATGCAACCCGGCGGATGGATTGGGCGATGACTGCCCGCGTCGCGGGGTCCTTTTCGTCAAGGGCTTGGATCATCGAATCCAGGGCGTGAGTATCGTGGAAGTTGCCAAGTTTTTCGGCGGCGGCGCGGCGCGCTGCGGGATCGTTGCTTGAGAGCTCATCAGCGATCCGGCTGATGCGGAACCGGCGAAGGGGAATTACACAGATAATCGGGATAATGAGGATGAGAAAGACCATCGCGGTAATATGTAAAGCGCGAAAGCGGAGTATTCCGCCGGACGACTTTTTTTGAGTCGTATGTTCAGTATTGTCCGTCATTTCTCCTGTCCTGCTCGAACCTGATCATAACCAGGATGATGCCTGATTAATGTACATTATAAGGCGGACTGGAATTCGCGGTCGAGATGTTGTTCAAATGTCCTTCCATGCAAATGCAGAGTTAATGGGCCTCCTCCAGCATGAAAATGAGTTTGTCCTGACAATCACAAGTGGACGATGACGCATTAACTTATGTCAACCCGTCAGGATAATTCGAGAATCGCTCCTACCGGTTATATGCTTCAGGTTTCAAAGTAAAAACCTCATACCTGAAAGGACTGGAAACTCAACCTTCTTCCTACGATACTTACGCAATCCTTACGGAAATCAAATTCTTGATGACCCCTTGAAGGGGGAGACGATGAATTTCATCATTGTCGTTTCTGACACGCTCAGGCGCGATTTCCTCGGTTGCTACGGCAACCGCTGGATCAGCACGCCCAACATTGACCTCTTCGCGGCGCGAAGCATTGTTTTTGACAGGGCCTACTCAGCCAGCTTCCCGACCGTTCCGCACCGGCGCGACCTGATGACCGGGCGTTACACCTTCACCTACACGCCCTGGGCGCCGTTGAGTCGCGACGAGCCGGTGATGTCGGAATATTTGGCCGCGCAGGGATACTCCTCAATGATGATATGCGACTGCCCGCACATCCTTGAGGATGGCTACAACTTCGACCGCGGGTTCACCGGATTCGAATGGATCAGAGGACAGGAGACGGACCGCTGGAAGACCACGCCCCGCCAGCCCGAGCACCCATGCGACCCGGCCAAGATAAGATCGGCTGGCGGTTTCATCCGTCATCATCGCCGGAACGCGGCTTCATGGCGTCACGAGGAAGACCGCTTTGTTGCCCGGACCATGAGCGCAGCCTGCCTCTGGCTTGAGGAGAATTACCGCGAAAAGGATTTCTTCCTCTATGTGGATACGTTTGACCCGCATGAGCCGTGGGACGCGCCGCAGTGGTACGTGGAGATGTACGACCCCGGCTACGACGGGCAGGCTGTTGACTACCCGCTCTACAACTACTCCGACTTCCTGACCGAGAAGGAATTGAAGCACTGCCGCGCGCTTTATGCTGCGGAGGTGACGCTGGTTGACCGCTGGGTCGGACGGCTCCTCTCGAAGATTGAGGACATGGGACTGCTCGACGAAACGGTTGTGGCGCTCACGACGGATCACGGTTTCCTGCATGGCGAGCATGGCATCATGGGCAAGGCGCTGCATCTGGAGCAGGGCTTCTATTACTGCCCGCTTTTCGAGGAGATCGCTCACGTGCCGCTGGTCATCAGTTTCCCCGGCGCGGACAGCCGCCGCAGCGAGGCCATCGTCCAGCCGCCCGACTTCCTGCCGACGATGCTTGAACTGGCGGGGCGGAAGGATAGACCGGCGGGCATTAACGGCAAGTCATTCGCCGGAGTCCTGCGAGGGGAGAGGGATACGCACCGCGAGTTCGCCGTCAGCTCCCCGCATATCCTGCGAGGCGGGGCGGGCGGAACGACCGCAACCGTTTCTGACGGAAAATGGGCGGCGATTATTACCGGAAAACAGGTTGCCCAACCGTCCACAAATGACCGCGCGGTGGATGGGCAGGACAAGCAGATCGCGGAGCCTGAACGCTCAAGGGACATGCTCTTCAACATCGAAGACGACCCCGGCCAGCAACGCGACCTGATGGAGAGCGATTCTTTCGTTCACAGAGCAATGCGGCGCAAGCTGGTGGAACTGCTTGAGGAATCCGGAACCGCGCCGGAATTGATCGAACCCTGGAGATGAAAGCGGGAACAATGGCGATTGTGGAAAAGAGGCGTCCTCTGCTGAATCCGTTTGACCGGTTGGCGCTTATCTCGCACGTATTTGCGCTGGCGGTGATATTCTTCTGCTGGCGCGCGCTTCCGAGCGCGGGCTTCGTCACGTTCAAGCTCGGCAGCTTCGTCATCATCACGCCGATGGTTGCGCGCGTCTGCCGCCGCCTGAGGGAGAGGGCGGAGAATCCGACTGATCCTGAAGGCCCGGCGCCGTGGCATGCCCCCGGATGGCATTTCTTCCACGGCTTCATGCACGTCATGATGGTGGGGAACGTCTACGAGGCGCTCGGGGACTGTATGCCGCATGTCATCGTCCGCGGTTATGACGCGGAGCTTGCAAAGATTGATACATGGCTGCTCGGCGGTCGCTCCGTCGCGCAGATTCTAGACGCGCATATCTACCTCTGGCTGTCCGATTTCCTGTTCCTGGGATATTGCCTTTATTTTATCTATCCCTCGCTGCTGATGGCAATGGTGGCGCTCCGGAAGGACATGGACACCCGTTTTATAGTCGGATTCACGCTAGTCTTAAACTATTACGTCATGTTCGTTTTCTACTTCTGCACGCCGGCCTCGGGACCGCGAATGCTCATCGCCGACACCGCGATATCGGAGGGGGTGTTCAACCTTATGAACCGGCTGGAGAAGCTGAAGTTTGACGCCTTCCCGAGCGGGCACGTCTGCACCATGGTCATCGCTACATACCTGGCGTTCCGCTACTACAGGGCATATTTCCTGCCCGGCGTCATATTCACGGCGATGGTGATTGCCGCGACGATCTACTGCCGCTATCACTATGCGATTGACGTGATTTGCGGGATGGTCATGGCGTGGGTGGTCTGCGCCGGCGCGCCGTCCGTGATGACGGCGATAGGAGGGCGGGCGGCTGGGCATGCCAACCCTCCTGCAAGAAAGGACCCCGCGTAACATCGCGGATGATACGAGGCTGACTGTTGCCCCAGTCCGTTCCGGTTGTTATCATCCGCAGTTTGGAATTCTGTCCCGCGTCGTTTTCCCTGATTTCGCGCATTGCCTTCCTTCGGGACTTTTCGGAGGACGGGAATAAGCGCGATTCAATCACTTCCGGGGAAGACTTTACCGGCGCGGCAAATTGCGTCATCCGCCGCCTTGCGCGGCGGACATTCAGAGGAACGCTGATGAGCAATAAGGAAATCTCACGAAGGTCATTCCTGAGGAACACCGCCGCTGCGGTTGCCGGCGTCGCGGCGATTCCGGCCACGGCCCGGGCCGCAGAAACAGCGGCGCAAGGAGTGGCGCAACAGGCTGCTGCGGCAGTCAAACTGCCCGACCACACAGTGCGCGGGCGCAAGCTGAACATCGCCTGCATCGGCTGTGGCGGCAAGGGCTCAAGCGACGTTTTCGGCGTCGCCAGCGAGAACATCGTGGCCCTTTGCGACGTTGACTTCACCCGGGGCTGGGGCCCCTTCATGAGGTTTGCCAATGCGCCGCGATACAAAGACTATCGCAAGATGCTGAACGATATGGGGGACCAGATTGACGCTGTCACCGTCAGCACCCCGGATCACACGCATTTCCCGGCGGCGATGATGGCCGTCGAGATGGGCAAGCACTGCTTCGTCCAAAAGCCGCTCACCCATACGATATGGGAAGCCCGCGAACTGGCAAATGCGGCGAAGAGAAACAACGTCGCCACCCAGATGGGCAACCAGGGCCACGCCCACAACGGCACGCGGCTCATCTACGAGTGGATCAACTCCGGCATGGTCGGCGGGGTCAAGGAAGTCCATCTCTGGACGAATCGCCCGATCTGGCTGCAAAACTGCACCCTCCCGAAGAAAGGGATGAAGTGCCCGGAAAAGCTGGATTGGAACCTGTGGCTGGGAACCGGCCCCGTGACGCCCTACCATTCCGGTATTCACCCGTTCAGTTGGCGCGGGTTCTGGGAATTCGGCTGCGGTGCGCTGGGCGACATGGGTTGCCACATCATGGACGCGGCGTTCTGGTCGCTGCACCTGGCAAAGAGGAAATTGCAGTACGTGGTGGCTGAGGAGTCTGATGCGGCCGATTCGCGCGTGACCCCCAATTCCTCAGTCATTACCTACCAGTTCGACGCCTATAAGGACTCGAACGTGGAAATGCCGCCCCTGACGATGAAGTGGTATGACGGCGGCAAGATGCCCCCCGTCCCGGCGGACCTGGACACCAAGCTTCAGGACAACGGCCAGCTTTACATAGGGGAGAAGGCCAACATCCTCGGCGACACTTACGCCGGAACCGTGCGCATCGTCCCCGAGGCCAAGATGAAGCAGATCGGAAAGCCGCCGGAGATGGTCGAGCGCGTGAAGGACGATCACTACCAGGAATGGATTCGAGCCTGCAAGGGCGAGGGACCACCCGCGGGGTCGAATTTCATTGACCATTCCGGACCGCTCACGGAAGTGGTCTCGCTGGGCAATCTCGCCATCCGCGTCGGCAAGGGCAAGCAGGTTGATTGGGATTCGGAAACCATGACGTCCCCCAACTGCCCCGAGGCCAACCAGTACGTCCGGCATCCCTTCCGCCTGTTCTAGTCCGGACCGGCTGATACAGAAACGATCATTCACCTGACAAAGGAACTCACCGTGATAAAGAGATACATCATTCCCGCGTTGTTCACGATGATGGTTGTGCTGACCGGTTGCTCAACCGTCGCCGATAAGGATGTTTCGGCGAATGCATCGGCAGCCTCCGGAGGAAGCATCGCGACGGCGGCCGAAAAAATCGCCGCCCCGCAGGAAAGCCGCGGCTTGCAAATCGGCGCCCAGGCGTACACCTTCCGCAACTTCACCCTTTTCGAGACCATTGACAAGTCCGCCGCTCTGGGATTGACCTCCATCGAGCTGTTCCCCGGGCAGAAGATCGGAGGAGACGTGGAAGGCGTCCTGGACGTCAAAATGTCCGCCGCCGCCCGCGCCGCCGTCGCCGCGAAGTTGCTTGCCGCCGGGATCAAGGTAAGAGCCTTCGGCTGCATCACCCCTCAGGCTGAGGCCGATTGGGTCGAGGTCTTCACCTTCTGCAAGACGATGGGCATCCCGACGATCTGCTCGGAGCCTTCGCCTGAGCAGCTTGACACCGTCGAGAAGCTGGCCGACCAGTTCCAGGTCAACGTAGCGTTCCACAATCACGCGACACCTTCGCAATACTGGAACCCGCAAACGGTTGTTGATGCATGCAAGAACCGCAGCAAGCGGCTGGGCGCTTGCGCGGACACGGGCCACTGGGCGCGGTCCGGGCTTGATCCGGTCGCAAGCCTCAAACTGCTCGAAGGCAGATTGATCGTGATCCATATCAAGGACGTCAATGTCGCCGAGCAGAGCGGCGAATGCGTTATCTTCGGCAAGGGCGTCTGCAAGTTCCCGGCCATGATCGCAGAGCTTAAGCGCCAGAACTTCAGCGGCATGATCTCGATCGAATACGAGAGCAGTCCGGCGAATCCGTATCCCGACGTGCTGGCATGCGTTGACTACCTGAACAAGTGCCTCGCGCTCTCCGCCGATGACCTTCTGGCGGGCAAGGCCCCTGCGCCCGGCATGGTTGATGACGTGGCGCAGGTCTGGAGCAGGCTCGATCCGACGAACTCCGGACGCTGGGACCCGCCGGTCCAGCAGACCGTTGACACGTCCGCATACAAGGACGCGACGGATGACGCCAAGGGAACGATCACTGCCAGCGGCGACGGCTTCCCGGGCGAAGGCCCCGCCAACTGTTTCGACAACAACACGGATACGAAGTGGTGCGTTGAGCAGACGCAGGTCTGGATTCAATACGCCTTTGCCGACGGAGCGAAGAAGAAGGTCGTCGCCTATACCGTGACGACGGCTAATGACGAATCAAGCCGCGACCCGCACGACTGGAAACTGCTCGGCTCCAACGACGGGCAGAATTGGACGACGCTGGACGAGCAGGACGAGCAGCACTGGGAAATTCGCTTTGAGAAGCGTCTCTACAAGATAAAGACCCCGGGCGAGTTCAGCATCTACAAACTGGACGTGACCGGTAACAACGACAACGAGACGACGACGCAGATGTCGGAGATCGAGCTGCTTGTGAGCAAGTAAGGCAGGACGCGCAGTAACTGAAATCAGCCGCTCGCTCCGCCCCGCGCGGGGCGGGCGGCTTCCTTTTCGAGGCGTTCGGACGGCAAGGGGAGAAGATTATGGCGAAGGACGCTCAAGTCGGAATAATCGGCTGCGGCGAAGGCACGCACGGCAAGGTCTGGGCCGAACTGCTATCAGGCAAGGGCGGAAAGAAATTCGGCATGAAGGTCGCAAAGGTCTGGGACGGGGACCGCGAGACCGCCGAAACGCTGGCGATAAAAACGGGAGCTGAGGCGGTCGAGAAATTCGAGGATGCGGGCGAAGGGGTTGACGGGGTGATGATCACCGAGCTTTTCCCGGATAGATACCTCGAACTGGCAAGGCCGTTTTTGCGGAATGGGGGGCGGATTTTCTTCAATCGTCCCTTCGCGGCGGACGTCAATGACGCTCGGGAAATCCTGCGCCTTGCGCGAAAGAACGGCGCAAAGGTCTACTCCGCTTCTGCCCTGTATCACACGGAAGCCGGGGCGAAGGCGATTGCCCAGTTGGACTCCATCCGGCCCGTCAAACTTTTCACCATGACAGGGCCGACCGATCACCTCTATTTTTATCTTCCTCACGCCATTGCCGCGCTCGTCAACGTTCTGGGAACAGGCATCGCTCGCATTCAGGCCCTAAGCCTTACCTGGAAGCCCAATGCGCGGCATCTCTCCGCCACGCCGGTCATGGTCTACGTGAAGTACGCTCCGGATGCGAAGATCGGTGACGCGCGCGGAATCATCCAGATGACAGGCCCGGGGACAAAGTGGTACGGTTTCCGCCTGAAATTATTCGGCGCGGAAAAGGAGAGCGACGAAATCCGCTTCGAGGTTTCATACGACAAGCTGCTGGAGAACATGGCCATGTTCTTCAAAACCGGCTTGGAACCGGTCCCGCATGAGGTAATTCTTGAGCAAACCGTTGTATTCTACGCCGCCCTGCAATCAGCCGACGAGCGCGGGAAGGCTGTGCATACCGACGAAATGATGCGCAGCGACGCCGACGCGCTTGGCCTATGAGTAAATATCTGGAATGGCGAATGATCCTCCGCCGTTTCCGATTTGATATTTATGCTTCTCCCATCAGGTCGCTTTGTTAGAGTATATGCGCGATGGGATTGGACAATCCGGATAAACGGAGGATCAGAGCGATGCCGAAGAAAACGCGGGGAAAGTCAGCAGGTCTCGGGGCGAAATGCAGGCCGGTTGATATATCACGATTGCTCAACTGGCCTGACGGCGATCAGAAGGATCCCTGGTGGCGGGAGCTTCAGAACTCACTCGCCAAATACCCGACCGGAAGTCAACGCCCGTGGGGCATTCCCTTCGAGATGTCCCAAGCGGATGGCCGGCGCGTCATTCTCGTGACGAAGGATCGCGGGGAGATTGCCGTCCCAGTGAACGGGAACGCCGACTTCATCTGCGCCCTTCACGCATGGGAGCAGTTGCCGCACGAGGTCAAACGCGAACTCCCGCAGGAAGGCAAGGTCGTCGCCGAATACGTCCTGACCTACAGCGATGGTTTGACTGCGAAGATTCCTGTGCGGTCGCGTTTCGAGGTCGCTATGGCGGAGAGTCCCGGCCCGCCGTTCCTGGCTATGGCCTTCCACATGTGGGAGGCTGTTGACCCCGTCCGTCCGCCGCAGGACATCCTCTGGGGGCAGGCGCAGCCGGGGCTGCGCAACACACGCGGCAAGCCATTCGTCTGCGCCATGCCCAATCCGAATCCGAAGAAGAAAATCAAATCCCTGAGCATCCGGGGGCTGACGGATTCCCCGCTGCTTGTCTCGGCGATAACGCTTTACGAGGGCGTGGCGCATCCGCTGCGCCATCTCCCGCGACGCATGTACCGCGTCAACGCGGGAGACAAGCCGGTCCGGCTTGACGAGGCGCGCGTTGACCTCGGCGGCGTGGCCCGTATCGAGCATACGAAAGGCCCCGCCGGGAAGGACTGGCTGCAATCCCCATACAAGGGAACCGTCGCCGCGCGAGAACCGGAGGACAACGGCGAAGACCTCGTCTCCGCATTCGGCGCGAAGGACGCGACACTCACCGTCAGGATCAAGGGACGCGCCAAACCGGTCAGCTTCTCGCTGGGAGATGCTTTCGAAAAAAGCGCTTCCGCCGGAACGGGCGGCGTGATAAGCCTGGAGGTACTGGGGCGCAAGCGACAATGGATGAAGGTGACGGTCGTTGACTCCTCGACCGGAAAACCGACGCCAGTACGCCTGCACATGTGCGGTCCGCGCGGCGAATACATCGCTCCGCACGGACACCACGAGGTCGTTAACGCCAACTGGTTTGAGGACTACGGCGCGGACGTCGTGGCGGGCGGAAGACAGTGCGCCTACGTCCTGGGCGAATTCACGACCGAACTGCCCGTCGGCGACGTCTACTGCGAAATCTACAAGGGCTTCGAATACGAGCCGAAGCGCGTGAAGGCGACAATCCGTCCCGGTCAGAAGGAACTTAAACTGACTGTTGACCGCTGGAGGGACCTGCGCCGAAGCGGATGGGTGACGGCGGATACGCACGTCCACTTCATCAGCCCGCAGACTGCATGGCTGGAGGCGCAGTGCGAGGGCGTCAACGTGGTCAACCTTCTCGCTTCGCAATGGGGACGCCTGTTCACGAACGCGGGCGACCTTTCCGGCAAGGTCGGCGTGGTCGAGAATGACACAATTGTCTACGTCGGCACTGAAAATCGCAACCACATGCTCGGGCACATGTCCATGCTCGGCACGAAGGGACTGCCCGTCTACCCGATGTGCTGCGGCGGGCCGAGCGAATCGTGGGTCGGCGATCCGGACTTCATGACGCTGTGCGAGTGGGCCGTTGCCAATCGGCGTCAGGGCGGAGTGGTCATACGCCCTCATTTCCCGTATTGCGGCTTCACGGAGGATCCCGTGCCCATCATCGCCGGGGTGGTTGACGCGCTGGAGATCGGCGCGCTGCGCGGGGAGGACTTCCCGACGCAGGAATGGTATCGCTACCTGAACTGCGGCTATCGCGTCGCCGTCGCCGGCGGCACTGACAAGATGGGAGCCTATGCCCCGCTCGGTTGGGTGCGGACATACGCCCTTTGCGATCCGAAGCGCCCGTTCACCTATGACGAGTGGGCCAAGGCTGTGCGCGCGGGCAGGACGTTCTCGTCCTCAGGCCCGCTGATCGGCATGACGGTCGAGGGCAAAGAGATAGGCGACACAATCAGGATTCCTTCCCCCGGCGCGGACCTGGAGGTCCAGGCGCATGCGGAATGTTTCCTGCCGCTGGGTAAGATCGAGATTGTGCGCAACGGACAGGTCGTCGCCGCGCAGCATTCTGAAAAGGGAGCGAAGTCGCTGAAGGTCGCCGCGAAGGTGAAGTGCGACGGCAGCGGCTGGATTGCGGCTCGGTGTTCGGGTCATTCCTCCCATCCCGGAGGTTACGTCGCCGCGCACACGTCGCCGGTCTACGTCAAATGTGGCAGTCATCGCTGCTTCGACGGCCCGGCGGCGGAGCACATGCTTTCGCTGGTCGAGGGCGGCATCGAATACCTGCAGACGATCTCGACGGTCTTCGACGAAGCCGCGCAGAAGCGCATGGTAAAGGTCTACCGCGAGGCGCAGATGGAGCTTCGCAAACGCCTCAAAATGTAGAGTGTGTTCGTGCGACATTCATAGTATGTTTTTTAGCGTTCGTGACGCGCGATTTTGGGCTGCGGTGGCACGACACCGCTTTTCGCGCGCCGGCATGACGGCGCGCAGCATCATCACGATTATGCGCATGGTGATTTCACTTAGATACTCGCAAGGGTGGGCGAGTCGTGCCTCGCCCGCTGAAGGCGGCGACGCGCTTTTCAAGCGCGCTGCCGCCGCATCCAAAGCAAACGATTGCGCCAAACACGTCCGATGCCTCTAAACGAAAACTCTCGAACCGGCATGGAAGATAATTTCCCGGACATCGCGGAAGAAAAGAGACGGCGCATCGAGCTTGCGTCCAGACGTTTCGCTCGGCTGCTTGAAATCATCGCCGCCCTGAGGAAGAAATGCCCGTGGGACAAGGAGCAGACCCCGCAGACCATGCGACGATGTCTCCTTGAAGAGACTTATGAGGTTCTGGACGCCGTTGACGGCAACCGCACCGAGAGCCTGCGCGAGGAAATCGGGGATCTGATGATGCTTGTTGCGTTCTATTCCGAGATGGCCTCGGAATCCGGGCACTTTGATATTGCGGACTCGCTCGAGGAGATCAACGGGAAGCTCGTCCGGCGGCATCCGCACGTGTTCGGTGACACGCGTGTCGGCAACACGGAGGAATTGCTGGCCAACTGGGAGGCGATCAAGAAGGACGAGAAACCGAAGCGCGGCCGGTTTGCCGGCGTGCCGAGAGAACTCCCAGCCCTTCTCAGGGCGGAGAGGGTCAGGGCGAAGATGAAGCGGGCGCGATGCCGTCCTTCGGCGGAATCTGACGAGCGCGTTTCCGAAATTGTCCGTCTGGTCGGGGAGGTGCTTGCAGACAAGGAAGGCATGGAGCGCGAAAAGGCGGGTGGCGCGATGCTGGACGAGATCGTTCAGGCATTCTCCGACGCCGGAATCGAGCCAGAGGACGCCCTCAGAAAAAGGGTCAGCGACTGCATCGAGCGTTTCCATGCAATGGAGACTGCGTTCAAGGCGCGTGGTCTGGACGTTGCCGGATCGAATTGTCTGGAAGCTTACGGACTTGCGCGCGAACACGGGTTCGAGCGAATTCCCGGAGAGGAGAATGACGATGGCTGAAGATCATCATTGGATACAGAGCGGAGCGAAGCGGTTGTCGGCCATTCTGCACAGCGCCGACGCGGACAGGATCATCGTCCTGGCCCATGGCTTCACGGGGCACAAGATTGAGGCCGGGCGGCTGTTCGTTCAGGCGGCTCGGACGTTTGCCGAGGGCGGCTTCAGCGTTCTCAGGTTCGATTTCGCCGGATCGGGAGACAGCGAGGGGAGTTTCGACGAGATGTCGCCGAAGACCGAAATCGCCGACCTCCACGCAGTTCTGGAATGGGTTCGTGACATGGGTTTCTCGCGCAGAGGATTGTTGGGCCTGAGCATGGGCGGGGCGGTCTCAACGTTCGTTGCGGCTGAGCGGCAGGACCTGAAGGCGCTGGTACTGTGGTCGCCGGTTCCGGGATTCATGCCGTGGGCCGGCATGGGATTCCCGACCTCGGCGTGGGAGGGCGCGTTGCGGGGCGAAACCTTCAACCGCGGGGAATACCCGCTTGGCCCGAAATTCTTTACCGATATGCTTGAGCTTGACGTTCCGAAAGCGTTGTCCGGCGTTACGATCCCCAAGCTCATCGTCGAGGGGGACAACGATGCGCCTGGATTCCAGACCGGCAACTTCCTGAACCTTAGGAACGCGCCTGAGCCGAAGGAGATGCGCATAATTAGGGGCGGCGACCACGTTTTCACGAATGCGGATAACAGGCGCGAGGTAATCGCAGTCAGCATGGATTTCTTCAGGCGTTATGTTTGACGCGCTAAGTTTCAGACTTGGGGCTGCGGAAGCGCGCCGCCTTTCCCGCGCTTGGACTTGACGAAGCAAGGCCATGCGCGCTCCACAGCGCGTCATTCGCTGCCGTCGGCGTCTTCTTGTTAAATCCTTTGAAAAACAGTTGAAGACACAGGAGATGGTCATGTATTATTTAACTACCTGTATGCCGTATGCCTCCTTCAAAGTCGGATAACACCGGTGAACGGGCGCGGTAGACGAGGGGCGCCGAACCTTTCCCCGGCGAGGATCATAGTACGTGCTTCGCATTCTCTGGGCGATTGCCAGGAACACGTTTACTGAAACGATACGCCAGCCTGCATACGTTGTGCTTTTGGCTGCGGGCATGGTCCTGATCGCATTCAGCCCGCTGATTGCCATGTTCACGATGATGGAAGACGTGCAACTGGTTGTGGACATGGGACTTGCGACGATATTCCTTGCCGGGCTTGTGCTTTCAGCTTTGTCCGCGTCGCAGGTGATAAGTGTGGAAATCCGCGCCAAAACAGCGGCAACGGTCATGAGCAAACCGGTCGGGCGTTTCACGTTCGTTCTGGGAAAATACTTCGGCGTCCTGGCAGCGCAGTTCCTGGCGATTTATCTGCTGGGGCTTATTCTGGTTTTCACGAAGCGGATGGGAGTTCCTGAGTATGCCGGATTCAAGCCGGACTTTCCGGTGCTGATTGCGCAACTGCTGCCGATGGCCATAGTTATCGCGTATGGGCTTTATGCGAATTATTTCCATCGCGCAGTTTTCGCCTCAACGGCTACGCTTTTGGCCGTCCCGCTTTATACCGCCGCTTTCGTTTTCCTTTGCCTGGTGTCGAAGGAATGGAGACTGGAGTTCTTTGCCGTGACGTTCAGAGGGCTGGCCGTTGATCAGCTTGCCGTCGCCGTTCTGCTGCTTTTCTTCGGCGTCGCAGTGATGGCTTCGGTGGCTGTTGCGGCATCCACTCGGCTTCAGACAGTGGCCAACATAAGCCTGTGTTCAGCAGTGTTCCTGCTGGGAATGGTTTCCGATTACGTTCTCGGAAGGATGGCGCCGCGAAGCATGGTGGCGAAGCTTTTTTATTGGGCCACGCCAAATTTCCAGGCTTTCTGGGTGAGCGACCAGTTGATACAGCCCAACGCTTACATACCGCTTGCGTATGTTCGCGAGATGGGGATTTACGCGGCCGCCCTGATAGGGGCGTTGCTGTGCCTGGGTTCCTTCCTGTTTGAGGAAAGAGAGCTTGTCTGACGGTTCCGGACTGCCGGAGAATTCATGACTGAGATTGGCGCGCCCTCCGCGCCGACCCCGGAGAAGGGCGGCAGGACGCGCGCCTGACTGGAGATTGCTTTCATGGTTTCGCGCAAGAAAGCTGAAAGCGCGGCAATTGTCGGTCTCGTCGTGCAGTGCGCCTTCACGGGACTTGCCTTCGGGATTGCTTCATGGGCCGGTTCGACGGCCGTCAGGCTGGAGGGCTGGCACCTTCTGGGGGGCCTTGGCCTTTGGCTGGTGACGTTCTTCCACCTTCGGCAAAAGCGCCTTGCTGACGAGGAGGCGCTGGAGTCGGAGGAACTGGAGCGAAGCCGCCTCGGCGATCGCATCTTCGAAGAGACGGAAACCGAGGCCGGAACCGCCCGTTCCGGGCTTCGCACGTTCGAGCGCTGGTTCGTGCCGATCCTGACGGTCCTCTGCTCGGCCTACCTCGGGTTTGCGGTCTACAGCGGAGTCAAGAAATGCTGGCCCGTGCCGGGGGAACTGTCGCTCAGGAATCAGGCGGCCGCGGCTGTGGCCATGGTGTTCATCACGTTTCTGGGATTCCTTATTGCCCGCTATACCAGCGGCATGGCGGAGCAGATTGAGTGGAGGCTGCTGCGCGCCGGTTCAAGCTACCTCATGGGCAACGTGCTGGCCAGCCTTGCCCTGACAATCGCGCTGGCTCTGGCTCACTTCAGCCTGAATCAGGGCGAAACCGTCCTGATTTATGTTCTGCCGGTCCTGATGGGCTTGATCGCAGTGGAGTACGTCCTGAACCTGATTCTGGACGTGTACCGCCCGCGAGTGCCCGGTCAGGAATGGGTCCCGCCTTATGAAAGCCGTCTGCTGGGGCTTTTCGCCCAGCCGCAGGGCATTCTGCGCACGCTGGCCGCAACCCTTGACTATCAGTTCGGATTTAAAGTTTCTGATACGTGGTTTTATCAGTTCATGCATCGCGCGATAGCGCCTCTGCTGCTTATCCAGGTTGCCATTCTGTGGCTTATGAGCTGCGTTGTTGTAATCCAGCCCGGCGAAAGGGCCTTCATTGAACGTTTCGGAAAGCCGCATCTGACAAAGGCAGACAAGGCAAATGGGCTGCTGGCCAGCGAATATGAAGCCGGTTATTTCCTGAAGCTTCCCTGGCCGATCGAGAAGGCTCGGATCATTGAGACAACCCATGTTCGTATGTTCTGGCTGGGCCTTCAATACAAGGCGATGCGGTCTCCGACCGATCAGATAATCAGCACGATAGAAGAGGGCGACAGCAACGAGGACGTGATGCTCTGGAACGTCAAGCACACGTTCACTGATCGCAGGCTGGAGGGTTACAACCTGCTGGTTCCCAGCCTCATGGATGCCGTCACCCACAAGCAACTGGCGTCTCTGGTGCCTGAGCTTGCAGACGCGCCGGAGCAGAACATTGTCAGGGCGCACCTGCCGGTATTTTACACAGTCAAGGAGTCCGGAGAGAACCGGCTTGACGCCGATGGGAAACAACCGCTCTACCAATTTTATTACAGCAGTGTTGACGCTCCGGCCCTGCTGAAACAGATAGCCGACAGGTGTCTGCTTGTTTTCGCGGCGTCGGTGGACTTCCTTGAGTGGATGGGTTCCGGGCGCGATGAGGCGCAATTGGCTCTGCGCGACGCCATTCAGGAGCAGGCTGACGCGGCTGGCATCGGAGTGCGCGTGGTCAGCGTTGGAATGGCCATAGTTCACCCCCCGACGGATGTCGCCTCCGATTTCCAGGCCGTCAGCGGCGCGACGCAGGAAAAGTTCACGACAATACACATCGCCGAGGCGGAAAAGAACGTGAGTATGAACGAGGCGCAGGGCGAGGCGGCGAAGATCGTCGCCGAGGCTGAAGCCCGTCGCCTGGAGATGGTGGCCATGGCCGAGGCGAAGTCAAAACGCTTCGAGCAGCAGATGATCGCCTACGGCAAGTCTCCTGAAGTCTACATGCAACGCAAACATTTGGACGCGGCACTGAAGGTCTTCGAAAACAGGCGCAAGTTCATCATGCCCGAAGCCAGCGACGAAGTCCTTACGATTGATTTCAGCCAGAAACTGAATCCCGATCTGGTTGACTTGAGCTTGATGGGAGGAGAGAAGTGAAACAAAAATGGTTTACGCTCTTGGTCTGCGCCATAGTCGCGCTGACGCTGCTGCTTTACCTGTTCAGCTATCAGACGCAAATCAGCGAAGGCGTAGTACAGCGGCGGCTGGGCAAGGTCAGCCGGGTGGTCAACAGCGACGGCGCTTCGCCGGGCTGGTACTTCCGCATGCCGTATCCGATAGATGAAATCTACCGCTACGACAGACGGCTCCACGTTCTGGACAGCGCCTTGACCGAGCAGATGACGAACGACAAGTTCAACATCAACGTCCGCATCTTCATCGTCTGGCGGATTCTTGACCCGGTAGTCTTCCAGTCCTCGGTAAGCGGCAATGTAAAGACCGCTGAAGAACGGCTTAAATACACGTTGACGACCACAAAGGCCGCCTTCAGCAACACGAAGCTTGAGGAACTGGTCAACACCGACAAGCAGAAACTGGCGCACAAGAAGATCGAGGACCTGATTCTGGCTCGGCTTCAGGCCGACACGAAGCAGTATGGCATCGAAGCCGTCAAGGTCGGCATTACGCGGCTGAATCTGCCCTCCAGCACAACTTTGCTGGTCTTTTCGCGTATGAGGGCCGAACGCAAACGGAAGGCTGACGCCATCCGAACAGAAGGACAGCGCGAAGCCACTATTATCCGCGCGGAAGCCGAGCAGAAGAAACGCCAGATTCTCGCCGAGGCGCAGGCAACCGCCCTTGTCAAGCTAGGCGAGGGCGAGGCGGCCGAGGCGCAGTACTACGACGTCTTTGCCAAGGCCCCGGAGCTTGCCACCTTCCTGAGGAATCTGGAGGCTCTGCGCAAGATTGCCATGAGCGCCAAGCAGAAGACCGGAGATATGACGCTCATTCTTGACACCAAGACGCCGCCGTTCTCGCTGTTGCGCGAAGGCCCGAAGGCCGGAATGCCCAAGGAAACAGGCCCTGAAAAGGGCAAGTAGACCGCCCGACCGCGTCGGAGAAACAGACGATGCAAGACCAGAATCAAAACATGGAGCCGGAAAGTGCGCATGACGCTGACGCTGCGCCCGCGCCGGCGCCGGCCGGGGCGCCCGCTCAGCAGGGCGACACCGCGGGGCAGGCGCTCAGCAGCGCCCTGCGGCTCAGTTTTATGTTTCTTCAGTCGGCGATGGGAGTCCTAGTGGCTGCCTATCTGGCCAGCGGTCTTTTCCGCGCCGCGCCCTCCGAGGTCTGCGTGAAGACCAGCTTCGGAAAGCCCATGCTCTATGACGGACGAGCCGTGCTCGACTCCCAGAGCGGATGGCACATGCGATGGCCCTGGCAGAAGGTCATTCGAATCCCGGTCAACAGCAGGGTCCTTGTCCTGGACAAGGAGTTCTGGTACCGCGAAACCCGCAAGCTGGAAACCGGCGAGGCCGAAGCCGCCCAGCAGACCCTGAGCGAACTGCATCCAGCCCTTGACGGATATCTCCTGACCGGCGACCTGAACATCATCCACACCCAGTGGGCCATCACTTACGCCGCCAGGATTGAAGAAAAAGCCATCCGTGATTTCGCCTTCGGTTACGCCGGGCGCAAGGGGTATTCCGAGGAAAACATCCTCGTGAATACCGATGGCGTCGAGGACATCCTGCGCCTCCTGGCCGAGGACAGCATCATCAGGTGCGCATCCGGGGTGGATGTTGATTTTACGCTGGTCGGCAGTCAGGAAGGAAACCTTATGGATATTGTCGCCAGGGACCTGGCTGAGAACATCCGCGACTTTGAGGAGAAAGCAGGAATCAGCCTCGGAATTGAGATTTCCCAGGTGACGCACACGAAACTTGTTGTCCCAGCTTCAGTGGCGGGCGCCTTCGACATGGTGAAGAACATGCAGACCCAATACCAGACAGCCATCAGGAAGGCTCAGTCTGATGCTGCGAAGCTGGCTATTGAGGCCATCGGAGAGGCGCAGGCGATTATCTCATCGTCCGAAGCCGAGAAGCAGGAACTGATCCGCTCGGCAAAGGGCGACGCCGAGAAAATGAGCGTGCTGCTTGACGAATACCGGAGAAATCCGGCCATATTCACACAATGGCATTACCAGTCCGCCGTTGAAGACCTTTTGTCGTCATCGAAGGAGATTTACCTTCTCCACGAGGCTGACGAAGGCGCCCGGCGGGAAGTCAGAGTTCTCGTAAGCCCCATCCCCAAGGCCATTGAGCGCCAGCAGAAAATGCAGGATCAGCAGGCTCGTCAGGGAGCCTCGGGCGAAGAGGGCGCGACGGAATAATAATGCGGAGGTCAAAACAATTGACTACTGAAACCACACCGCGCCCCGAAGTCTGTTGCCATTCCCATGTGGGAGACGTGGACAGACAACGACCACACAGCCACGGCTTCGGGAGCGTTCAATTAAGACTTGGCATGACTCTTGTTGGCGCGATGTTCATTTTCGGCGCCTACATGTGTGACTGGATCGTCTTCAAGGGACGCAAGGAACCGGGGGCGCTTTGCGCGTTCTTCGGAGCGATCATTCTTGGAGCTCCCATCATCTATTCCGCCTTTGACGAAATCCGGCAAGGCAGGCTCCACCTGTCGCTCCTGGTGGCGCTGGCGGTTATGGCCGCCTTTTCCCAGTCCGATTATAGAACGGCTGGAATTGTGGCCTTCTTCATGCTCATGGCCACGCTGATCGAAGAACGCACCGCGCTTGGCGCCAGACTGGCGGTTGAGGGACTGCTTCGCCTCACTCCGACGCTGGCAGAACGCAAGGACGGCTCGCGTGTGGCGGCTCATGAACTCAAGCCGGGCGATGTCATCATCGTAAGACCCGGGGATAACATCCCAGCCGACGGAATCATCGTCGCAGGAACCACCACAGTCAACCAGGCTACGATAACGGGCGAATCAATGCCGGAGGATAAAGAGGTCGGATCGGAAGTCTTCGCCGGGACCGTGAACCTGACAGGCGCGGCGGACGTGCGCGTAACCCGGGCCGGAGACGACACGACGCTCGGTAAGGTCCGCAACATGATCCTTCAGGCGGAGCAGACCCGCACGCCGATAATGCAGATCATTGATGAATACGCTCAGTGGTACACGCCGGTCGTGCTGATGATCGCGGCGATCATATGGGTCTTCACGGGCAAGGTGGACAGGGCGATTACCGCGCTTGTCGTGACATGCCCCTGCGCCCTTGTGCTGGCCACGCCGACGGCCATGGTTGCCGCCCTGAGCTGCGCGGCCCGCCTTGGAATCCTGGTCAAGAACGTGGCTCATCTTGAATCCGCCAGCCGCATCACGGCAATTCTTTTCGACAAGACAGGCACGTTGACAACCGGCCAGTTGGCCGTCACGCGCCTTTCCCCGCTGGGACAGACAGAGCCTGCCCATCTCCTCAAGGTTGCGGCAAGCGTCGAATCCAACTCAAACCACCCCATAGCCAAGGCGGTTGTCAGCGTCGCGGAGCGCGCCAATGTGCCAATCCTTGGCGTGGATGATTTTACCGAAGCTCCCGGGCGCGGCGTGATGGGCAGGCTGGAAGGCAAACCGGTCATGATCGGGCGCAGGAACTGGCTGGAAGAGAAAGGCGCTGATTTTGGCAGCGTGACCGAAGAGCACGAGCGGGAAATCGAGGGCATAAGCGTTCTGTATGTCGCTCAAAACGGCAAATGCATAGGATGGATAGGCCTGGAGGACAAAGCCCGCCCGGAGGCCAAGGAGGCAAATCGCCGCCTGCAGCAGCTGGGAGTGCGCCGGCTTGCGATGGTCACGGGAGACAGGTGGAGCGTCGCCAACCACATCGCAGCGGAACTGGGTTGCACGGAGGTACAAGCTGAGTGCTTGCCTGAAATGAAACTCCAGATCGTACATGGCATGAGACGCGAGGGTTACCAGGTGGCGGTCGTCGGGGACGGCGTCAATGACGCGCCGGCGCTGGCCGCAGGCGACTTGGGCGTAGCCATGGGAGCGGCGGGAAGCGACATTGCCATCAATTCCGCCTCAATCGCCTTGATGAGCAGCGACCTGTCACGCCTGCCGTTCCTCATCGAGCTTTCGCGCAAGCTCAGGGCCGTTGTGTACCAGAACCTGATCTTCGGCGTGATCTTCGTGGCCGGAGGCCTGACGCTTTCCGGCCTGGGCTACCTGACGCCCATCGTCGCCGCCATTCTGCACAATTTCGGCTCATTCGGCGTGATCTTCAACAGCGCCAGACTGGTCAGGTTTGCCGAGACGCTCCAACCTTACCGCCCGAAAGAGCAGGAAAGAGCGGTCAAGCCCCAACCGGTGGCCGCATAGCGGATCGCCCCGGCGGATCGGAGACAGATTCAGATGCCTGATGATAGTTCCCTGAAGGCGGTAGAGGTTGTAGAGCTAACCAAGGTTTTCAAGGACTTCTGGGGCAGGCCGCGCGTGCGTGCGGTTGACGGCTTGTCCTTTGACATTCGCGCCGGCGAAGTCTTCGGACTGCTTGGTCCCAACGGTTCCGGGAAAACGACAACCATTCGAATGCTGCTCGGACTCCTTTTCCCCACAAAGGGCGTGGTGCGCATTCTCGGCGCGCCACCCCGAAGCGTCAGCGCAAAGAAACGCATCGGCTACATGCCGGAGGAGTCTCATTTCTATCCGTACCTTAACGCCGAGGAAATCCTGGATTTCTATTGCCGCCTCTTCCATCTCTCCAAGTCCGAAAGACAGCACAGGATAAGCCACCTGCTGGGCATGGTCGGACTGTCCGGCGCGCGCCATCGCCCGATACGTGAGTATTCCAAGGGGATGGCCAGGCGCATAGGAATTGCCCAGGCGCTTGTGAACGATCCTGACATGATCCTGCTGGACGAGCCGACCACCGGCCTTGACCCGATCGGCACGCGCGAGGTGAAGGACCTTATCCGACAATTGAAAAACAGGGGAAAGACCGTCCTCCTGTGCAGCCACCTGCTGGCTGATGTGGAGGACGTCTGCGACCGGATTGCGATACTCTACGGCGGCAAGCTCCGCGCCCAGGGAGCGGTCAGCGTCTTGCTGGCGCAGAAGGAACAGACGCAGATCGTGACCGATAAACTGCCAAAACCGGTCATCGAGAAGGTCCTTGAACTGATTCGCAACGAGAGTGGACATCAGAGGATCGAAGTCGGCGAGCCGACGCAACGACTTGAAGCCTTTTTCCTGGATGTCGTGGAACGGGCAAGGACAGAGATGGTTCCGACATCAGGCGCGGAAGTGTCTCGGATGGATATACAATTCTTCGACCGGCGGGAAGGCGCGATGGGAGATGCCCTGGTGGAGCATCTGGTGGAGGCCGCCAAGGTTGTCCCGCAACCAGTCAAGCCCGAGGCTGTCTCCGCCCCGAATGCGCCTGAGTCTGATGAGGCCATGCTGAAGGAAATGAGCGAGGCTGCGCTGAAAGCGCCCGTTGCCAGAAAGCCGGCGGAACCCAAACCGCTAATGCCGGTCCGCCAGGACGTGCTCAACGAGTTGTTGCAGAATCCGAGGCAGGAACCCCGCAAGGAAGATGACGCTGCGAAGAAAGATACAAAGGACGATTGACTTCGTCCGATACAGGACTCCCGAACTGCTGCTACTGATGATCGCGCCGGTCCTCCTGATCGGCCCGGCGCTTATCGTCAAGGGGTTGGCATCCGGCGCATCCGTCTTCTGGATGGCTACGCGCACGGGGCAGCTCACTTTGCAGGACTATGTCCTGAACCTGGGCGGCGTGGCGGCGGCATTGATCGGGATGGCCGTTATTGCGGTTATCTGTTACATCAACCGGCAACCGATATGGGCCTCGGCCAGGAAAATGGTTCTTGAGGCGATAAGCCGGCGTGTCATCGTCGGCTTGATCCTCTTTTTTGTCGTTATAACCCCGATGATGCCCTTCATCCTTGAGACTGAGGGCAGTCCGATAAGCCAGGTCCAGATCACGCTGACGTATTCGATGATGCTTGCTCAGGTGCTGCTTTCACTGGTCGCCGTATTCCTTGGGCTGGCAAGCATGACCGAGGAAATTGAATACAAGGAAATACACATCACCGATGTTAAACCCGTCCTGCGCTGGCAGTTCATTGCCGGCAAATGGGTTGGCGTCATGCTTATCACAAGCGTTCTTCTTTACATGATGGGGGGGGCGACTTATGTTCTGGTCAACGCCGTTCGGGATGGCAGCGCGGAACACTGGGTGAAGGTCATTTTTGGCAGGAAGAGCGTAGCAAACGAGGACTTGACAGAAACTGACGCCGCCATCAGGAAGGAGCTGCGCGAACAGGTCTTCGAGCAGGTGTTCACCAGCAGGCTCAGCGTCTTCCCGGACCTGCCAAAGATCGAAGCCGCCGTCGAACGCGACCTTGAGGAACGTCACAAGACCGGAAAGATCCCAGAGGGGATGGACATTGAGAAGGCGCGGGAAATGCTTACGGACATTTACCTGCGCAGGGCATGCACCGTCGGCCCCGAGGAAGTTCGCGGATGGACGGTGCGAGGGCTGAGACCGTCATCCAACCCGGACGATTTCGTGTTCGTCAGGTTCGAGATAACCGCGCCGACAGCCAAGGCGGAACGTACCGTTCCCGGCCGATGGTTGGTGAACCCGCCTGTCGAGGGCATGGGCGCCTTTGAAGTAGTCAGCCCCGTCTGGAGAACCAATAGCTACCAGGAATTCAAAGTCCCCGCATCATATGTGCGGGGGGACGGTGTCCTGCAACTGGCGTTCTTCAACCTTCAGCCGAAGGAGTCAATGGACGTTCTCAAGTTCGATCCAAAGACGGGTCTTGAAATCCTGCAGCCGGTCGAGGGATTCTTTCCTAATTTCTTCCGTTCGCTTCTGGTTATCCAGTGTCATCTTGCTCTGCTGGCCGCGCTGGGAATAATGGCCGGATCGCTGCTTTCCTTCCCCGTGGCGACGCTCGTGGTCGTCGCCGTATTCCTGATCGGCCTGGTTTCCGGCTGGTTGCAACAGGGCTTTCAGGAGGATGTGGTTCCCACCTGGCAGTTGCTGTATGAGGCAGAGCAGAATATCGCGATGAAGCCGCTCTGGAGCGATCTGGCGGCCAACACCGCCAAGAAGTTGCTGATGTTGATCCTCAAGGGATTGCCCAACGTGTCCGAGTTCAACCCCATATCAAGCACGGTCAACGGCCGCCTGGTCTCATGGTTCACCGTGGCGCATGCCGTGGCAGTCCTGCTATATCTCAAGGGCGGGATTGTTACGATTCTAGCGTTCCTGCTTTTCACCCGGCGAGAGCTGGCACGGATACAAGTCTGATGTTCGAGAAGAGATTTCTGAAGAAAATGGCGATGGCGCTGGCCGCGGCGATCCTGTTGACTATCGCGGGAAGCAGACTTGATCGCATCCGTTCCATGCGTCGGGAATATCGCTTGACAGCCGATCCTATTCATGGCGTCCACCCTAAGCTGGTGCTCGCCACGCAGGTCCTTGCGGCTTTCCGCGGTCTGATTCTGGATGTTGTCTGGATCAGGGGGCAGATGCTGATGGACCAGGGGAAGTACTATGAATTGGTTCAACTCTCGCATTGGGCCTGTGAATTGAACCCTCGTTTCCCCAGAGCATGGGCATTCAATGCCTGGAACTGCGCATACAACGTCTCCGTCGAAATGACGAACATGGCGGAGCGTTGGCGTTGGGTGGATGAGGGAATCAGGCTGCTGCGCGACAAGGGAATCCCATGGAATCCGGACAGCTCCCTTCTGTATTTCGAACTTGGATATATATACATGCACAAGATAGCCGACGTGATGGACGACGCGCACGGCTATTATAAGAGGCAGCTTGCGTCTTATTATCACGGCATACTCGGCGGAGCGGGACCGGAAGAGCAGCTTGTGCTCATGGCCGCCGCGCCGAAGACGCTTGAGGAATTGAAGAAGGACCCTCGCGTCGCCGAATACCTGGACAAGTGCCGCCTGGTCGGAGTTGACATTATTGAGGACTTCTTCGATTACATCAGGCGTTCCCAGACGTATCCGGAATCGGTCAGAGCCGTCGTCGAGATTCCAGCATTCGCAAAGGAGCGAAAGGCGGTTGACGTTTTCTGCCGTGCCCGAAAGCTCCGGGAGGAATGCAAGCTTGACCCGGAGAAAATGCTTGCCCTGGTAAGGGAATACGGCCCATTTGACTGGCGACTGGCGCAACCGCACGCAATCTACTGGGCGCACGAAGGCATGCGCGCTGCCAGAAGACAGAACGAGGACCTCGCCAAACGTTTTCCGGACCTCATGAAAAACAGCGACAAGGATCGCGCGGTGCGGGAAATTGACTTCGACCGTATCATCTATGGCTCGATGAGCAGCCTGCTCCGTTTCGGCGAGATCGTATTCGACTCCAACGGGCAGATGCTTCCCCTGTATGGCCCAAATTTCAAATTCGCGGACAAGATGTGCGACGTCTGTGAGCAGATTTTGAAAAAATACGGCGACACCTATATGGGCCTGGCAGCCTTCTACGAGAACTTCCTGATCCAGGCTACCATTGAGTTCTATCTCTCCGGCAATTCCACAAAAAGCAGGGAATACTATGCCAAGCTTCAGGATAAATTTCCCAACCGGCCGGAGCACAAACTGAAGTGGGAATTCTACATTAGCGAATGTGGTTTCAAGTATATGGTCGAGTACCGTTTCGGTGTGCTGGGTTCATCGCACTGGGTGTTTTCGGAGCTTCTATTTGCCTATCGGGCGCTGGCCTGCAACGATGATAACAGCTATCTCCTGCATTATCGCCTGGCGCAGCAGATCTGCAAGGAGGCCAACAAACACGCCGATCAGATGCGGCTTCTGGATTTCAGGCAGATTGATAACGTGGCCCTGCGCCTGATGGCGATTGACAACAGGTACGGCCTTACGCAGGAGTTGCGGGAAAACCTTCGCGCGCGCGTCGGCAAGGAGCGGCTTGCCGCAGCCGAGGCGGAAATGCGCCGTCAGAAAAGACCCGCTCCCGACAACGCTGTGCAGGAATAAATCCTATGCCGCTCATCCGGCAGTGGGCGGCGATTCGGGATCGGGAGGTTTGCAAATGCCGCCGTCCATGCAAGAAAGCGCGGCGCGGGGAGAATCCGGCGAGGATCATCCGCCATGTGCGCCCCTTCCACCTGACGCATTATACATACACGTGCCGTTCTGCCTCCGCAAGTGCGCTTACTGCGATTTCCATTCCGTCCCCCTTGGGATCGAGTCTGAGACGGATTACATAGAAGCCCTCCTTTGCGAAGTCCGGGCAGTGTCGGAAAGCCTAAGGTTCAGGACTGTCTATATCGGTGGCGGAACCCCGACATCGCTTTCGTCTGTTATGTTCTCAAGGCTGTTGGCCGGTATTGACGGCAGGCTTGGCGCCGGTTCATCGCCGCCGGTCGAATATACGATTGAAACGAATCCGGCGACGCTCGAACGGGAGAAAATTACGGCGCTTGAAGCGTCATCCGTAAATAGGATCAGTGTCGGTATCCAGACCTTCAACAAGGCAGGACTTGCGGTTCTCGGCAGGGCGCATGACGCGGCTCAGGCTGTGTCTGCCGTGCGCCTTCTCAGGAATGCCGGATTCGGCAATCTCAATCTGGACATGCTCTTCGGCTGGCCGGGGCAGACGATAGAAATGCTCCGTGAGGATTTGGGCAAATTTCTCGATCTGCGCCCTGAACACGTTTCCGCATACTGCCTTTCGGTCGAGCATGGCACGCCGCTGGCGAGGGCGATTCGGGACGGCTCGCTTCAACCCTTATCGGATGATGCTCAGGCCGACATGCTTGACGAAGTCGTCGAAACAATGGAGTCCGGCGGTTATCGCAGATATGAAGTGTCCAATTTCGCGCAACCCGGGCGGGAATCTCTGCACAATCGCGCCTACTGGGAGAATCGGCCATATGTCGGCTGCGGTTCCGGGGCATGTTCATACGCGAATGGAACGCGCACAGAGAATACGCGCGATATTCAGAAATACATCCTGGCGATATCCCGCGGCGAACGCCCGATGGAGAACTCTGAAACCCTGTCCCCGGAGAAGTCGGCGCGCGAGACGCTGGTCATGGGCCTTCGCATGACGGAGGGCATAAACCTGCATGAATTCAACAAACGGACCGGATTCGACGCGCTGGTCTTATGCGCGGATGCGATATCCGGCCACGTTGCTGCGGGACGGCTTGAGATTTTGGACGGACGCCTGCGCCTGACCCGGCAGGGTTTTCAGGTTGCAAACCGCATCTGGAGCGATCTTGTGTAGGATCATTATTGCTCGCATTGCCCGCCGTGAATGTTTCAGATATCTTTTTACACACGGACTGTAGTTGATCATTTTCGACAAGACAGAGGTGAACAGATGAAAACCCCGGATGACGATCTTACCAGACGAGATTTTCTCAGTACCGGCGCCGCGGCAGTCACATTTGCGCTTGGTTCAACGGCGTTGCGCGCGGCGCAGGCGAAAACGGAAGGCGACGGGATTCTTCGCTTCGGGGTATTTACAGATTCGCACTACGCCGACAAGGAAACTGCTGGAACACGCTATTATCGCCAGTCCATCCCAAAACTTGAAACCGCTCTCGCCGAATTCCGCAAACAAAAACTTGATTTCATGATCGAGCTTGGCGACTTCATTGACGGGCAGCCTACGCCGGAAGATGAAATGGCCAAATCCCGGGATTTCAAAAATGCGTGTTCGGTCTTGTCTGTTCCCGCGCATCATATCATCGGCAATCACGACCTTGCCGTGCTCAACAAGGAACAGTTTCTGTCTTCAGTCGGAGCGGAGAAGTCGTATTACTCTTTCTCATGCGGGGCGTTCACTGGAGCGGCACTTGACGCGAATTTCAACAAAGACGGGACGCCGTATGAATGCGGGCGTTTTGACTGGACTCAGACGTATGTGCCAAAGGTCGAGCGCGAATGGCTTGAAGCAGAGCTTGACCGGGTTAAAAAGCCTGTCATAGTCTTTGTTCATCAATGCCTTGATGACGACGGCGCACACGGTGTCAGAAATGCCCCGGAAGTGAGAGCAATCTTTGAAAAATCAGGAAAGGTCGCGGCCGTCCTTCAGGGGCATAAACACTCCGGCGGCTTCAGCCGTATTGCCGGCATCCCCTATTTCACATTCAAGGCTATGGTGGAAGGGCCTTATCCTGAAAACAACGCATTTGCGGTCGTCGAAGCTGCTCCGGGCGGAAGGATTACAATCAGGGGATTCGGAAAACAACCGTCCAGCGATGAGCCGATGGCCGGATGACGGGGCGAATGTTGCACATCATCCCCGGCGCGATTAGCGTGGAATCACTTGACTCCGGTTGCCTGATTTACAATTCCGCGAATTAAATTGAGATCGCCTTCAGTCAGACCCTCCGTGGCGGTTCTTTTCGCAAACAGCCATAGATTGCCGCGCCTGACAACAGATGGGATCCCATTTTCTGATGATATAATTTCGAGGTCGGTGCGGAAGTTCCGGGCATCCGCGTCCAGAAAAAAAGTTCCAATCAGTTTCCTTGGTATGTCTGCGGAGATATTTCCGTGATCGTTATTAGCGTTCCAGAGGAAGATGACCGGATTCTCGAAATCAAACAGCATATTCAAGACCTTTGCGCTAATTCCTCCGGTCTCAACAATTAGGACGCACTTGTCGCTCAGACGTTCGCGGATTTCATCCTCTCCCGTGGAAGTGATTTCCTCCGCGTCCAAAATGGCGGGAGCAAGAAACCGTCCTGAGAGAGAATCAATACAGGCGTAAATGAACTTTTCATTCTGAACCAGAAATGCCAGGTCGGCGATCAATGCGACACAAGGTTTAATTGCCGCATTTCTGCCGCGCAGCCACCATGAAATAACAGCAGCGTGGCCGTCATTGATGGGGAATTCATTGCGGTCAACCACTGTCCCCTGCCATCCCGCCAGCATCGCGCCTGGCACGCATTCCGATGAGAAGCTCAGAGAGCGGAAGTCTTCACAGGATAATTCCGTGAAATATGCGACGCATGGAAGCATATTCCGCCATGACGTTTGCCCCGGACTTCCCATGAACGCATAGCCGTCAACATTCTTTCCTCTCAGCAGCAGTAGTCTGTCCAATCTCGGAAAATCGTTGCGATCATGCTCATCAGAAATCGCGGGAACAACCTGAAAACAGGGCATCCGGGGACAGTATCTTTTCACAATGGCCGCCATTGACTCGCATTCGCGAGCGTAATCATTCCGCGCATGGATGAATTCCAAAACCTTTGTTGCACGATCTTCTTCATTCATTCCCGCGACTCGGCAATCTTTGAAAATCAATGAAGGGATTTCAATGCCGGCAATATACGGATTACCGTCTGCCAACTGGGACAGGCGGGAAAGATGCGATTCGATCTCGCCTGAAGATCGTGGTTGTAAGGGCATATTGCCGAATGGTTTAAAAGACAGAATTACATTCATTCCTGCTCTGCCGGATAGAGAAATTGCCCTTTCAAGGCGGGATGTGCAAGAATCAAGCAACCTGCCGTCGTCAATAAATCCACACCATGGAATATTCAATCTGATAAGTCTGAAGCCCGCATATCTCATCTGATTTGGCTGGACCTGCCAAAAGGATTTAAAATCAGATTCCTCACATGAAAGGTCCAGGGGCACGGCGATGCCTGCCAGAGCAATGCGCCTGCCGTCGGCGGATAGAAGAGTTCCCTGTCTGACCTCGCAGACTTTTCCGCTTTTCTCCCAGATGGAAAAGACCGTATTCTCAATCTCATTCAGCATGGCTTCCGGCGGCTCAAGTTCGCTCTGCGGGAAGTCGTGATATCCGGACTGTCTGACAAGCATGGCGACGGCCATGTTCGCCCCGAGCAACTTGCCGTTCAGGCGTATCGTCTTGTCATCTTTTGCTCCGAGCAACTCATAATCAAGGAGCCGATCGCGCATGTGGACCATATAATTTTGTCTTAAACGTAATATGGCTAGACGTTTATACTTGGAGATGAGAAGACGGGCTTGATCTGACATATTATCATTAACGGAACAGTTATCAGATAATGATATGTGCTCATTAGCAATAACATTAGACAACCTTCGTTTTAGATACTCGACGCCGATTCCATTCATTTCAAGAATCTCAATTTCTCTGCGTATCCCTTCGGCGTCCGGGCGAATAGCGTCAGGTTCTTTGATGCTGTCCGGAGAACCAACCACCTGAGAATGGCGTCTGTCTTCTGATATTTCTTCACAGGAAACCGGTGAGGAAAAGACAGGGAATATTGCCAGAGCCGAGAAGAACAATATGGGGATTTTTGATCTTTCGATTCGCGCCATTCTTGAAAAACAGCACCCTTGTATCTTGGAAAACGGTTAAAGGTAGAGAGTAATCAGAGTAATCTCTAGACAGGGAAAGACAGCCCCCTACCCCATGGGGTAGGGGGCGGGCCAACCGAAACATGCAAAACATCTTTTACAAGGCATTGTGCGCCCGGACGCGGCAGATCGTCGCACCCTCGGTCCCTTGCGGAGACCGCGCTCGTAGCTTGGTCGCCGCGTCCGGTTCTGCCTCTTTGAGCTCGAACAGTTGCCTGGGCCTCGCCGCCGCGCGGGAGCT
>Ga0209507_1000793_pt1 | contig 29753 bp, 27 predicted proteins | sample AD_UKC028_MetaG_FD_184414 | JGI IMG/M metagenome (GOLD analysis project Ga0209507, IMG submission 184414) | Active sludge microbial communities of municipal wastewater-treating anaerobic digesters from USA - AD_UKC028_MetaG (SPAdes) (version 2) | ecosystem: Engineered > Bioreactor > Anaerobic >...
CCTCGGCAGCGACACGCGGAACAACGCCCGGCTGGCCGAGCGCATCCGCCACAAGTTCAAGATCAAGAACACCACCGGCTACAGCCTGAATGCGCTGGTCGATTACGAGGACCCGATCGACATCCTGACCCATCTGATGATCGGCTCCGAAGGCACGCTCGGCTTCATCTCGCGCATCACCTACCAGACCGTCGTCGAAGACCCGTTCAAGGCCAGCGCGCTGGTTTTCTTCCCCGATATTCGCACCACCTGCGAGGCAGTGATCCGCCTGAAGCCGCAGCCGGTGGCGGCCGTCGAACTGCTCGACCGCCCCGCCCTGCATTCGGTCGAAAACAAGCCCGGCCTGCCGGCAATCATCCGCGAACTGGGCGAAGACGGCGCCGCGCTGCTGATCGAAGTACGCGCCGCCACGGTCGACGGCATCAACGAGAAGATTTCCGCCGTACATGCGGCAATGGCCGGCATCACCACCGTCGAGCCAGTGGTTTTCTCGACCGACCCGGCCACCTGCGAGATGTACTGGAAAGTGCGCAAGGGGACATTCCCCTCGGTCGGCGCCATGCGCCGCACCGGCACCACGGTGCTGATCGAGGACGTCGCCTTCCCGATCGCTTCGCTGGCCGACGCCACGCTCGACCTGCAGGGCCTGCTGCGCCACCACGGCTATCACGAAGCGATCATTTTCGGCCACGCGCTGGAAGGCAACCTGCACTTCGTCATCACCCAGGATTTCGGCGACCCGAGCGAGGTCGACCGCTACGCCCGCTTCATGGACGATGTCTGCAAGCTGGTGGTCGAGAAATACGACGGCTCGCTCAAGGCCGAGCATGGCACCGGGCGCAACATGGCGCCCTTCGTCGAGATGGAATGGGGCAAGGAAGCGACCGACCTGATGCGCCGCATCAAGAAGCTGTTCGACCCCGACACCCTGCTCAACCCCGGCGTCATCCTCAACGACAACCCGCACGCCCACCTCGAAAACCTCAAGCCGATGCCGGCCGCCGAGGACATCGTCGACCGCTGCATCGAATGCGGTTTCTGCGAGCCGCTGTGCCCGTCGCACCGGCTGACGCTTTCGCCGCGCCAGCGCATCGTCAGCGTCCGCGAACTTTCCCGCCGCGCCGCTGCCGGCGAACCGGCCGGCAGCATCGGCGAGGACTACGCCTACATGGGCCTTGACACCTGTGCCGGCTGCGGCCTCTGTTCGACCGCCTGCCCGGTCGGCATCGACGTCGGCGACCTGACCCGCCGCCTGCGCGGGCGCAAGATCGGCAACACCGCGCGCGCGGTCAACGCCTGGACCGGCGAGCATTTCGCCACGCTGGCCAATGCCTCGCGCCTCGGCCTTTCCGTCGGCCACGTCGTTTCCGGCGTGCTCGGCGACAATTTCCTGAGCCGCGTTTCCGGCGGCGCCTGGAAGAAGAACATGCCGCACGCCGGCAAGGCACCGGCGCAACGCACGACCCGGGGCGACCCGGTCGTCTATTTCCCGACCTGCGGCAGCCGCATCTTCGGCCCGGCGCAAGCCGGTTCGCCGCAGCAGGGCGACGTCATTATCGAAGTGCTCCAGCGCGCCGGCTACGCGCCGCGCCTGCCGCAGGATTTCGATGCCCTGTGTTGCGGCCAGATGCTCTCCTCGAAAGGCATGGCCGTCGAGGCCGACGCCATGTCGTCACGCCTCGAAGCCGCGCTGCTGGCTGCCTCCGAGAACGGCCGCTACCCGGTGATCATGGATGCCAGCGCGTGCACGACGCGCATGCAGAAATTCCTCGCCGACCGGCTCAAGATTTTCGACTTCCACGAATTCGCCGTCGATGCCCTGCTGCCGCGCCTGATGATCACACGCGAACCCGGCCCGGTCGCCCTGCACATCAACTGCAGCGTCCGCCGCACCGGCGCCGACGCAAAGCTGCGCCAGTTGCTCAAGGCCTGCGTCGAGCAGGTCGTCGAACCGGCCGGCGTCACCTGCTGCGGCTTCGCCGGCGATCGCGGCTTCGTAGTCCCGGAACTGAACAAGCATGCCCTGCGCAAGATCCACGACGACCTGCCGGCCAACTGCGGTTGCGGCGTATCGACCAACCGCACTTGCGAGATCGGCCTCACTGCCGAAACCGGCATCAACTTCGAGTCGGTCGCATTTTTGCTCGAAAAATGCAGTCGACCGCAACCGACATGTTGAGGATTTCCCTAACAGCCGGGACCGGCGCAAATTGTTAAGGTACTACCCATTCATCAAATTCCAAGGAGAACATCCATGTACAAGAACATTCTGGTTGCCATCGACGATAGCGCGACTTCCCTTTCCGCGCTGAAGGAAGCCTTGCACATCGCCAGGACCAGCAGCGCGAAGCTCTACATCGCGCACGTTGCCGATGAAACCCTTTTGAACATGCATCATCACGTCTTTGCTCATATGGCCGATGCGGACAACAACGCTGTCGCCACGCTTGCCAAAGCCGGCCAGCAGTTGCTCGATGAAGCGATGAAGTCCGCTTCAGGTGTCGACGCCGAGCCCTTGCTCCTCCACGCCTCCAATCGTCGCGTTTCAGAAACCATTGTCGAAAAGGCCAAAGAACTGAATGTCGACCTGATCATAGTCGGCCGCCATGGCCAGCGCGGCCTGGCGACGCTGATTCTCGGCTCAGTCGCCGAACAACTGGCGAAAATCGCCGACGTTTCGGTCCTGCTGGTCCGCAAGCACTAAGGCTGCACACCGCACCGCCCGCTCCGGCGGGAAAATGATGTTTCAAAAATTCGATGATCCCCGTCTGGCCGGGGATCATTCATGATGGGATTCCCGATGTCTGAACGCGCCCCCGACCCCAACAAGGACGAACCCCTCCGCAACGATATCCGCCTGCTCGGCCGTGTCCTCGGCGACACCGTGCGCGAACAGGAAGGCGAAGCGGCCTTCGACATCGTCGAGCGCGTGCGCCAGACCGCCGTGCGCTTCGCCCGCGACGGCGACCCGACGGCCCGCGCCGAACTCGCCAGCCTGCTCGACCCGCTGTCCGGCGACACGACACAGGCCGTGGTGCGTGCTTTCAGTTACTTCCTGCAACTGACCAACATCGCCGAAGACGAGCACCACATCCGCCGCCGGCGCGCCCACGATCTCGCCGGTTCGCCGCCGCGCGAGGGCAGCCTGATTTTTGCCCTCGACACGCTGGCCACCGCCAACGTCTCACCCGAAGCCCTCGCCGATTTCTTCGCCCATGCCCTCGTCGCCCCGGTGCTCACCGCGCACCCGACCGAGGTCCAGCGCCAGAGCCTGATCCGCAACCACCGTGACATCGCGCACCTGCTCGACCAGCGCGAGCGCCTGCAGATGACGCCGGAAGAGGAAGCCGAGAACGACCTCGGCCTGGCCAACGCCATCCTGACGCTGTGGCAGTCGCGCATGCTGCGCCCGGTGCGCCTGAAGGTCATCGACGAGGTCAAGAACGGCATCACCTACTTCAAGGAAACCTTCTTCACCGAACTGCCGCGCCTCTATATCCAGGCCGCACAGCAACTGCAAAAACGTTACCCGGAGACCATCTGGGCGCTGCCGCCCTTCTTCCGCGTCGGCAGCTGGATCGGTGGCGACCGCGACGGCAACCCCTTCGTCACCGCCGAGATCCTGAAGGAAGCGCTGCGCCTGCAATCGGCCGCCGCGCTCAATCACTATCTCGAGGAAGTCCACGAACTGGGCGGCGAACTGCCGCTATCCGACCTGCTGGTTAGGGTCACGCCACAGCTATTGTCGCTGGCCGAACATTCCACCGACTTCTCGCCGCAGCGCGCCGATGAGCCCTATCGCCGAGCTCTCTCCGGCATCTACGCCCGCCTCGCCGCCACTGCCCGCGTGCTCGACCAGGTCGAGCCGGTCCGCCACGAAATCGGCAGCGCCGCGCCCTACGGCAGCCCGGACACACTGCGCGCCGACCTCAAGGTGCTGGCCAATTCGCTCAAGCTGAACGGCAGCGCCAACCTGGCCGGCGGCCGCCTGCGCCGGCTGCTGCGCGCGGTGCAGGTGTTCGGCTTCCATCTGGCGCCGATCGACCTGCGGCAAAACTCCGAAGTCCATGCCCGCAGCGTCGCCGAACTGCTCGCCGGCGCCGGCCGCTGCCCCGATTACGAGGCACTTTCCGAGGTCGACCGCATCAGGCTGCTGGTCGAGGAAATCAGCACCCCGCGCCCGCTCTACTCGCCCTACCTGAACTATTCCGATGAAACCCAGGGCGAACTGGCGATCTTCTTCGCCGCCCGCGAACTGCGCGAAAAATACGGCGCCGCCGCCCTGCCCAACTGCATCATCTCGAAGACCGACGGTGTTTCCGACCTCCTCGAACTGGCCCTGCTGCTCAAGGAATCCGGTCTGCTGCTGCCCGGCGCAAAACCGCGCCTCGACGTGAACATCATTCCCTTGTTCGAAACCATCGAAGACTTGCAGAAGAGCGCCGCGACGATGGCCGGCGTCTTCGCCATCCCGGCCTACCGCGAACTGCTCGCCGGCCGCGGCGACGAGCAGGAAGTCATGCTCGGCTACTCGGACAGCAACAAGGACGGCGGCTTCCTGACCTCGGGCTGGGAACTGTACAAGGCGGAGATCGAACTGGCCCGCGTCTTTAGCGAACACGGCGTGCGCCTGCGCCTGTTCCACGGCCGCGGCGGCTCGGTCGGCCGCGGTGGCGGCCCCACCTACCACGCCATCCTGGCCCAGCCGGTCGGCGCCGTTTCCGGCCAGATCCGGCTAACCGAACAGGGCGAAGTGATCTCGACCAAGTACGGCAATCCGGACACCGGCCGCCGCAACCTCGAAGTGCTGCTCGCCGCGACGCTGGAAGCCAGCTTGACCGATCACGAAAACAAGGTCGAGCCAGCCGAGCAGTTCCACGCCGTGATGGACGAACTCTCGGCCCGCGCCTTCGACGCCTATCGCGGTCTGGTCTATGAGACACCGGGCTTCACCACCTATTTCCGCCAATCGACGGTCGTTTCCGAAATTGCCTCGCTCAACATCGGCAGCCGCCCTGCTTCGCGCAAGGCTTCCGAGCGCATCGAAGACCTGCGCGCGATTCCCTGGGTTTTCAGTTGGGCACAATGCCGCCTGATGCTGCCGGGCTGGTACGGCTTCGGTGCTGCGGTCGACGGCTATTTGTCGGCCAATTCCGATGGCCTGACTACCTTGCGCCGCATGGTCAAGTCCTGGCCCTTCTTCCAGAGCCTGCTCTCGAATATGGACATGGTGCTGGCCAAGACCGACCTCGCCATCGCCTCGCGCTATGCCGAACTGGTCACCAATGCCGATCTGCGCGAGCGCATCTTCAGCCAGATCAAGGCCGAATGGGCGCTGACCCGGAAGCATCTGCTGGCCATTCTGGAACAGGACGATTTCCTCGCCGACAATCCCATGCTCAAGCGTTCGCTGCAACTGCGCTCGCCCTACATGGACCCGCTCAACCACCTGCAGGTCGAACTGCTCAAGCGCCACCGCGCCGGCGACACCGACGAACGGCTGGCGCGCGGTATTCATCTGTCAATCAACGGCGTAGCCTCGGGATTGCGCAACAGCGGGTAAAATGGGCACATGCCAAATCCCATCAAACGCACCGTATTTTTCGTCTCCGACGGCACCGGCCTGACCGCCGAGGCCCTCGGCCACAGCCTGCTGACCCAGTTCGAGGCGGTGGAATTCAAGCAGATCCGAATTCCCTTCCTCGACAACATCGCCAAGGCCCAGGAGGCCGTCGCCCGCATCAACGCGCAGGGCGAAGCCGACGGCATGCGGCCCGTCGTGTTCACGACACTGGTCAATCAGGAACTGGCCAGCATCGTGCACCAAGCCGATGCCTTCTGCCTGTCCTACTTCGAAACCTTCCTGGCGCCGCTCGAGGCCGAACTGGGCGTCAAGTCCAGCCACACTGTCGGCCGCTCGCACGGTTCGGCCGACAGTTCGGACTACAAGAAGCGCATCGAGTCGATCAACTACACGCTGGCCCACGACGACGGCATCACCGACCGCGATCTCGCCGAGGCCGACGTCATCCTCGTCGCCGTCTCGCGCTGCGGCAAGACACCGACCTCACTCTACCTCGCCATGCAATTCGGCCTGAAAGCCGCCAATTTTCCGCTGATCCCGGAAGATTTCGATCGCGGCCGCCTGCCCGGCACGCTGGAAAAACATCGCTCCAAGCTCTTCGGCCTGACCATCCAGCCGGAACGCCTGCACCAGATCCGCGAGGAACGGCGCGCCGGCAGCAAGTACGCCTCGCTGGCCAACTGCCGTTTCGAAGTGGCCGAGGCCGAGAAAATGATGCGCCGCGAAGGCATCCGCTGGCTCGACTCATCAACCAAGTCAATCGAGGAAATCTCGACCACCGTCCTTCAGGAACTGAAGCTACGCTGAGGCTACGCGGTCTGCTTCAAAATGAACAAGGCGTATCGCTGGGCGCCTGTTCTACGATACGGTTGCGGGCAACTTTGTGCCCAAAGCTGCTGTAACGGTTTCCCGATAGCGGCCAGTCAGCCAAACTCAGATTTCTCGAACTGGACTGCCCCAAAGCTGCCGTTTGCGACATCACACTACCGGCCACAAGCGGAAATTCGTCCTCGCCAGATAGCCGACCGTCAAAGGGCGGGTCCATTCGGTAACCTGCCGTCAAGCCAAATTAAACCACTCGGCCATAGCCGCCGTTGGGCATTTGGCCAAACTCGGGCGGCAATGTGTCAGTCACCGGCCGTTAAGCGGAGATTGCCGCGAAAACGCATCGCCGCGGCGCCAGAGAATCCTCCAGCGACATCAGCCAGCGCCAACGACGCCCTGCATTGGCATCGCCGTAAATTGCCGCCAACGCTACATGCCGTAGTCAGGCGAATTCTGCGTCAGAGGGATGGTCCCTTCACTTTCCCCTAATCTTCCCCAACGGCCGCCCGTACAGGAAACTTCTTCAATTGCGCTCGTAACGATGCTGCAGCAGTGCGCAATGCCTCGGCACTGGCGTCACACTCTATGTATACATCTTCATCCTCCGTGCTTGCCCCGTCACTCGGAGCCCAGCCAGGCCAGAAATACACGCGCAGTTTCCTGGGATCGCCTTCCAGCAAGGCAAAGCGCAGTGTGGCTTCCGTGAAGATCTCATCGCAGTCCACGGCGTTGCCTGCGGCAATGGCCTCGAACCACTGGGCGAGATGAGCCACTTCCAACGTCTCCAGGCACGGGTCAACCACGGCCCAGGAGAGATCAGAACCGCAGACGCTCAGGCGGATATTCAGCCAGTTTACGTCGACCGAGCCCGGATCGAATTCCATCTGCGGGAATTGGTACCCAACAACTTCCAACTCGAACTGCGTGCCATCAGGGCCTATCAGTCTCATGCCTTTACCTCAGTGGGTGTCAAATCAAGGGGGCTTGATGCGAATCTAACCCCATCTCACGCAGCTTTTCCTGAGCCGCCTCCTCTCCGTGCTCGGCCGCACGCCGATACCACCTGATCGCCTCCTCGATGTCTTTCGGAACTCCCCTGCCTGACTCATGCATCAGGCCAAGACCAAATTGGGCGTCGACCTGCCCCTGTTCAGCCGCCTCGAGAAACCAGGCGGCCGCCTCGGTTTCATTCTTGGAGACGCCTCGACCTATCGAATACAGCAAACCAAGGTTGTATTGAGCATCGCTCAGTCCTTGATCAGCGGCCTTGCGAAACCAGTTCGCCGCCTCCTGATCGTCACGAGACACACCAACGCCCCTGCGATAGAGCATGCCCAACCAGAACTGAGCTACTTCATGCCCTAACTCGGCAGCTTTTCTAAACCACTTGGCGGCCTCGACGTTGTCACAAGGAACGCCGTCTCCCGCTTCGTAACATGATCCCAGAGAGAGGCAACTAGCTGCATGCTGTTGGTCAGCCGCCTTTCTCCACCATTTGATTGCTTCAGCATAGTCCGGGGCAAAATCCAGGCACATGGTGTGGGCCTTGCCAAACAGGTACTGTGCTACCGCATCACCAGCCTCCGCGGCTTTGCGATGGGTGTTGAGAAATTCGCTATCGATTGGGAGATCATCAGGCATATCGTTGTTTGGCATCTTTCCTCCTTGAATTTCCGGCGTTTCAGAATCTACGCCAAATGACAACGGCAATCATATGCATTTTTCCAAGTATTTGAAGTCAGGCAGATTCGATGGATGCAGACCGGTAAATCTCAGCCGCACAGCCATAACGACCTCGTTGCACAGCCCCCAACCTACCGATGACATTCATCTGTCTGTGGCGTCCTTACCCAGCAACCGATCGCTTGTGCAATCTTCCAGCCCCCGGCGACCGATGGCTCGATTGGCGAAATCTCGGAAAAATCCGACGGTGCTACGCAGGCCTGACGGAGGTCGATGACCGGCACGACGGCGGCTGTGGCTTCCCGGGTGATGGTGTCGTTGAAGATTGCAAGCGCTGTCTGCAGTTCGGGCGTAAGCCCCGGTACTGCATCGTAGATGGTGCATACCGCCGTCTTGAGACGGAGTTGCAGCAGCTCGCCAAGCATGGTGTGGTAGGCGCGTTGAAAGAGGCGGCGCACCTCGGCGAGGTGCCCCAGTGCATCAATGACGGACCGAGCCGGCAACGACATGACGTTCTGTGACTGCAACGCGTCGTTGCCGCCGATGCTTACCACGAGGTGCGTGGCATCGGAGGGTATCAGGGGGATTTGCCGAGCCAGATCGGCCACCACATCACCATCGTTGGCAACCAGTGTCGCACGCCAGCCGAGTGGCAGGCACTCCCGCAGTTGGTCGATCACGGCGGGGCCGACGAGAACATAGCGGGCATTGTCGAAAATCGAGTCCCCGAGAAGAACGACGTGTGGAGTCTTCATCGGAAGGCTCTTGCCGGGCTTCATCATCTCGACCCGGCCCACAAAGGTCTCTGGCACTCTCCTGTACTGGGTTCTACGAAGCGATGTTCAGAGATCATATTTCCTTTCAATGAGATTCCTGGGGCATGCACACCCCAGGGCATCGCAACATCGAGATCGGAGAGCGGCGGGGTGATAACGCAGTACAACATGGCCGGCGACATTATGTGTCGCCATCGATAGCCTCCAAGCCTGTGCCCCCTCGGGCGATATCGCCAGAGGGCTTTAGCGCAACGTAGCTCTTACCGCTTAACCCCGGAAAACCCTCCTCACCGCAGCGCGGGCTCAGCGTCGCTATTGCAGGTAACCAGTTTGCCAGGCTCGGCCATGCTGTAACCGACACATGCGACTTCCTTCCATGCATAGCGCGACATATAACGACGCACAGGCTGGCCTAATTCACTTCAAGCATCACCGCTTTTTAACAATTCGGTTCGTTCTTTATCAGCAGGTTCGGCTTTTTGTTGCTGGTGTGTCTTGTCAGTTTTTTGTCTTTTTCTCTTCTTGTGAAGGAGTTTGTATGGACTCGAATCAAGTGATCGTTCGTGATGCGGATGGTGAATTCGGTGGATTGTCGAATCGAAGCCTTGCCTTTCCGGTCTGTGTCAATGATGCGCGGTTGCCGACTGCCGAGCACCTGTTTCATGTGTTGAAATTCCGCCACCCCCTGATCCAGCGTGCGCTGGTCAATCTCCGCGAGCCTGCGTCTTGTAAGACGTTCGCGATCAGTCGTGACCTCCGGTCCGGGGTTCGGGAAGACTGGGATGACGTCAAACTCGAAGTCATGGATTTCTGCGTGAGAACCAAACTCCTCACGAACTGGGTCCAGTTCGGAAAACTGCTCCGGGCGACTGCGGGAAAAGAAATCTTGATGGTCTCGGGTAGCGACAATTATTGGGGGATGGTTAAGAACAAGGATGGCCAGTTCGATGGTGAAAATCAACTGGGCCTCCTATTGATGAAGCTCCGGGACGAGTTCCTGAGCGGCGGTAATGTCGGTACGCGGGTCGTGGCCCCCCCGAGAGATATCGATCTCCTGTTCCTGGGAAAGAAGATCGAAGTGAAAGACCGTCGGGCCCAGATCGCCCAACTCGAAGCGCGGTTGGCTGAAAACCTGCTGGCCGCCTGATTGACGGAACCCCGCCGGGAGGCTGGGTTCCATTCCCCGGGCATCCTTCCGGGGCTCTCGCTGGCGATGTCAAGTGCGAGCCAACGACTCGTGATGACTGTAGTCGTCTCCCCAACCACCCCTCCGGGGCGCCGGGCACATTAGCCCAATTCTGTGCATTTCTTGTCTATTCCATGGAGGTAACCGTGATGAAGCTACTGATCGCATTGTTCCTGGGCATCGTGCTAAGCGCGTGCTCGAGTACCGGCAGCAAGCCGCCGGTTGCTGCACCTGAGACAGCTGAAAAACCTGACGCCAACACCAGCCAGCTGGCAGAGTCGTCGTTCCAGGAGTCGAACGGCACCCTGACGGTAGCGTTCGATGCCAAGGGCAACTGGGTGCGCCTCACGGCCGTGGGCAGCGCGAGCCTTGCCGACGATTCGTCGGGCGCGACGGAAACCGCAATGATGATCGCCGGAATGCGCGCCAAGCGGACCGTGGCCGAGTTCATCAGCAACGATGTCCGCTCGTCCGAGACGCTGACGCGGATTGCCCGCAGTTACGACCGCACCTTCCAGTCGTCGGAATCCCAGGGCGCAGACGGCAGCGGCCCCGAGGAAGCCGAGGATGATGGCGGGGTCAGCAACGGCAACGCACTCCGCACCGAGAAAGCCAGGCAGGCTCGGCGAATCGCGGCGGTGCTGACCGAGCGCATCCAGGAGAGCAGTTCGGCCATTCTCAAGGGTGTTCAGGTCAGCCGCCGCAGTGTCGCCGGCGACAGCGTGACAGTCGAGGTGACCGTGAGCCCCGGGTCGATCGGCGCGGCTCGCCAGGTCTCCCGGACGATGAGCGGGGTGCTGAAATGAGATATTTCCTGTACGCGTTACTCCTCCTGGCGGCCAATGCGAATGCGGCGGAAGTCATCGTCACGGGCTTCGGCAAGACCGTTGAAGACTCCTTGCAGAACGCCAAGGTCGCGGCCGTCGAGCAGGTGGCAGGCACCTTCGTCACTGGCCAGGCAACCCTCGAGGGCGACCGCTACCATTCATCGGCAACGCAGTACAACGGTGGTTTGATCCGTAGGCACGAAGTCATCTCGGTCGTCGAGGAGGGCGGACTTTTCGTCACGGTGATCAAGGCGGATGTGGATACCGACAAGGTCAATACCGTCGTTACATCCAAGGGTGCGGAAATTTCCGAGTCGGTGGGAGTCCAGCTCGAAAAGGCTCGGGACGACTTCGAGAAGACCCGGCGCATCGTGGCGGCGCTGGACGACCCGGCCCAAGCCTTTGCCGTACGGGTGACGAACGTGCGCTACCGGAACCGCGGGGAAATGACCGATGTCGAGGTCGATGGCGTCGTTGTCTTCAATCCCAAGTGGTATGACGACGTCCGCTTGATGGCCAGGACGATCGGCCGCAAGGTCGATATCGGATCGGCCTGGACGGAGGCCCTGTGGGGGCTGGCCGCCCTGACGGCGGTTGTCAATCCGCTCATCCCTGGCACCGCCTTTTCCGTGGCACGGATGGCCCAGGGAACTCCCAAGGTCAGCGAGGAATTCATGGCCTGCTTCGGCAAGGACAACGGCTGGGATGTCGATGAGTGTTACGAAATCCGCCACCCGATGCCACGTGTCATGCGCAGCCACCGGTTGCAGCTCGATGGGAAACTGACGCCGGATGGCCGCGAAATCCCGCTGGGTCAGCTGAATGTCGATTCCGGATGGCAAATGCTGCTCAACGTCCGGGTCGGGCAGCGGGTCTATTTTTCCAAGAACGGCAAGGAACGAAAGTTCCTCAACCCGGGAATTGTGTTTTTTCAGAAGGGGAATGCGACGTTCCAGCATGCCTTCACCGAGCAGACGGCGAATGTCGGGCAGGCGAAGGGCGTGCGCTTCGATCTGCTGCCCCGGATGTGAATCCATTGAACCTGCTGGCGATGTGCAATGCCTTCGCCAAACCCGATTACCCGTTTGACCAACCCCCATTTTCGACAGCCATTTCACGGTGAGAAGGGCTGTGGGAGAGCGCTATGCCAAGAATTCTACGAACCCCGGAAGATATCCTCCGGGAAACCAAGACGGATCTGTTTTTCGTTCGCTTCACCAATGGTCTGGAAGCCCATTGCCGAGGGAAGGAGCCTGCCGGCAAGAAAGAAATGGAGGACTGGCTCCAAACCCATTTGCCCGGAACCCGACTGGAGCTGATCGGTCCCAGTGAATTCAGTGGCTTTTTGTGTGGAGGGATCGGCGGGGATTACGCGTTCTTTGCCTCTGAGGCCGAGGTCAGTCAATTCGCCAAGGTCTGGGAGGATGAGAGCAGTCATAGTCTGGACCCCCGCTGGCAATGCTTCTGTTACTCCATCGAAGAATTTTGGCGGCGGCTGAATAAATTCGGTGATCCCCGGTCATGGGAGGTCTGAAAGCGACGTTCGGTCTCTGGGTAGCCAGCCAGGGTTTCGGACCCACCTTGATCCTCAAGAGCCGGCATCGCCATCATCACAGCTACGTCATGGCCGGCGTTACAACGAGCTTACGCGTTGTGGTGACATCCCACACACTGTCGGTTGCCGTTGTCCACGCTGGTCAGTGTTGGGACTTATTGTTTGATCTGGATGCTGTGCCAGTCCGCATCGGGTCGCAGTACCAATGCAAGCACTGTCGTCTGGAGGGCGGTTCAGAAAACTATCCGAGCCGGCAAGCACTCTGGAAAGATCACATTCTTGATCCCTTTCGGAATTGGTTGCTGGAGAAATTGCGCCCGGCTCGCTACCTGAATCTCTGGGGCAAACCAGGGAGATCTACTTGGGCAACGCTTTCTGCCGATCCTGATCCCAGTTGTCAATTTCAAATCCCGATCAGGGATGGCTGACCCAGGCTTGGTGCTGCCCCGCGAAATGCGCAACCCTTCATTGATTTTACGAAAGGATCAAAATGTCTGATCAGGAATTCCGAGGCATCGCCCCGAAGACGCCCGCTGGCGAGTCGATTTTTTTCCACAGCCTGGATTACTGGATTGGGCTCTGTGAATGTATTCGTATGATCATGGATGAGGGGTTTCCGCCGTACCCCTCCATGGATGCTGAGACCGCCGAGTATGTTGCCGATCTGCTCGAGCGCCGCCTCAACTTTGGCCTGGTTAGAAGCCACTTTGAACTGGAGGCTCGTCATCGACTCAGCGACCCGGATATCCCGGAAGCGGAAATCGAGGCAGAAGTTGGTGAGTATGTCGAGACGATGCTCGACTGGACCAGTCAATACATCGCCTTCCTGAAGGAGTGCGGCGGCTGTGAGGCGGTCTGAGCCACAGCAGGCCATCGGTTGGCGGGGGAACTCCCGCGGCGCCTGTCGGACGGCCCGGGGCCGAACTGACGACACAAGATGTCGCACCATGACGCAATGATTATCCACCGGAAACTGACCATGGAGAATCGAAATGAGATCTCGCCGCCGCCTTCGCGCCTCGCTTTACCATCTTGGCGCTTCAGCTACTGATTCGGTGCAATCGCTGCATGCTGCGAACTGGGCCCTGCGCATGGTCCTCAGTGGCGTTCAGAACGATCTGCTTAGCCAGGACGCCGACCTTTTCCTGAGAAGCGTGGGCCCCTTCCTGCTCTGGTCGAGGGCCGGCATGAGGCGTTTTCTCGAGTGCTTCATGGGTGATCCGGAGCGCCTCGCCAGTCTGGCCGCGATGACGCCGGCGGACGCATGGCGCCACTTTGCCGGCGATCCGGTGCTTGATGCGGCCAGCACCCTCGTCTCATTAAGGGTCGCCGATCCGGCCCGGTTCGAGCGGATGTTGCAGGTGTCTCTGCTGGGCCTGGAGAAGCGGCTGGCCGCCGTTTCCGACCCCCTCGCCGACAACATCCAGATACTGCGCTCGCTCCTCAATCTCAGCCCGACGGAATGCCGGATACTGCATCTTGCAACCTATACGGCGCAGAGTCCTGTCATACAGGGCTTGCTCTGCGGTACCCGGATTGCGAGTTTTTCTGATGCAGTTTGCCTCATCGGCATGCTGATCCGGGATGCCGAAGGTGACGTTGCAAGGGCGCTCAAAGCAAGCGCACCGCTGTCTGATTTCCGCTTGGTCAATATCGCCCGAATTGCGACGAGCATAGGTGAAACCATCGTCATCGAGGACTGGTTCAAGCAGTACCTTTGCGAACCGCACGATTCCATGGACGAGATGATGCGCCACTTCATTTCTCCGGCAGGTCGAGGCATGCTTGGCGAAGACGATTACCCGCATCTGGCAGATGACCTCGAGGCGCTGACGCGCTACCTGCGCGGTGTGCGGGTAGCAGGGATGCGCGGCGTCAACGTCCTGATCTATGGAAAGCCCGGAACGGGAAAAACCGAATTCAGCAAGCTGTTGGCGAGCCAGTTGGGGGCAAAGCTTTACGAAGTGGCGAGTGCCACGCCGGAGGGATTTCCCATTTTTCCGGGAGCGCGAGTCGAGTCCCTCAAGCTGTCGCAGCGCTTCCTGGCCCGGCAGGAAAGGGCGCTGATCCTCTTCGACGAGATCGAAGACATCTTTCCGGAGGATGGCAAGGCAGCGTTTTTCCGTGACCGGCGGCGTCCGCCTCAGGCCGGCAAGGCCTGGATGAACCGGATGCTGGAAAGCAACGAGGTCCCGGTGATCTGGGTATCGAACCGGGTCGACCGAATGGATCGGGCCTACCTGCGTCGCTTTTCCTATCATCTGGAGATCCGTACCCCACCGGCTTCAGTTCGCCAGAAAATTGCCCGGCGCTACCTCGAGAACACGCCCGTCAGCGGTAACTTCATCCAGCAGATCGCCTCCGAGTCGGGGCTGACGCCGGCGCTCCTCGAAAGCACCGCGAAGGTGGTCTCCCTTTCGGGTGAGCTCGACTGCGAAAGTGCCGAACGACTCGCTACCCGGGTCATCCGGCAATGTCAGGCAGCCATGGGACAAAGCCCGCGCAATGAAATCCGCCCCGTGGCCACGCAGTATTCGCTCGACTATCTCAACATCGACAGCCGCTACAGCATTGAGCAGATCGTCTCGTCCCTGGCCCGGCGCCCCTCGTCCAGCCTCTGCTTCTACGGGCTTCCCGGTACCGGCAAGACAGCACTGGCCGAACACATTGCAGTGACGCTTGGCAAGCCGCTGCTTGCCAAGCGCGCATCGGACCTGCTCAGCAAATGGCTCGGTCAGTCAGAAAAGAATATCGCCGCGATGTTTGAAGAGGCGGATGCCCAGCAGGCAATCCTCTTTCTCGACGAGGCCGACAGTTTGCTGAGGAATCGCGAACAGGCCCAGAAGAGCTGGGAGGTCAGCCAGGTCAATGAATTGTTGCAGCAGATGGAGCGCTTCAACGGGGTCTTCATCTGCGCTACCAACCTCTTTGGTCAGATAGACGCGGCGGCGCTGCGGCGCTTCGCGTTCAAGATTGCCTTCAAGGCCATGCACCCGGAACAGAGGCGGCTGATGTTCATCCGGGAAGCGCTGGCAGGTGATGAAGCCGGCCTGGGCCGGCACCTGAACGACCGGCTGAACGCGCTCGAGACCTTAGTGCCCGGCGACTTTGCCGTCGTCAAGCGCCAGGCCGCCTTGATCGGAATCGATCCCGATCCCGAGCAGTTTCTCGCAGAGCTCGAGGCTGAGTGCCGGCTCAAGCCTGCCGGCGGACACCGACCGATCGGATTCCTGGCCTGACGGGTTGCGTTTTTCCGTCGCGCCCTGGATGGCATCGCGTCCATCCGGAGGCTGATCGAGGGTAAAGAAATGGATAATGAAACTTGTCGCTGGGTGACCGTGAGACCACTCCTCTTCAACGAACCCGGACGTGGCGAGGTGGTTTCAATACCGGCCGGCGAGCCTTGCAGTGTGATCGACTCGGTCGAGGATGCCCGCCGGCGAGGGCTCCTTCCCGACGAATCCGCTGTCTGGGCCGCGAAGACCAATGTACAGCGCGGCTACTGCCTGGTCTGGCTGCGCGGCCTGGTGCGCGGGGTGGCGGCTGAAGACATCGTTGCGCGCCAGAGATAGTCGCTTTGGCGACAAGGTAATTTGATGACGCATGTGTCGCTGTGCATTCCATGGCCGGCGACATATGCTGTCGTTCTCTGTGCCAACATGGCGCTGTTCACAAAGCGTTGCCAAAAAAGAAAGGTATGGAATGAGCGAAATCGCATTCACCAAAGTTGATCTGCCTTATGGCTGGCTCGGCAACATGAGTCCTCATATCGTGAAATACCAGAACCACTGGTACAGGACGGCCGAAGCCCTGTTCCAGTGCATGCGTTATGAGGGCTTCCCGGAGGTGCAGCAGGAAATCAGGGATCAGAAGTCGCCCATGTCGGCCAAGATGGTCGCCAAAAAGTACAAGAAACTGATTGCAGGCAAAGGCTCCAGGGTGGAAGAGGAGCGCAAGGATCTGGAACGGATGCGGGAGTGCCTGCTGCTCAAGCTGAATGCCCATCCCGACCTGAAGCGGATGCTCCGCGGCACCAAGGATGCGGCCATCATCGAAGACTGTTCGAAGCGCAAGGGCGGCAGCGGGATGTTCTGGGGCATGGCCAAAATGGAAGGCGGAAAATGGGTTGGCCGCAATGAACTGGGCAAGCTGTGGATGGCCATCCGCGAAGAACTGGCGAAGGAGTCATCGGCCGCATAGCGCGACGTATAACGTCGCCCCAACCCGGATCATGGTGCTGTCTTCAGTAAAGGAGAAACACCATGCTCCGCGCACCCCCAGCTGTTTTGGCGTCACGTTCCGCCGGCACGATCCGACAGTTCAAGGTGGCCTTCATGGTTGCCGTGATGATCCTGATCCTTGCCGGACTTCTGGCAGGAATGGTCGATTCCGCGATGGCCGGAGCCCTCGGGCCGGATACTCAGCCCTCCCCGGGGGCGACCCAGCGCTATACGGATGTTTTCGAGATCATCGGCTGGGGAATCCTGTTCAGCATCTTCAGCGTCCTCCTGCCAATCCTCGGATTCTTCGTGATGCTTGGCGCGGCGGGGGGCATATTCACCGGCGGCGTCATCTTCGGATTCAGCGAGCAGGTACGCCTCGGCCGCCAGCTCAACGGGACAGATGCCGCGCTGAGCGGGCTGGTCAGCGTCCTGGCCACGATCGCCATCTACCTGTTCACGGGGCCGTTAGGGCTCTATCACTGGACGATCAAGCCATTGCTCATCCGGGCCGACGAGGCGGATTCCACCTTGTGCTGCCTGTCGTCAAGAATGTCTCCAAGTGACGTCTCGCTTTCCAGGGACGGGCGCTGGTTGCTCGCGCACCATTCGGAACCCTTGGCCTGGACCCGGTCCGATCGCGAGGCGGCGGGGCGTGCCTACCTGGTCGATACGAAAGCCGGCGCCTTCGTGCGATTTCCCGACCGGGAGGGAGATTTTTCCGCGTTCTGGCAGATTGGCCAGGGCGTGAAGAAGGTTGGCTTCCTGTATGAGGTCAACTGGGATGTCGCCGACGGGCGCTACCTGCTGGCAAAGTACAACGTGAAACACAACGAATTCCGCTGGGAAAAATTCGATCTCCAGCGCCTCGGCCTCGGTCCGGTGCGCGTCGATCAGCCCATGCCCACGGCACCGGAAAGCTTCCAGTTGCTTAGCTTTACGGATGACGGGGCCATCTTTCAGTCATCGAAGCGCAGGATCAACTTGCCCATCGTTGGTGAAACGATCACCGTGGACGCATCCGGAACGGTCGCTGCCGTCGTCTCCTATGACGAAGAAAGCTGGAGCGACAGCGGCACGATCACCTTCTGGCATCTCCCGAGCGGACAGCGGGTTCGTGAGTACAAGGTCAACTACCTGCCTGCAAAAAATCCGGACTGGGACAAGGGACGACAAAATCCGCGCTGGCATGTGGCATATGGTGGCGCCGTCTGGCTCTATGTCACCGAGGAGCACATCAAGATCTTCCGGCCGCTGGATAGTTGGTCGCCTGCCTCGGCAAGACCTGCCCCTGATCAGGATCCAGGGCGGCGGAGCAGGCTGGCTGCGGGCTAGGCGACAGGACATCGGAACAGGGCCGGTTGCGGGGGCTGCCGCGGTCAAAGGTGAAAAACGGGGAATTTTTGTGGCGCCTTTGGGATCCTCATGCCAACGCCGGTTTGCCCGCGCTTCGGTCGTCTGTACTGGGGCTGTGGCCTGCGTTGCCAGTCTTGAATCGCCACGGGCGCCGCCGGGCCATCGAGGTCAGCGTGGCCAGGCTCGCCTGAAGTCGCCGACCTTGTGGCGCGACATAAAACGTCGTGCAGCAAACTATAAATGAACTCCCAACCATTCCTGCCGGGAGCCCCCTCATGAACTCAAACTACATCACCTTCAGTCATCCGGAAATGTCGATGGGTGGATTGTCGAACCTCAGTCCCGACTACCCTGTTGCGATCAACGGTGTTCGCGTTCCGACTGCGGAACACCTGTTTCATATCCTTCGCTTCCGGTCATCGATGATTCAGGCCGCCATCCTCTCGAAGGACAGTGCGGTATCCGCTCGTCGCCTTGCGTCCAGCAAGGATTTCAGCGACGAAGCCTGCCCGGTCTGGTTGGAAAACCGTCTGGACGTGATGGAGTTTTGTGTCAGAACCAAGTTGCTCTGGAACTGGCTCCGGTTCGGCAATCTGCTGAGGTCCACCGAAGACAAAACGATCCAGATGGTTTCGACAACCGACAAGTTCTGGGGGGGCAAGGTATGTGACGACGGCCCCGTCGGTGAAAATCATTACGGGAAGTTGTTGATGAAAATCCGTGACGAACTCCTCAGCGACAACAATGAAGCCCTGAGAATGGTCGTTCCGCCACCCCATCTGGATCTCTTTTTTTTCGGGAAGCCTGTTGAGACCAAGGATCGTCGTGATCACCTTCGTCAGGTGGGTACCCGGACGAGCGAGATTGTCAACGCCTTGAGACCGTAACCCTGGTGAAATCGGCAGGTGGCGACGCAATGATCGGCGAACGTCGCTACCTTGGCCGACTTCACAAGGCCGAATCGATCTCTACTCCGGTTTCAGACGCCATATGCCAATGGTTCCATGATCGTGCTTGTCAAGGAAGCAAACATGTTCGTTGTATTCCGGCCAGCAGGGCTGTCGAAAACGCTCGCGCGACCCGTTTCCGCCGTAAAGCAGCAACTCCGGTTTTCCCGCCGGATTGGCAGCGACCGTCCTGGCGAGGATCTGGCCCGGATCCTCGAAGTTGGTCCAATTGCCACCAAAGCTATGGCCAGGCTGGATGACGGCGATGGCCTTCGGTGCAACCGCGTTGGCCACATACAGCGCCTGATAGGCCGCCGCACCATCGGCACATAGGTAGAGCAGGCTGAAACGGGATGGGCCATGACTTGGAGGCCGGTTTTCGCAACGCTGAAGGATCGTCCACGAACAGAACGGCCGCTTGATCCAAACGAACTTTTTGTAAAGCTCAAGTCCATCTTCGTTCGAGGTTCCAATAACGTAACTTGGCAGTTCAGACCAGTTCAGTTCGTGAGCAGTGACCGAACGCGTTGCGATTGGCTCGTAACCGAGAAATCCTGGGTTAGCCAAGGCTTGCAGGAGTTCTTCTTCTGAGTGCCCATAGTCTGCGTAGACGAAACTGTGGATATTCCCCGCGAGAAACTTCACGGGATCCCCGTCGAATTCTGACGAAGGATAGTAGAGCGAGTTCTTGAGGATGCGCTTGAGAGGGAATGGGTGTGTGGCACCTGATGCCTCGTCAATTGCGTTAAGCCAAGCGGGAACGGTTTTTCGGGGGAGAACCATGGATATGCGGAAGAGGTGACTCGATCGATCGGAAGTGAGATGATTATGCTGTTTGGCTCAAAGGGTCATCAAATCGAAAGCGTTTAGACGCTGATGAATCACCATGAGTGCTCGCCGAAGCGATTTGCCGTGGCACGGTAGGTAGCAGTTATTCAAAAAGGAAAACAACAATGGCCATTCAAGACACTATTCTTCAGGAAGTCCAAGCTGGCCGGCTTCAACCGCACTGGACGACCTCCGACTTGCTTGCGAACCAGAATCTATCAAGATGCCACGCAAAGACGACGCTGCAAACATACCCGTCGAATGTTTCCGTCAGCCTGCCTGGATTGAATCTGGGCGACGGACATAATGTCACGGATCAACCGGTCTTCTATCGGGTTGGGCGCCGTGGCCGAGCCCTTCTCTTTGCACTGACTGAACATCGTACTGTTAGCCAGCAAGCGAAACCAGCGACACCTGCTCCTTCAGTTGCAGAAAACAAACGACCGAAGAGCCGGGGGAAGTTTGATAGAAAAGAGCAGCCCGATAACGAGTGGGCTGTTGAGAGTGAGCACGTTTCAGGATTCATTGACTGGGTAGTCAACAAGGAGAGGAACGAACTGTTTCAGTTCTCCTACAACATGAATGGGAACGAACTCCAAGCCAATTCCATCAGTGAAGCAGCTCAACGGTATAGATGGCCAACCAGACCTACCAGTCCGATTCCCGAGCAGTTGGTTGCTCACCTGGATGGTTTCCCGCAGGGAGCAAGCAATCTCCATGACAATGTTAGGTTGTTGGGTTTGTTGAGGAAAGAGTTGCGTGACAGCTTGCGTCAGAACGATTCGATCAGACACTTAAAGGCCTGTTGGGCGACACTTTACTGGGGTGGAGTCGCTAATGGTGGAAACCTCTCGTTCTATGGGCTTCGCTATATTTCTGATTGCAACGGCGCTCCCGACGGGTTAATTGCATATCATATTGCCGCCCATAATGCAGGGGGATGGTTTGACCCCCTCCAAACTAATGAAATCCGATTGCTACAGAATGTAGCGGACATGACCGCTGGAATCACGAAGATCCACTCTCTTCTTGCCGATGAACTGGTGATCTACGACTCTCGCGTAGCGTGTGCTGTAGCGTGGCTTGTGGAGCGTTACTGCGATTATCGGAATTGGAGTGATGTGCCCAAAGAATTGCTCTTTAGTCTTCCGAAAGAAAAGACAGGAAGAAACTCTCCGATACGGCGGGATCCGGCATTAGTTCGGACAGCCGATAGTCTCTTGAATACCGAGTACCAGAATCCTGGCGCGACACCAGCTACACGGAAACATGTCTGGCCGAGAGATAAGCTTCGCGTGAGCTTGATCTTGTCCGAAGTGCTAACTCGTTTGGGCAAGACGAACAAGGAAGAGCGAACTAAAAGCTTTCTCGAGTATCAACTCGGTCTATTCATGATCGGCTACCACTTGGGCGACCATAGAGTGTAGTTTTGTCATGCTTCGTTGCGGTAGGCTTCAATTGCTGCTTCCAAGTCTTCCCGGATTATCGATCGAAGCTCTGTGGGCTCAAGAATGGTCAGATCCACTGCTTTGGAAAGCAGCCACCACCGCAACTGCCAAGTATCCTGAACCGTCGCCTCGATCCGGAACCAGTCACCATCCGGCCGGATCTTCTGGTGCGCCGACAGCTTGGTCTCTTCGAGTTCCCGTGCCAGCATCGGCGAAATCCTGGCGACCAGATTGATCGGCGTCGCTTCGCCGAATCCCATCCCGCCGTCGTCGATGAACTGCTTCAACGAAAACCCCTTGGGCCGTTTCACGCTATCATAGGTATTCGCTAAACCGCTCATGCGATGCAGTGCGAACGGGCGCGGTTCCTCATAGTGGAAGGCGGTGGCGATCAGGTAGGTGACCGGCCCGCGTTGGACCAGTCCGAGCGGATGCAGCGTCAGTTCCTTGGGCTTCTCCGCAGCGACGCTGCGGTAGCGGCAGGTGATGACGAAATCCTTGAGCAGGCAGTCCTGCACCGTCTCGAGCACATTTGGATCGATCTTCGGCGGGATGAAGGGCACCATGGGCAGGACGCTGGCGACCTTGTTGGCCCAGCCGCTGACCGAATTGGATGAATTGACCGCATCGAGTTTCTCGGCCGCATTTTGCAGGCGCGGTTCCAGCGCCTTGAGCACACTGGCCGGCAGCAGCGGGCGCAGGGAAGTTTCGATCAGCCGTAGCGTCAGCGCGTCGGTCAGTTCCAAGCTCTGTATATCCAGCTTGGCGCCGCTTTGCCAGCGCCAGAAGGTTTCATTCTTGTCGCCGGGTTCGCAGTCGATATCGAAGACCTCGGCCAATGCCTTGAGGTCGCGCTGCACGGTGCGCAGGCTGACTTCATAGCCGCGATCGTTCAGTTCATTCTTGAAATCCGACGGCTTCAGGCCCTGCGAACGGGCCGACGGGATGATCTTCAGCACTTCCCACTGGCGTGCGATGGCGCCGTCTGCCGAATTAGCGGGCACCGGCGCTCTCCAGGAAGCGGGCCAGATGAACCAGGGCCTCCGTGTCGCGGCCACAGTATTCGAGCAACTGGCTTCGCAATTCGTTTCGACGGTCGGCGCCGGTCTGTGGATCCATCATTTCCAGAAAAGCCTCCTGGGCAAGGATGCCGTCACGGACGGCGAGGTTCGCGTAGTCGAGATGCGGCGCAACGGTCGGGAGAACCTGCTTCAGCGACCAGGAGCCATGCATGTCAGGGTGATAGTAGCTTGCCAGGGTCAGCTTCTCAAGGCAGGTCATGCGGTTCGCAATGCCCGTCAAACTGCCGGCCAGATCGGGAAACTGCACGGCCAGTTCACGCAACCGGAGGGCCTCGAACTGCGCATGGTAGGCGTAGACGGGCCCTTCGTTGCCCAGAACTGCGATGAGTGTTTCGGCACAATTGCGGCGCGGATCCTCGTTGCCGCTGGCCAGGTATGCCCCCTGCTCGATCACTCCGGGGGCGCGCTCGACATGGCAGGACCACTGGAAGGGAATGACCATGTGCGGCCCCGTGCCCGGCCAAACCGGCAAACCGACCGAGAGCGTCTCGAAATCGAAATAGTGGCGAGGGTAAGGGGCTGCACGAAGCTTCCTCCCGGCCTCGTCATCCAGGTAGGGCCGGCCGTCCAGCGCAGCCTGCCGAATGCGCCGCTGGCGGTCGGTCTTCAGTAGTGCGGGCGGAATCTGGCGGATGTCGGTGTAGCCCATGGCGCTCAAGGCCGCCTTTTGGTCCTTGGTCGCCTTGTACAGGTCGTCGAGCGGGTATTCGGCGGGAAGCGTTTCCCGCGCGATGCAGTGGGCGAGGAACGGGCACGCATAAGGATCCTTGCACTGCGGCCCGCATTGGATGTCCGGTTCCGGGCCGGCAAGCGTGGCACGCGCAGCGGCGGCCCATTGGCCGACCTCCGGGGCAAGGGCGTCGGCGTCACCGGTGACGTCCATCGGCTTGATCAGGCCCGCGTAGTCGCCGTTCCCGGCGTATCGGAATGCCTTGTCGGCAAAAGCGACCGAGACCGAGCGCACCGGCAGGCCCGCCGCGCGAACGACCCAGGCCTGGATCGCGACATCGGCGATCTGGTAGTCCTTGACGGACGCCGAGCCCTTGACCTCGATCAGGTGGGCGCCATCCTCGCCGGGCACGAGGATGTCGGCACGGATCAGCACCCCTTGATGTTCGAACGTGCCTTCGAAGAGCGGGCGATCTGGCTGCTCCGTCAGGGCCGCTCGTGTTTGGGCGAGCGCGGCGCGCATGTCCGTGGTGTCGATCAGCGTGCCGCCGGGGTAGAGGGTTCGTGCCGCTTCACCGATCCGGTTGCCATTCTCCATGGCGATGCGGGCCTGGGGAGACTCGCTGGCGAGTTCGGGCCGGTAAGTCTGAAGCCAGAGCCGCTTCGCGCATTGGCGGTGGGCCATGATTTTCGATTTCGATAGTCCGTGCATATTTTTCTCCTTATCGGATTGTCATGTATCAGGCGGCAGACAGGAAGCCGATCGGCCTCGCGCCCCCATCTTTTTTGAGTCTGATTTCGGCCAGCAAGGCTTCGACGAAATCGTCGCCGCTTGTCAGCGGGTGGAAGCGGTGGCGGCGGGCGACGGCTGCGAAATCACCCGGGGTGAGGTTGCCAGAGGCGCGCAGGCGTCCCGCTTGCGCCGGGGAAGCCGGGGCGATGGACAAGTTCCGGCAATAGCGCTCGAGCAGGGCCGCCCCCTGGGCCGGCAGCAGGTAGCCGAACTTGATCTTCAGATCGAAGCGGCGGAGCGCCGCCTCGTCGAGGTTGTCCATGAGGTTGGTCGATGCGATGAACACCCCCTCGAAGGCTTCCATCTGCGTGAGCATCTCATTGACCTGCGTCACTTCCCAGCTATGGCGAGCGCCCTTGCGCTCTTGCAGAAAGCTGTCGACTTCGTCGAGCATCAGGACGGCGCCTTCCTTGGTTGCCTTGCGGAAGGCATTGGCGAGATTGCGCTCGCTTTCCCCGATATACGCCGACACGATGTCCGAAATACGGTGGGAATGGAGCGGAGCACCCAGCTCGCCAGCGAGCCATTGCCCGTACGCGGTCTTGCCCGTTCCCGGGGGGCCGAACAGGCAGATGCGCCCGGATTTTCCGTCCTTCAGGCCCCGTGCGATCTGGTGAAGGTCAATGTCGGCTGTCGAACAGGTGGGATCATAGAGTTCGGAAACGCTCGCCGTCTTGGCGGGGGGCGGTGCCTTGTGGCCCTGCGCGGTGAGCGTTCCATTTACCAGCATGCGAAAGGCGCCCGCGCGATGCTCGGACGACAGGCCGGAAGAGATCGCGCGGACAACCTTGGCGGCACGGGTCAGCACGGCAGGCGTTACATACTTGAGGTCCGAGACTTCGGAGACGACCTCGGCCGGCAAGGTGTCGCCGGCCACCTTCTGCACCAGGTTGCGCAGCTGCCTGGCGGACGGCGCGGGCATCTCGAAGACCATCGCGAATCGGCGGATGAATGCCCGGTCCAGCCCGGAAACCGCATTGGTAACCCAGATGGTCGGCACGGGGTTCGATTCCAGCGTGTGGTTCACCCAGGCCTTGTGCTGCTGCGCGACGGGCGGAGGCGCAAAGATGCTCCCTCGCCCGCCACCGAACACATCCTCGGCTTCGTCGAACATGATCATGCTGCGCGATGGCTTGAGGAGTTTCAACGCGGCACGGTATCCCGACAGGCGCGTCTCGGCTTCGAGCGGATCGCCGTCCCGGTCGCTGGAAGCGACTTCGTACAACTCTAGGCCGCGGTCCTCGGCAAGGTGGCGTGCGAACTCGGTCTTGCCGAGACCGGGCGCACCATAGATTAGGATATTGATGCCCTCCTGCGGCCGCCGCCGCGCCGGGCGAAGCAGTGGCAGCAGCACGCGCAGCTCGGCCTTGACGTGTGCGAAGTCGGATCGTTCCAGGGTCGGCGGCTGCGAACGGAAAAACGATTCGCTGAACAGCTGATGAACGCCCGTGGCCTCATGCATCATCCGCTCGGCGAAGTCGCCGCCGAGTGGCAGGAGTTTGCCCGGCATTTCCGTCGACCTTCCGCGGTCAACCATCACCAGGCCGCTTGTCATCAGTGCCCCGCCGGAGCCGATCTCGCTGCGTACCGACTGGGGGGGCAGGCGGAGAATGACGGCCAAGGCATGAACCAGTTCGCGGGAACTCAATTCTCCCATCAGTTTTGCGGCGTAGCGAAGTTCGCGCACGTTGTGCATGAGAACGACGAACCCGAGGATGCGCAGAGCTGCCGCGGACAGCTTCACCTGCTTGCGGATTGCCGCAATGTTGCTCTCGAGATCGGGCGGTAATCCCATGAGATGGTCGCTGCTCTCGAGCTCATGCAGTTGGGCCACCAAGTGCGCCATGACGGCCTTGATGTCTACCTCGCCTTTGTCATCGACAAGCGAACGCAGATTCAGGTAATCGGCAAACAAGTTGTCTTCGAATCCGAACAGATTGCCGAGGCGCGAAGCGCCACCCAACTTGACGAGAATCCTGATGATCAAGGTCTTCACGAGTCTTTCTGCGGCCTTTGGCAGGGCCGCGCGGTTCTGCAAGATAGGAAGGGTGGTAGTGAACATCTTGTCCTCGCTAATGGAATTGGATGCCGGGATCGGGGGAGTTGGCTGATTGACGATGGCGAACGGCGGGGTTGGGAATGCCGCGAGGATTTCATATGGAGCGACAAGTTGTGTCGCGGTAGGTGCAAGTCTCGGCCTAGGAACTGCAACAGGCGCTCGCATTTCGTGGCGGGAAAACTTGATATGACAAGCACTAGCGACACATCTTGTCGTGCTCGATTACTACGCTATTGAATCATTCCGGTGTTGCCCCGATGCTGGTCGTCGCCAGCCTCTGGCAATGCCCTTTCCCATTGCCTTTGATATCAAGGAGAAATAATGTCTGATCGACTTTTCGTAGGCCTTGCCCCCAAATCCGATGCCGGCAAGGAGTACATGATCTTCAACCTTCATGACCATGCATGTTCCCGCCTGAAGTGCAGCGGGCGCCAAAAGGCGGATATCTACTATGGCGACTGAAGCAATGAAAGGCGGACGACAAGCCCATGCCAACGGGCTCCTGCTCGAGGGGAGAAAGGCATTTCGGGAAGCCACGGACGCAGCGGGTCGCGAGAGGGCCTTCTCGCTGGTTTTGCAGGCAGCCGATGGGGGAGTGGCTGAAGGGCACGCCCTGGTGGCATATCTGTATCAAACCGGCTTCGGTACCCGTCGCCACATGGCGAACGCGGCAAGGCACTATGCGCTGGCTGCAATCTACGGAGATGCCAATGCAGAGCGTCGCTGGCGTTGGCTGATGGCGCTAGAGGGGTTCCTCTGGCACCGCGGCGATGTTTTTTCGCGGTAATCTCCGCTGAACGGTCGGTGGCCGTCACATTGCCGCTCGAGTTTGGCCAAATGCCGAACGGCGACTATGACTGACGAACTGGAGTAGATCGGCCGGCAGGTTTCAGAATAGACCAAGCCTTCAGGCGTCCGGTCTGGAGCAGAGATGACGGGCCGGTCGTGTCAGGGCGCACGGAAGTGACAAGGCGCCAGCAAGCGGCCACACGGGTGATGTGTGGCAGCTTGCTCCTGGCTAGATTTCGGTCTGCTCCGATATCTCCAGCGCGTCATCCACCTCGATGCCGAGATACCTGACCGTGCTCTCCAGCTTGGAATGGCCAAGCAGCAGCTGTACGGCCCGCAGGTTCTTGGTTCGCTTGTAGATCAGGGTTGCCTTGGTTCTCCGCATGGAATGCGTTCCGTAGGCCGACGAATCCAGCCCCGCAGATTCGGCCCAGTGATGCACAATCCTCGCATATTGGCGTGTCGAGACATGGGGTGACCTCGCCACCCGGCTTGGGAACAGGAACTGATCGCCTCGCAGATGGGACTTTTCCAGCCAGGCCGATACTGCCGCTCTTGTCGGCTCCGTAAGTTCAAACTGCACGGGCCGCTGGGTTTTCCTCTGAATCACCATGGCACGCGAAAGCACCTGATTCCCGTGAGTGACATCACGTACGCGCAGACTGACGAGGTCGCAACCCCGTAGCTTGCTGTCGATGGCCAGGTTGAACATGGCGAGGTCGCGAACCGCATGCGCATTCTGGAGGTGGATGCGAATCGCCCAGATGTCCTTTGGCTTGAGGGGTGGCTTCTGGCCGACGAGTTTTCCCTTGTTCCAGGCTTCGCGCTTGTTGATGGCTTCCATGAAAGACTCCTTGGTTGTTGATCGGAGTCTGATTGTTCAGCGAAACGCGTAGAGACGGATATTGATTTAGTCCCGCAATGGGACTAAACTTCCGATATGCGAATCATTGCCGTCAGCCATTTGCGCGCCTTTTGGGAAGACAACCCGGATGCAGAGCAGCCATTGAAGTCGTGGGTGGATGAGGTGAAGAAGGCGACATGGCGCCAACCAGCGGACATCAAGGATCAATACCGCAGCGCCAGCGTTCTGAAGAACCGTCGTGTCGTTTTCAATATCAAGGGCAATGACTATCGCCTGGTGGTCTCGGTGGCATATCGCTTCCAGGCTGTGTATGTGAAGTTCGTCGGCACCCATGCCGAGTACGATGCGATTGATGCTGATACCGTCGAGATGGAGCACTGACATGGAAATTCGTCCAATTCACACTGAAGCAGACTACAAGGCCACATTGCGTGAAGTGTCGGCGTATTTTGACAATGAACCAGAACCCGGCACACCCGACGGGGATCGCTTCGAAGTGTTGCTGACCTTGGTTGAGGCGTATGAGGCCAAGAACTTCCAGATCGACTTGCCCGATCCGGTCGAGGCCATCAAGTTCCGCATGGAGCAAGGTGGGCTAACACCCAAGGATCTGGTCCCGGCCATCGGCCGCCTGAACCGGGTCTATGAAATTCTCGCCCGCAAGCGCCCGCTGACACTCAACATGATCTGGCGACTACATGAGAAATTCGGCATTCCTGCGGAAAGCCTGATTCGCCCAACCAAGTTATCGACAGCGGCTTGACGGGGAATCTCACAGTCCGCCCGCTCCACCAAGACACCTCGCTTTGACGTCCCCTGTCCGCCAGTAAGCAGCCGTCTCGGGATGAGACTGGGAACGGCGGCATTGCCTGAGGGCTTGCCGGCGAACAGTGGTGTGCAACGGCAGCTGCACTTTGTAACCAGCCAGTCAGTTGCTGGCGGGCCGAAGGGCAGCAGAGGGTCGGGACGCGCCTGCCCACCGTTCAAGTCCACCTTCGGAAAGCGGTCGTTGAGGTTTCGCTTCCCGGAAGCAGCCATTCGTCACTGAGTTCTGGCGACCCACTGCCGCCGGTCACAGTTCTTTGGCAGCGCGACTGTAATCAAGTACAGACCAGTCATTCGAGCTTGGCTAGACGGCTACAATTAGCGCGATGAATCGACCTAGCCTAATCCTCTTTGCCCTATCAATTGTCCTTGCGTTTGGGGCGCTCGCTACCCCTACTACACAAGAACGAGCAGATTGGTCCAGTTTCTTTGCTGCGGCCGAGGCACACGGCACCATCGTTGTCTGGGATAACCGCAATGGGAGTGACGTGGCCCTCGTATACGACTCGGAGCGCGCGGGGCGACGCTATTCGCCGGCTTCAACCTTCAAAATTCCTCATAGCCTTTTTGCTCTTGACGCAGGAATTCTCCGTGATGAGTTCCAGGTAATCCCTTGGGATGGTATCAAGCGCTCGATAGAGGCGTGGAATGAGGACCAGAACCTACGCTCCGCGATGCGTAATTCGACTGTCTGGGTCTACGAACGATTTGCTAGGCAGCTTGGCGATGCGCGTGAGATTGAGTACATGCGAAAAATTGCATATGGCAATGCAGTTGCGGGAGGCAGCAACCCTTTCTGGGTCGAAGGCGACCTAGCAATTTCGGCAAATGAACAAATATCGTTTTTGGGTCATCTCTATCGTAATGAACTGCCATTCCGGGTCGAGCATCAGCGGCTCGTCAAGGACGTGATGGTGAATGAGGCAGGTCGTGATTGGATATTGCGGGCCAAGACTGGCTGGAGTGGAAAAATTGGCTGGTGGGTGGGCTGGGTCGAGTGGCCAACCGGACCGGTTTTTTTCGCACTGAACATCGACACGCCCAACAGATTGGATGACCTCTCAAAGCGGCAAGAGATTACGCGCAACATACTTTGCTCTATTGGTGCTCTACCACCGCCTTAATTGGGCGGGACGATGTCTGTTGTTTGCTTAAAGCAGTCAGGCCACCGTATATAGGTCACTGGCAGCTCCTGGTTGGGTTCGGGCGGTGGTGCTGCTGGCCACTTGCTAGCCGAAAACCCGCCGTTGAGCGCCAGAGGGAAGGCCTCGATTCTTCAAATTAGAAGCCACTTTGACTGGCTGCAACTGGCCCAGACTGTGTAAAAACGTGAACTTCTGTAGCGCCCTTCGGTCAATGCTATAAGCATTAACGGGAGGCTTCAAATGAAGCGATTCATCCAGGGCGAGGACAGAACGCAAAGTACGCTATTACCT
>Ga0209507_1000799_pt1 | contig 29521 bp, 26 predicted proteins | sample AD_UKC028_MetaG_FD_184414 | JGI IMG/M metagenome (GOLD analysis project Ga0209507, IMG submission 184414) | Active sludge microbial communities of municipal wastewater-treating anaerobic digesters from USA - AD_UKC028_MetaG (SPAdes) (version 2) | ecosystem: Engineered > Bioreactor > Anaerobic >...
CTAGTGCTCCGACACTACTCAATTGAGGGGTAAAGCCTCTTGAGCTTCACCCGCGCATCCGCCATGGTGAAACGCCAGTTCACTTTGGTCACCCGCGTGTTCCGATCCCTTTGCCAGGCGGACACTTCGCGTTTCAGAACGTCGATGCTGGCGATACGTCGATCCAAGCACTGCCGGCTGAGGATGCCCAACTCGATCTCGGCCATGTCCAACCAGCTTCCGTGCTTGGGTGTGTAGTGTATCTTTATCCGATCGGCGATCCTCTTGGCTTCACTCGGCTCGAATGCCTCATACAGTGAGGGGAGAGCGTGCGTATTAAGGTTGTCCATTACCAATACGATCTTCTCCGCCGCCGGATACCGCTTGTCCACCAACTCCTTCACGCACCGTGCCCAATCCTTTTTCGTCCGCCGATCCGTCACTTTTACGTATCGCTTGCCAGCCAGTGGCTCAAAGACCATGAACAGGTTTGCCGTGCCGTTGCGAACATACTCATAATCGACACGCGCCGGTTGCCCCGGCTTCACCGGTACAGGCCGACGGGTCTCTCCGATCAACTGCTTGCTGGCCTCATCCAAGCACACCTGAGGCCGCTTCGGATCATACGGACGCTGGTACACCTCCAGCACATCCTCCATCTTGCAGACAAACTCGGCGTTGGCTTCCGGCGGTATGCACCACTGCTGCCTCAGCCACGGCTTAAGTTCGTTTTTTTGAGCGTCCGACGCACCGTTTCACGCGACACCCGTTCCACGTAGCCGAGCGCAACCATCTTGTCCGCCAGCAATTGCATCGTCCAACGTTCCCGGCCTTTCGGCGTCTGGCTGCAGGTCAAGGCGATCAGATGCGCTTCACCGGCCCCGTCCAGCCTTCGCTCGTATTCCCGTCGGGGCCGACGGCGTTCCAAGGCCGCCTCCAGACCTTCTTCCACAAATTGCCTTCGCACCCGTTCGACCGTGGCCCTGCCGACATCCAGACTCTCAGCGATCTTTGCGTCGTTCCAGCCGGGGCCACCTTTACGACTGTCCGCTTTCAGCAAGATCCTGGCATGCGTCAGCTTCCTGGCCGCTGCCTTGCCTGCCCTGATCAACTGCCCAAGTTGATCCCTTTCCTCATCCGTGAGCGTCACGATATACTGCTTGATCATCGTTGGCCTCCTTGCCATGCACCTGCGATATGCATCGGAAAGGGGGACCAGGATCATCCAGCAAATCACGCGTGTCGGAGCACTAGGCCGGCCCCCCTCAAAGCCGCAACCACTTGAAAGGGCGACCGCCAACAGACAACACGTTGCCGAGAAGCCTGCGACCACCCCCACGGGCGATCATAAGTCCTTGGTGCATAACGGAAAGTATCATTCGATGGTGGAGGGAACGCCCCCTCCTGGTCTGTTTGCGGCCATCAGTTAGGTCGCCGTTAGCGTCTTGACCCACCAGCCTCCCCGTAAGGACTGACAGAGACTCAAGAACGACTACGTGCAAGACCGTTAGAATCCCGGGCAACCGACGTGCTCGCCGCTCGAACGGCACGAGGCAAGGCGCGGGCGATGGCCAGCAAAGAATAATTCGATGCCATCGAGAAAGGAACTATGGCTGCTATGAAACGAAGTACCACGATGAAGATGACAAGGACCGGCAATCGAAGCAGATACAGCCGGCACGGAGCCCTGCTGGTGCTGTGCTGGACATTCGTCGGCGCATCCGGCGCCGAACAAAGCCAGGTGCAAACCGGCGACCTGCGTGTGACCTACGAGGCATGGACCGGCGTACCCGCTGATATCGAGACGGGGCCGAAGCGCTGGCTTAAGGCCCCCGCCACGCTGAGCATCCGGCGCGAAACGGGCGGGACCTCAGTTGCTCCGGTCGGCTTGGCCGAGGCCCAGGCATCGCTGCTGCCCCTCGGCCTGACCCTGTCTTCACGCTGGTCGCGGGAGAAGGAGTGGTTGGCGTGGGATCTCGAGTTCACCGGCCAAGAGCCGCGCTCCGGCCACGAGGTCATCCTCGAACTGCCGGTGTTGTCGTCGACCTTGCGCATCTTCACGCCGACCGACCAAGGGGTCGCGGACCTGTCCATGCTGCCCACCTGCAGGCCGCCCTCCTACGGCGTTTACGACGAGCACTACGGCCGGACCTACGTCCTGCCTCTGGTCAGCGTGTTTGACCCGGCAGAGGATCGGGCCCTCACCGTCGCCCTGCCCGCCGATGCTCTGATCCCCCACCTCCAGGTCGAGTGGCCCGACGCCCGCACCCTCCGCCTGACCCTCGGACATCGTGGCATGGGCGGCGGCAAGCCATCGCCGCTGCGCCTTCTGTTCGCCACCCACCAGGCGGACTACCGCGCCGCCATGGCCGCATACATCGCCCGGTATCCGGCCTACTTCGAGCCCCCCCTGCCGCGCGATTGTGATCTGGAGGGTGCCTTCTGGTACCACCACATCCAGGATCATCCCGACTTCAAGGAGATGGAACGTCAGAACGTGCGCTACATCTGGTCGTCATTCTGGTTCACCTATCTCGGCGAGTTTCTGCCCGTCGAGAAAGAGTGGTTCCCCTACACCTACGCCAAGTGGTGGAAGCTGGGCGAGACCATGAGCGACGTGAAGATCAATGATTTCATCCGCGACATGCGCCGGAACCGCATTGGCACCTTCGCCTACTTCAACGTCACTGAATACGGTGGGAACGGGGGCAAAGGGGGTGACAGCACCCAGGCGTCACGCGAGCTCCAGGAGCGATTCGCCAATGCCCTGGTCAAGCGCGAGAATCACGCGCCTATCCGCACCTGGGAAGGCGCCATGGTCATGAACCCCCGCCGTCAATATGCCCTCTTTCCCTTCCTGCAGGAGCAGGTCCGCCGCCACATCGAACGGCTGCCGGACTTCGCGGGCTTCGCCATCGATCGGCTTGACTGGGCCAGCCGGTACGACTACGCCCACGACGACGGTCTGTCCATGATCGGGGATCGATCGGTCGACAACATGGCCGGGACTGTGGCCGAGGCCGTGCAAGAGGTGTGCCGGCTCTGCCACGCGGCCGGCAAACGGGTGCTCGTCAACCAGTTCTACCGCGTGGAGATCATGCGTGACGTCGACGGCACCTGCAATGAATGCGATATGCTCACCCAGAGCTACCTGACACCGCTCCGTCCGGCGGCCGCGTGGCATACGGCGGGCGGCGGCGGCGACTATGTGGGCCGGCGCGATCTGACCTTCGTCGAGGCCCATCTCAAGCAGCGGCTGCAGATCGCACTGCTGCCGCAGATGATTGCCCATCGGTTTCCCATCTCTCAGCAGCCTGCGGATGAGCGTGCCGCCGACCTCATGGAACTGTTCACCCCGCTCTTCAGGGCTTTCGCCGGAAAGCGGCAGGTGTTGAAGCCGCACTGCGTGGCTGTCGGCGGCGCCAACGACGTGAGTCTTTTCACGGATGCCCACGGCCGCTACGTGGTGCCAGTGACGTCCCGAACCTGCTTCCTGACTCGCGGCGATCGCGCCATGAGACCGGTGCAGGTGACCATCACTACGCCGGATGCCGGGCAGTTGACCTGGGCTCGGATCATTCCCTTGGGCGGCCGTCCGAGCATGGTGACCGTTCAGGCCGACAGCGGCAAGGCCGTGGTAACCGTGCCCGATCACGCCGCAGCCACCATCGTGGTCATGGGCCGGGGCGACGCGCCGAAGCCGACGGAGGACGACAGTCTCCGCCTTGTCGCCCTGCGAGACGCGCAGTTCCCCGCGGCCAGGCACATGATGGAACCTGCGACCGAGGCCCCGGCTAGCGCCGTCACCGAGGCGGTGCTCAGCCTTGACGGCGCCATGCTCTATCCGGGGACCTTCTCCGTGCTGCTCAATGACACGCCGGTCGGAGAACTTAGGGAGAACGTGGGCGTCTTTTCCTGCTCACTGCAGGACACGGCCGGCCCGGTGGTGCGCATTCGGGCGGGGGCCAGCGGATTCTGGTACCTGCCCAGGCACGTCTGCCTGAGTGCTCGGACCGCGGACGGCAGCCGGCAGTTTGCCGCTTGGCGGCTTGGGGCAGCGGAGGATCCAGGCAGTTCCTGCCGGGAACTGATCCTCCCGCTCATCTGGGTGCGGCACATCGGCGCCACGGCCGCATGGCAGGCGGTGGATACGGAGCGGGGCGGGGACTGGCTCAAGACGTTCGGCTCCACGGCGGCCTGGGTGGCCGGCACGCCCTCCGTCGATCAGGCCCAGCAGGGCGGATTCACGCTGAACATGGGTCGAGGCACGAAATTCATCTGGGCGGCCGCCACCGATGATCCCCGGGCGCCCGGCGTCGATGGCCGGAAGCGGACCGCGGCCTGCTGGTTCGACACACGGGAAATCGACGGCGACATCGCCACCCTCGGCAGTCAGCCCTATCGACTCACCCTCTATCTGGTGGATTTCGACCGTAGACAGCGCGCCGCGGAGATATCGCTGGCCGGTTCCCTGGGAGAACCGCTGGATGCGCGCCAGGTGACCACCGAGCAGATGGCGAAGGGTGCCTACCTCACCTGGACGGTCACAGGACCGGTTCGTTTCCGGATCCGCAATGCGGGGGCCGAGAACACGGTCTTGTCGGGAGTATTCATCGATCCATGAGGCCACGGTCAATGCCAGCGATGTGGGACCACGCACCCTCGACCCTCGGTCACGTCCCCCCGGGGGCGGCTGCCCGACGCGCCGGCTTCCAGCCCTGCGTTCGCCAACAGCTCTGTTGGGCTCCTGGCCAGGCCTGCACCTGCAGGAGGCTGCTCGATCCCCGGAAGCAGTCTCGGCTTCTGAACACGATCCGCCGTCCACCCTGGCTGAAAGCCGTCCTGGCCTACCGATGAGGGTTGCGGCGGTCGATTCACGACAGGCTCACGTTGCCACCAGGGTGGTTTGGCAAGCCGAGCGGCTGCGGCGGGCGGTTGAGAGCGATGGAATACGCTCGATCGCCCAGTCGATCTCCTCGCCGCTCGTGATATCGATCATCGGGATACGGGCTTTCTCCAGGCCCGGGTACACTTCGATCGGACCGCGTTTGAGCCGCCGCGCCCATGCCAGCAGTCTGGGAATGGTGAGAACGAGCCCGATCTGTCCAATGAGCTGGAAAACCACCCGCTTCGGTCCTAGCGGGCTCCTGCGCATGTTCAGAAATGCGCGCAGGGTGTTCCACGGGTTGTAGAAGACGGCATAGGCCTGCAGGATGTTGATCTGCTGTCGCCATGGCCGGGCGTGCCTGGAGGCGAGCACGTGATTGCCGTCCTGATACGCCTGCGGAATGTCTCGATGTCCGACCCGCTTGAAGATCATCCCAATCTCGGCCGCAGGCTCGATATCGCGTGTCCCGACGGCGGGCCCCAGATAAGTGCATTGGTAGGACACGGCTCCTTGATCGAAGAGGTAGCGGGCCTGATCGAGCAGTCCCGACAGATCGCCGTTTCTGGAGCGCAGCGGCTGGGCATCGTTATGGATCATCATCGTCATCGGTTCGATATCCAGCTGGTGCAGCAGGGTGAAAAGCTCAGCGGTCTTGTTGGCGGTCTGACCCTTGTTCACCAATGCCGCGGTGATATCCTCAATACCAAACCAGATGGCGGCCAGACCTCCCGCGCGGGCCAGCGGAAGCAGGTCGCGGTTTCTGTACACGTCGAACTCGGTAGCCTCCGTATTGAACCGGATGCGCGCGGACAGCGGCTGTCCGGCGATGCGCGTCCGGGCAAGTTCAGTCATGAGGTCGATCACAGTCTGGCGGTCGTTGAAGAAGTTGTCGTCGGTGCTGAAAAAGACGGTGATGCCGAAGTGCTCATGGATGTGGGTGATTTCCGCGGCTAACCGCTTGGGACTCTTGTGCCGCCATGTGCGTTGGTTCGCAGCAGGGATGCAACAGTAGGGGCAGTTGAAGCGGCAGCCTTGGGTGGAGATGACGGAGGCAACGGTTGAAAGCCTGCCGACCTGCTTGGGGGTGCACGGTTCGGCGGAGGTCATTCGGCGACGGTGCGGCGGCTCAAGCATTCGATAACCTGCATCGGGCATGGGCAGTTCGTCCAGGTCGCGCAGGAGCCGCTGCACGCCGGTATTCACGGCCACGGTCTTCTCCAGAGATGCATCCGGGGAGAGGTAGACAAGCCCCGGCACCTTCGCCAGCACACCGTCGAGCCTGCCCCTTTCATAGGCCTCGCGCGGGGTCTCGCCGTCGTGACGATCTGCGAGAACGGTGTGCAACAGGTCCAGGAGCACGAATGCCTCGCCAGTCACCACACAATCGGCGCCGATGCCCGGCTGGGGACCGAGCTCGAAAAAGTCGGTCGGTTCATAAGTGGCCTTCGGGCCCCCGACCAGGATGAGGGGGCGATCGTTGCCCATTTGGCAGGCGTCACGAACCAGCGCGTACGCACACTCGGCATGCACCTGCATGGACGACACCATCAGGATATCGAGCGGCCGGCCGTTCAGCCGCATCAGGCTGGGAAGGACCCGGGGAGACCACTGCTGCAAGACGATGCGAAGGTTGGCGAAGCCTGCAGCCTCCAGCACATCTCCAAGGAGGCGGACGGAGGCAGGGGCCATGCGTTTGTCAGCGTACCAAAACGGGAGCATGTGCGTACGGAAATCGAATGCGTAGAAGATCCCGACAGCCAGGTCGCGCGTATCGGTAAGCTTGCGAAGAGCATCAATCTTGCCCTGAAAGGCGCCGTCCGGCAGGTACACGTCACCGCGTTCGCGGCGCGGTAGTTCCATAGTGCCTCCTTGCACTCAGCACAGTTTCAGTCTTGGCCCCGCGACAGTGTCGCGCACATCGAGCGTGGCATCCGTCATCGCTCGTGACACCACTTCATCGAGGAGCAGCAAGATCTTGCCATCGTGAACAATGGCCGTGTCGTTGGGGTAGGCGCGATCCACGGAGAGCTTCCAGCCGCCTGGCTTGCGCGTGAATCTCATCGCCTCGTCCTCGCCGGCTCTTTTGCGTGCGAGCTTCCGCGTCAAGCGCTCGCATGCGGCAGGCGTTACGGTCAGCATTGGACCATCCTCCAGCACAGTATTCAGTTGCAGAATACACACTCCTTCACGAGAAGGAGACCGCTGCTTCAGCGATTTGCCGCCCCGCGTTGAACCGGACTCGCCCATCTGGTCATTACCGGAGGCCGCGAGCGGGTCGCAACACCGCGGGCAAAAAAAGCCGACGTGGTGGAACATCGCGAGGTGTCCAGCCACGTCGGCTTACTCTTCAACGGGCCGCCCGGTCATCCCCGGCTTGCCCTTCATCCAGTCATCCGACGACTGCAAATCAGATCATCATCGGAACCATCTCGGCTCCAACAGGACATGAGTATACGGATCTGCACGGAGAAAGCAAGAGAATTCGGCTTGTGCATGTCCCCGCGCATCGGATACCATGTTTCGCGACTCACCAGGAGCCCGATGAGTTTTCCTGTGGCCGTGTGCAGGGTGTTCCGGTTGTGAGCCCGCAACGGAAGAGCAAGACGCGTTCGAGGTCCAGAATGAAAACGCAAGGCGAGATCGAAGCCGCGATATGCGATGGAATCAGCCGCTTCGAGCAGGAATACATGGGCCGGGGGCCCAGAGAGATCCGCACGCACCTCATCAACGATCTTCTTGTCGTTCGTCTTCAGGGGGTTTTGACCGCGGCCGAGCAGCAACTGGCTAAGTCGCTCCCGGCCGAGAAGGGCAGGGACCTGCTCAAACAGGTCCGGATCCAGTTGATCGAGACGGCGCGGCCGGTGCTGGAGGCGATGGTCCAGGAGGTCACCGGCGTGAAGGTCGTGAGCCTGCACCGAGACATCAGCACGGTAACCGGAGAGGAGGTCGTGCTCCTCACCCTGACCGAATCGCCCATCTTCCGCGAACTTAAAAAGAAGTAATGTGATCTATAAATTACCTTCAGATTCTACGGGACTATCTGAAACCGAAAGGCCGCTGCCGTAGTTTCTTCAATTCAAGCGGGTGCCGGATCAGCAGCGCCGGCCGCCACTACCGCCGCAGGCGCTACGACCGCCGCTGCTGCGGGTCGTACGGGGCTTGGCTTCATTGACCTTCAAGGCACGTCCGCCTTGGTTCTGGCCGTCGAGAGCCGAGATGGCCGCCTGAACCTCTTGATCCGAACCCATTTCGACGAAACCGAGACCCTCGCTTCCGCCAGTCGTACGAGCCACGATCACTCCCGCACTCTGGACCATTCCGTGCCTACGGCGTCACGCCCAGTTCAGGATCGAGCCTGGGTCGGGCTTTCGCGGGTCCACGAACTGCCGGTTGTCGTTCCCCAGGAGGCCAGAGCCCGCGGAAGCGTGCGAGAACACTCTCGCTGCTCAGCAGCACGCACCACCCAACGCCCTGACCGCTCCCCATCACCAGGAAGACATAGCTCTGCTTGTGCTGCCTGCCCGCGTCCGGCCGGAAGCCGCGGCGGCTCAATGGTTCCTCATCCAGATGATGCCGATCAGCACGGCCACCTGGACGACGGCAATCGTCCAGAACACCCGCCGGAACGCCCAGTCGCGGGTCTTGTGTCGGAACAGCTGTTGGGCGACCAACGCCCCGGGAGTGCCGCCTGCCGCTGCCAGCAGGTGCAGCACGGACTCGCGAACGCGACGCCCCCCGGTGCGAGCCATGGCCTTGTCGTATCCATAGCACGCGAATGTGGCGCAGTTCACACCCACCAAGTACACCTGCAAGACAATCACTCTCTGCTCCCCCACACTTCGCCGATGTCAGGGCTCGGGTCCCTGCCGCGAGACAGATTTCGCCGCGCCCTAGCCAGCTGCCGGTTCAACACGTCGACGTCATCCTACGGGAACGCCTGCCGGTGGACAATCACCACGACGACGGGCGGAAGGCCGCAGCCCGCCAGGAAGCCGAGGCGTCGGGCAGGGCCCCGGCGGCGATCTCGTTCGTCAATCGGGAACACCCCCTGGGGCGAAGGCAGGAGCCCGGAATCAGGGCCAATCCGGTACCGCCCGAGCGGAGGTATCGGAAAAGCCGGAAGATCGCTTGACACGGCCGCGTCCGGCAACGAAACTCGGTTCCGTCAGGTTGCCCTCGTCGGGTCCGGGTAGCCATGATCGAGTATACGGACCCCCTTCCCATGAATTGGAACCCGGCCATGAAGAACACGACACACTCGGTTTCGTCTCGCCGTCAGTTCTTGAAGAACACCGGTTGTCTGGCAACTGCTTCCGCTCTGACCGGCGTGGTTGTACCCCCGGCTTACGCCGCAGGCAGCGACCAGATCCAGGTGGCCCTCATCGGCTGTGGCGGCCGCGGCAGGGGAGCCGCTGCCAACGCCCTGTCGACCCGGAGCGGTCCAATCAAGCTTGTGGCCATGGCGGACATTTCCGCCGATCGGCTCAAGGGCAGTTACCAGAACCTGCACGGCAACGAGGGGCTGCGCAGCAGCGTAGACGTGCCGGCCGACCGCCAGTTTCTCGGGTTCGACGCCTACAAGAAAGCGATGGACTGCCTCAAGCCGGGAGATGTAGCCATCTTTGCGACTCCACCGGCTTTCCGCTGGGTTCACTTCACCTATGCGATCGAGAAGAGCCTGAACGTCTTCATGGAGAAGCCGGTCACAGTCGACGGCCCCACGTCCAAGCGCATGTTCGCACTGAGCGAGGCAGCAACCAGAAAGAACCTTAAGGTGGGAGTGGGGCTGATGTCCCGGCACAGCCGGGCGCTGGCGCAACTGGCCAAGCGCGTGCACGACGGCGAGATAGGAGACATCATTCTGCAGCGCGGATATCGCATGCACGGTCCAATTGGCTACTTCTCGTCGCCGCCCAAGCCCGCGGGAGTCAGTGAGCTGCTCTACCAGGTCCAGCGCTTCCACAGTTTCCTCTGGGCCGGCGGCGGCAACTACAGCGACTTCTACATCCACATCATTGACCACCTTGGATGGATGAAGAACGCGTGGCCGGTCAAGGCCCGGGCGCTCGGCGGTCGCCACTACCGCCAGAGTTCCGAGGGCGTCACCTGCGTCGATCAGAACCTGGACACCTACGCGGTGGAATACACCTATGCCGACGGCACCAAGTTCGATTTCGACGGGCGTTGCATGAACGGCTGCAGCGACATCTACGCGAGCTATCTCCACGGCAGCAAGGGTTCAGCGATCGTCTCCAGCGGCGGTGATTGCGGCATGCCCTCCAGCCTCTACAAGGGTCAGCGTATGGAGGCCGCGGACAAGATCTGGGAGTCCAAGGTCCAGGACGGCGAGGGAGATCCCTATCAGAACGAATGGAACGATCTCATCGACGCCATCCGCAACGACAGACCGTACAGCGAAACGAAACGTGGCGTGGAAGCCAGCTTGGTGACTTCCATGGGTCGCATGGCCGCTCACACCGGCCAGGAGATCACCTTTGAGCAGATCCTCAACTCCGACCACGAGTTCGCTCCCGGCCTCGACCAACTGACCATGGATTCGCCGGCGCCACTGAAGGCCGGCCCGGACGGAAGATACCCCGTTCCCCAGCCGGGGATCACCAAAGCCCGGGAGTATTGAGGCTGGCCGGACTCGAGAGCAGCGGGTTCCCCGTGAAGGGGATGGGAGGATGGCCGCACCTGGCCGTGGTTTCCCGTCGGTTCGCAGGACGGCCTCCGGGAAACCACGGGCCGGGGACGAGCCAAGTTCGGTTGCTGCACATCGACGCATTCCGAAGCAGGCCGGTTGTGCCGCGGCAGGTGACAGGGGCAAGATGGCCTGGCGGCCGGAAGACGGCTTGGTAGACCGGAGCCTCCGCGGCCGCACCAGGGCCCTGATCGGCGGTCTCGACGGACGAGCCCCCCGAGAGTATGCTCACCAGGCAGCCACGGGCACACTGGAGAAGACTGAGTCGGTGTGCCTGAAATACTGACACGCGGAAGACCTGAGGATGCGCAGGTTCGCTCTCTGCGTCAACGACCCCGAAGGCGAGTGCCAGGAGTCCCAGTCATGGCGGGCTTCGGTGTCCAAGAATCCACCGCCCAGGGAGCTCAACTCCATGAGGCAGCGCGCCCCCCGGGCCAACGAATCCCTCCCTTCCCGATTCGATCGCTCATCGCCTGTCTGGCGGTCACAGCTCTGCTCTTCGCCGCTCTGGCCTGGCACTTGTGGACCTCCTATCGTGGCGTTCAGAAGACGCTGGAAGAGGATTTCAGCATCCAGCGACTGAGCGGCGTGGTCGTCCATCTCGATGAGGTTCTGACCATGTCCGCCCGCATGGCCGCCGCCACGGGCGATCCGGAGTGGGAGAGGCGCTATCGGGTCTATGAACCTCAACTGGACGCCGCCCTCAAGGACGTGATGCACCTGGCTTCCGAGGCCCTCATGAGGGACGCAGTAGGCCGAACGAACGCCGCGAACCTCAGACTGATCGAGATGGAGAACAAGGCCTTCTCCCTGGTGCGCGACGGCCGCCGCGACGAAGCCACGGCCGTCTTGACCGGCCCGGAGTACGAGGGCCAGAAACAGAACTACTCCCAGGGCATGAAGGAAATCACCGCTGTCCTGCAGGATCGTGCTGCGGCCAGCCTCCACGACCGACGCCACGGGCTATACCTGGCTTTCGTGGTCGGGCTGGCCACCCTGATCATCGTGGTGGTGATCTGGGTCACTGTGCTGCGCGGCGTGAGGCGACACGTAGCCGAGCGTAGGCGGGCGGAGCGGGAATTGGAGAGACACCGCGAGCATCTGGCAGAACTGGTCGCGGAACGGACGACGCAACTGACCGTCGCCAACGAGGGGTTGGCGAGACACGCGCGGGATCTGGCTCAGGCCGAGGCCCGGTACCGAGACCTTTTCGAGAACGCTCCAGATCTCATGGCCGTACTTGAAGCACCCACCGGACAGGTGCTGGAATGCAATACCACCCTCGCCGGCGCCTTGGGGCTGTGCAAGGACGACATCGTGGGGCGCCCGTTCCTGGACCTCTACACCCCGGAGTGCCGGGCTCCGGCGGCGGAGACGTTTGCGGCCTTTGTGCAGACGGGCCACGTGTCCAACGCGGAGCGGACGCTGCGCCGGGCCGACGGGAGCCTCCTGGAGGTTCTGGTGCAGGCCTCGCCCATCCGGGACGGCTCCGGCAGGATCATCGCCGGCCGCTGCACGTGGCGAGACGTCACCCGTCTCAAGCAGGCGGAGCGCGAGGTGGCGAGGCAGGTCGCGGCGCTGGCCCGGTCCAACGCTGAGCTGGAAGAGTTCGCTTACGTGGCATCGCACGATCTCCAGGAGCCGCTGCGCAAGATCCTGGCCTTCGGCGACCGGCTGAAGGCTACCTGTGCCGAGGGCCTGCCGGGTCAGGGGCCCGACTACATGGAGCGCATGCTCAATGCCGCTCGGCGCATGCAGACCCTGATTGATGATCTCCTGACCTTCTCGCGGGTGACAACCCAGGCCCGGCCGCACGTATCCGTCGACCTGAACGAGGTCCTGGGCGAAGTTCTGTCCGACCTCGAGGTGCGCATCGAGCAGTCTGAAGCCCAAGTGGAAGTGAGTGCCCTTCCGACCGTCCAGGCCGATCCGACCCAGATGCGGCAGCTGTTCCAGAACCTGGTCGGCAACGCCCTCAAGTTCCGCCGGAGGGAGGTGAGCCCGCGAATCCGGATCCGGGCCGAGTCGGTCGGTGCCATGTCCCGAATCAGTGTGGAGGACAACGGCATCGGTTTCGAGGAGAAGTACGCCGAGCGGATTTTCGGCATCTTCCAGCGACTGCACGGACGGGGCGAATACGAGGGAACGGGAATCGGCCTAGCGGTCTGCCAGAAGATCGCCAAGCGCCACGGCGGGGAGATCGTCGCCCGAGGCGCGCCCGGCCGCGGCGCGACCTTCATCGTGTCGCTTCCGATCGAGCACGGAGGAAGTACGACATGAGTACGGGAGCCAAACCCATTTCGATCCTGATGGCCGAAGACGATCCCGAGGACATCATGCTGGTTCGAGACGCCCTGGCGGAGGCGCGATTGTCCAACGACCTGCGGTGCGTGTCCGACGGCGAAGAGCTGATGGACTATCTCAAACGCCGGGGGAAGTACGCCGACCCGCAGACGGCACCTCGCCCGGGCATCATCCTCCTGGACCTGAATATGCCGAAAAAGGACGGCCGCGAAACCCTCAAAGAAATCAAGAACGATCCCGCCCTTCGAGCCATTCCGGTCATCGTGCTCACCACATCCCACGCGGAAGAGGACATCATCCGCAGCTACGGCACGGGAGCCAATTCCTACATCACCAAACCCGTGACGTTCGACAAGCTGGTCGAGATCGTACGCTTTATCGGCCGGTACTGGTTCGAGATCGTCGCACTGCCATCCGAAGGAGAGCTGAACGATCATGGTCCGACGTGACTGGAAGGTGCTGCTGGTCGACGATGACCCGGATGATCACGTTCTCATCCGCGACATCGTGCAGGCGATGGGTTGTGCTTTTGACTGGGCGGACCGGTATGAGCGCGGCCTCGAGCGAATTGCGCAGCGGCCATACGACGTATGCCTTATCGATTACCGCCTGGGCGACCGCGACGGACTCGAATTCATCCGCGAAGTCCTCGCCCGGGGCTACCAGGCGCCGATGATCCTGCTGACCGGCCAGGGCGATCTGCTCATCGACATGAAGGCGATGGAGGCCGGGGCTGTCGACTACCTGGAAAAGGGCCGTGTTGACCTGGCCCTCCTCGAACGATCGATCCGTTACGCGATTGACCGCAAGCAGACTGAAGCCGTTCTGGCCAATCGGGCGAAGGAACTCGCCTATACGAACGCGACGATCAGGGAGTTTGCGGACGTGGCCGCCGTCGAGCTCCGGGCCCCGCTCCAGGAAATCACAGAAACTCTGCACGACCTGCAGTCCCGGTACCGAGAACAGCTGGCCCCGGAGGCCAACACTGTCCTCACCCGGGGAATCGAAGCTGCGGAACGCATGAGGAGACTGGTCGACGAGCTCACCGTGCTGTCGGGCGCGGCGGCCGAAGAGGTGACCCCGCGATTGCCCGAAGAATAGGCAGGCCAGGGAGAACGACAGGAAATCGCACCCTCCTTGCCGCCTCGACGATGACGGCGTCGATCGAAAGCAGTCATCATGACAGATCAAACGAGCGAGACCCAGATCCGCCGGCTGGCCGTGACCCGAAGACTCGTGACTCAGCGGGAGCTTGACGCCTGCCTGCAGAAGCAACACGAGCTGGCCCGCGGCGCCACCCATATCAGCCTGGCGGAGGTGATGCTCAAGGCTGGACTGCTGACCCGTCGTCAATTGCAGCGTCTGGGTACGGAGCGGGAGGAACCGATCGCGGACGAATCTCGGTTCTTTCCCGGCTACCAAGTTCTCGCCAGGCTCGGAGCCGGGGCCACCGCCAGGGTGTTCAAGGCCAGGCAGTTGAGCCTCGATCGCATCGTGGCAATCAAGGTCCTGACCCGGAAGCTGGCCGACAAGCCGGAGTTCGTTGAGCGTTTCCACGAGGAGGGACGCGCGGCGGCCAAGCTGAGCCACCCGAACATCGTGCAGGTCATCGATGTCGACACCACGGAAGGCTACCATTACCTTGTTCTGGAGTACATTGACGGCAAATCGGTGGGAGAGGAGTTGGCGGCCGGGAAGGTCTACGCCGAGAGAGAGGCGCTCGAGATCGTCATCCAGGTGGCCCGCGCCCTGGAGCATGCGGCGGCTCGTGGTTTTGTCCACCGGGACGTCAAGCCGTCAAACATCATGCTGACGAAGGACCGCGCGGCCAAGCTGGCGGATCTTGGCCTTGCCCGGCGCACGACGGATGTCAAGGCGGCAACGGCCGAACTGGGCCGAGTCTACGGTACGCCCGACTACATCAGCCCGGAGCAGATACGCGCGAACAGCGACATCGACTTCCGCGCAGACATCTACTGCCTGGGCGCCACCTTCTACCACATGATCACCGGACGCGTGCCTTTTGATGGACCTGTACCCGCCACGATCATGCGCAAGCACCTCCACGCGCGATTGGTGCCGCCGGACCACGTGCGACCTTCCCTGTCCACGGGAGTCGGGGAGGTCATAGAGACCATGATGGCCAAGGATCGAGCGGACCGATATGCCACGCTGAGTGCCCTGATTCAGGATCTCGAGGCCCTGGCTCGAGGCGACCCTCCCGTGCACGCCCAAACCCACGACAAATCCAAGTTGCTGATCCGGCTGGATGAGACGGGCGAGCGGGTCCCCGACAACCGTCCGACCGCCGGCCAGGACCAGGAAATGTCGCCTTCCTCAATCCCGCTCACCTGGTTCCTGGTGGTCGTCATTGCCGGCGGCGTTTCGCTGGTCCTGAACGTGATTCAGTGCGTCGCCCGTTAGGCCGCCTTCGGCCCTGGGCGCGAAGCCGATCTATGGCACGGGCATCGATGGGTGCCAGAAACTGAGCGATGAACCGCCAGGCCTCCACCTTGCGAGCCGCCCAGTCCGCGTAGTCTGCAGGCGTAGCAGGCGCGGGAGGCGGAGCTTCACCGAAGAACACGGCCTGTTCGGTCAGCTCCTCGTACGACCGGCGCCCGGTACGGAGCTCCTCGGCCGGCACGGCAAAGGCCACGAGCTCCCACGCGGGAACCCTGCCAACCAGGTCGCACGGGCCGTAAGTGTGCCCGTGAATCCGCAACCGGGTCTGTCCGCGACCCGGCAGATCCGGATCGAAAAACAGCTCGGCAAGGTCGTCGTGGATCTTGATGCGGCGGGTAATCCTGGCCACGTGCCTTCTCCTCCCCGGTCCCCACCACCACCAACCACCGGGTACAGACAACCTATCATCCTGGTCGGCGACGTCAAGAGCCCGTGAGTGCTGCTCCTGACCCCTGCCTTGCCATGCAAAAGTGGTTCGAGAGCCCCCTCCTCCCCCGGCCAAAGACACACGCCGAGCCGGACACCCGGCTCGACGCACCACCCGGCGGCCACGCGCCCACTCCGGGGCGATCCCGTGGCCTCTTGAAGCAGACGATGCTCCGCAGAGCGGTTTGCGTCCATGCTCGGCCTCCTGCTTGCCAGCCGGGCACCCTGGCTCATGTCGACATCGGCCCCCACGCTCCCCGAGCGATCCAGCACGTCCCAGGAGAACATCCGCGACGAGAATACAGGCAAAGCCACACTGCTAGGGAGAAAGAGGGCATACCTTCTCCCCACTCGCGACGCGCCGCCGTCGACTACACGTACTCGATGGTTGCCGGCGGTTTCGGCGTCAGGTCATACAGGCAGCGGTTCACTCCCGGGATGGCCGTGATGCGCTCGCAGATCCGCGTCAACCTCTCCCAGCCAAGACGCGTCACCGCCGCTTCGCGAGCGTCCCTGCTCTCCACGCATCGCACCACGACGATGTGCCCGTACTCCCTCTTGTTGTTGCGGATGCCCGTCGCTCGATCGTTCAGCAGCACGGCCAGGTATTGGAACGCCCCGCAATCGGCAAGCTCCTCTTCCACGATGGCCGTCGCCGCTTGCACGACGTCGAGGCGTTCGCGTGTAACCTCTCCCACGATTCGCGCTGCCAGCGCAGGGCCGGGAAACGGCATCCGTTGCCAGATTCCCGGCGGAAGACCCAGAACCTTGGCCACTTCGCGAACGTCGTCCTTCCGAAGTGTCTTGAGCGGTTCGAGCACCGCGTATCCGTAGGCCCGTTCCGTGGAAATCCCCAGCTGCTCGAGAATGTTGTGCTGGCGCTTGATGCCCGCCACGGTTTCTTCAATGTCCGTGAGAATCGTGCCGTGCAAGAGGAATTTCGCCCCCAATTCCTTGACGAGGCGGGAAAACACCTTCGAGTAGAAAGTACTCGTGATGGCCTCACGCTTTGCCTCCGGGTCCGTGAGGCCCGCCAGGGCCGCCAGGAACTCCTCACGGGCGTTCACGGATTCGACGGGAACTCCGATATCCCGAAAGGTCTTGAGGACTCGTTCAGGCTCGCCTCGACGCATCAGGGCGTTATCGACGAAGACGGTCTTCAGCCGATTGCCCAGCGCCCGATGCCCCAGCACCGTGACGACGGAACTGTCCACACCGCCGCTCAAAGCGTTGATCGCAATCGCCGATCCTACGGTTGCCTTGATCTCACTAAGCCTATCCTCAACAAACTTCCGGTAATCCATGGCCACTCCTGTCAGGGTATTGTCTCCGCTCGGCGTCTGCCGAGCCGCCGCCATCCAGTCTCTTCTCCCTTTCCGGGCGGAACGTCTCTGCGGTGAACGTCGCGGTCAGCCGATCGTCGCCCCGATCCACCAACCACGACGCGAATACTACCACAGGCCGGCCGGGAAAGCGCATACGCCCAGCAGGAGTCAACAGCGGTGAGCATCGTGCAAGCAAGCGGCCCAGCCGCTAAGCGGAACCTGTCGACCACAGGAACCCGGCGTCGTCCTCATCTTGGGTCGGATCAAGCACCGACAAGCTCACAAGTGAGCGCCGCCAGCGGCAGCGTGTGACCACATCCGGAGCCGTCACCCGCAGGACAGAATCAGCCGAACTTGTTGCCGGACAATGCGTTAGGAGAACCCAGCGGGCTTCTGTTCGACCCGGCGAGATCACGCCAAACAGCACGCGGGGCAGCTGCGCGTGGCGTCGCTGAAGCCGCAGAGCCGGTTCGGACGTACCCGCCGGCAGCCGGTCACCCGGCGATGTCGCCCGGACACGCAGCGTCTCCAGATGGGCCAAGAAGGGCCGGCGGATGAGCGTGCGGCGAACAGGATTGACCGACCGCTCCATCCGGTCCAGTGCCGGCTACTCCTCTGGCAGGCGTTGACCCTTGGTCTCGGGAGCCCAGATCAACACCACCAGTCCAACGAAGTAAACGGTGCTCACAACCACGGCACCAACGCGGAAGGGATGCTCGAACTGCAGCGCGGCCAGCCATTCGCGAATCTGGTTGCTCGACAGCATCACGATCGCCGCCGACAGGCGGGCAACGTTGTAGCCGAAGGCGGTACCCGTCGAACGCAGTCGCGTGGGAAAGATCTCAGGGAAGTAGACCACGAAGCCGCCCATGATGCTCAGACTGAAGAAGCCCATGATCGGCAGCACGATATAGGCCTTCAAGCCCGAGTCGAGGGTCAGAAAGACGTAGGTGATCAGAACAAATGAGATGATGAACGCCCCGCCAAAAGTCCTCCGCCGGCCGATGCGATTGGCCACCGGGGCAAAGCTCAGAATACCCAGAAAGCCACCGATATCCTGGAACAGGTTGCCGAGGAACCTGGTCTGGCTGATTCTCGCCGCCATGGCCGCCTGCTCGGCGGCGGGCAGATTCTCGATGCCGCCCGCGGGCATCAGGGCGTACGTGATCAGTTCAGGTGACCAGAACGCGACGCCCCAAACACCGACGATACCCGCCGTGGCCATGGTCACCGCAACAATCGTGTTGGTTCGCCAGCGGCGATCGCGGAACATGCTGCCCAGGTCACCGAGCTGACGTTCTAGGTTCTCCCCGGCGGTCTGTCGAGCCTTCTGCCACCTCTCGGATTCCTTAAGCGTCTGTAGAACCAGGACCACCAGCAGGGCCGGCAGCGCCCCGACGAAGAACGCGAGTCGCCATCCAGGTATGCCCCCGCTGCCAGACAGTCCGGCCAGATACAGCCTGCCTGGATCAAAGACCCGTGAGCCGATGGCCAGGCCGATCATGTTTCCCAGCACCGACAGCGCCGAGAACAGACCCAGGCAGGTGGAGCGGGAGTGATCAGGCATGGTTTCGGCGATGAGCGTGGCGGCAGCCGCAAACGCTCCGCCAATGCCACCTCCCATCAGGAATCGGTAGAGACAGAAATCCCACCCCGTCGTTGCCAGGCCGCAAAGACCGGTGAACAGGGAATAGACCAGGATCGATGCCGACAACGTTCTGACGCGCCCCCAGCGGTCGCCTACCACGCCGAAGAACAGACCGCCGACCGCCCAGCCAATCATGGTGGCCGCGGTGGCATAGGTTCCGTAGTCGACCACCAGGGCGTTCTTCTCGGGCAAGTTGAGCAGTTGCGACAACGCAGGCGATCGAACCATGGTGAATAGCCGCTGGTCCATGCAGTCGAACAACCAGGCCATCGCTCCAACAACAAAGACCCACCACTGATACGCAGTGACACCCTGATACCACGCCAGCCTGGGCAATCCGTCCATCTCCCGGCCCAATCGATCATCCATCGCGAGTCTCCCGCGAAAGGTCTCAACGCCCGGGCCCCATCTCGGGGCCGCACCCAAGGCTTCAAGAGGGCGAGGACTTCGCTCTCACCCGACATACCGCCGCCACAACCGTCCAGCCTGCTCCGGTCCATCCACACAAGTCATCACCGCCAGTCCCTCCATCGGCAGCCGGGTGAAGATCCGGTCCAAGTCGTTGTCGCCGAGGTGCCCCCAGATCAAGAGCGGCTTGCGAGCGAGAATCCTGCGGTGCACCGGCTCCAGTGCCGCGACATCCGGCCCGCCCTCATCCACGTGCAATTCCAGGGCCGTGAAGGGCATGTCGATGTAGGAATCCGTCGGCACGAACGCGGTCGGGTGCTGGTGCATGATACAGCCGGCGAAGGACTCGGCGATCCGCTGATCGTGCCGGCGGATGAACCTATCGTACAAACCAGGGGACAGCAGGGCGGCCGCGTCCTCCTGGTGCCATATGGTACCCACGGGAGCCCAAATGTGGTAATAGAAGGAGCCGACACCACCGTGAAACGGCGGCACATGCTCGAGCTGCATCCGGCCGCAGGCAATCCAGAAATCGGTGAGCCGGCGGCCGATCTCGATGATCTCATCCGGACGATCCATCATGGCGTAAATGAAACCGGCGCCGCCGTAGAGAGCCGAGAGCAGATCGGCAATGCCTCTCATCCGCGTAGTGCCAATCGGCCATCGCCCGGCGCTCCGCACGGCCAAGCGATCGATGAACTCCACGAGTTTGCGCATCCAGGGAGCGGAGGCATCGAACTGGGGAACGCTATCCGGTCCGTTGAAGCCCACCGGCGGCTCGGACCGGATAGAACCCGTACCGTGATCGGCGATAATCGGGCAGCCCACGGCGGCTTCCAGCCATGGGATGCCCCAATAAGCTGTAGCGCTCCAGATGAAGTCGCCCCCGCAAGCCTCATGTTCGGCATACAGCCGATCGCAGTCATGGAGATACGGCCCGACATCGACGTCCTCCGGCGTCAGCGGCCGGCCGCCGGGCAGAGACCGCGCCGCCGAGTAACGCAGGAGGGGATACTCGCTGCCAACGTAAAAGCCGAACAACGGCCGGTCGTTCGCCCGGACGTAAAACCGGCGAAATCGTTCAACACGATCTTCGATCGGCAGTACCGGCGCCCCACGCGGCACCTCGTCCCTCGCCAGCGAACACTCGGCAGGCATCGTGTTCACCTTCCCGCAGCTCCCAGGCTTGCCCTCGCGCCTTCATCGAGAAACACGTTATCCAAGCCGAGGGCGATCAGCGTGTAGCCTTCATCAATCGCCTTGCGAACGTTCTGCTCGTTCGGCCGGACAATGTGCGTGCCGGCGGCCATCCGGTGACTCCTGCAGGCAGCACGGTAGGTGTCGAGGGCGGCGACCATCTGCGGATGATCGAGCTGGCCGGTGATCCCCATCGAACCGCTCAAATCGAGCGGCCCGATGAATACCCCATCCACGCCTGGCACTCCGAGGATCACATCGATGTTCGCGATCGCGTCCCGGTGCTCGATCTGCATCACCATGGCGATCTCATCGTTGGCCGAGGCGATGTACTCGCTGAAGTCCATTCCATGCATGCTGGCCCGGCTGTATCCATAACCGCGGGCCCCGCGGGGCGGGTACTTGCTCTCGCGGATGGCGGCCTCGGCTTCCCCAGCGGTCTTGACCATGGGGATGATGATCCCGCGAGCTCCGGCATCCAGCGTGCGATGGATCCACACCGGATCATTGAGCGGCAACCTCGCCACCGGCACACAGTCGAAACCATCAAGGGTACGGAAGATGTCCGCCGTCGTCTCCAGATCGATCGCCCCGTGCTCCAAGTCAACGCAAACCCAGTCGAATCCGGCCCGGGCGAAGATCTCGGCACAGGCCGGATGGCCGATCTGCATCCACGCTCCAAGGCACAGCTTGCGTTCGAGTAGCGCCTGACGCAGCTTGTTCTTCACGGTCACCTCCCTCGGATCACCGCCGGGTTGAGCGGATCCATCTCGCCGACCCGGCCGGCTTCGGCCAAATGGATGTTCCCCAGAGCCCTCTCACGAGGGTGTTCAAACGCACTCCAGGCCCACTACGCCAGCCAGGCGTCGGGCGTGAGCGCTAATGATGGCGTCCAGAGCGGCATCCTGCGGCAGGAACACGCCGTTGCCGTCATCCCATGAAGCCGTAGCGTCATCGAGGATCATCCACAGGGCGGTACCCGCCAATGGTCCCCCGCTGCTCACCGACGCTTCACACGAAGCGTAGTAGAGATCCTGGAAAAACCGTTCGCGAACGGTGGTCGGCCCTCCGGAAGGGCCTGTGCCGTGGTTGTCGCGCGGAACGCCAAACTCGTCAACCATCAGCGGCTTGCCCAGCACATCGTGGGCATGGTCGATGCGCTGCTGGAGAAACTGCCGGGCCTTGGCCATCGCCCATGTCGTGTGGCCGACCGGATCCCAGCCCCAGTTCTGGGGCCAGATGTGACAGCTGGCGTAGTCCACGGACGGATGCAGGTGGTTGTCGATGAAGTCCTGTCCGCACGCACACATCCAAAGGTCCGTATTGCATTCGGCATGGCCTGTATTGTAGAAGCCCTCGATGCCAGTGCTTACCATGTGGTTCGGATCGATGCTCTTGATGTACGCGCTCATCTCGCCGATCCAGTCGTTGAGGGCTCCGGCCAGGTTCCAGCTCGAACGGGCCTCGTTCGCCAATTGCCATGAGAAGATCGTCGGTTCGTCGCGGTACATCCGGCCGTTGACCGTGTTCACGCGATGAACGAGGAGGGCGATGAAGTCCTTGAACCAGCCGCGGATGGTCGGGTCGGTGTAGAACGCGTCGTGGCGAACCCAGCCGTACCGCCAGACCGTGTAGCGGTTCATACCGCCGTAGTCATCCCAGTTGTTGACCAGCGTGAGCACCACCCGGATGCCGCGGGCATCGGCGGCCGCCAGGGTCTGATCCAGGGCCATCAGCGTGGCCGTGTCAATGAAGTCGATCGGGCGCTCCTTCCGACCGAGCCGCCGATGGGGCGCACGCTGCAGGCAGCCGCCCTCCTCGACCTCGTCCTGGAACGCCCAAATCCGCAGCAGGGTCATCGAGCGAGCCTGCATCTCATCGAGTATCTCGTCCGCCCCGGCATGACCGGTCCGGCGATGGATCATCTGGTAGTAGCTGTTGGCACCGGCGACATGAATCCGCTGCCCGTTGAGCAGGAAATGCCGGCCGTCGCGCCGGACAAAGCCGCGGTTCTCGGCCACGAACTCAGCTGAGTTGCTGCTCGATGCTGCCATGACCTGCGCCGTTCCCACGAGGGACGGAGTGATCCGGCGGGCACCTCACGCGAGGCGTCTCCTCACCCACCGTCCCTCCCAGCCGGAGTCGCCACCCGAGGTGGCACCTCCCCCGGCAGACGGACCTCCCCCCGTCCCAGGTCACCAGCCTACCGACATCGCGAGTCCAATGCACCTCGGTGCCACACTTCAGGGGCCGCCACCCCGACACGGCGGGCCGAAACACGGCCCATCGCAACTGGCTGCCGCGGCCACGTCGGAGACCGGATGCCTCCTCTCCAGGAAACCGAAGGTCGAACTGACCCGAGCCAGGCATGTGACAAGGTGAACGCCCCTGTGACCCAAGCGCCGGTCCGCCCCGCCGACCCGAGGACAAGACCGGTCACCACTCGACCACCTCGCGGCCGGCCCCAAGTACGCCAGGTCCAGAGCACCACCAGGACACCAGAGGTGGATCAGCGCGCCCCCCGCTCACGGGTCATGGGTACGAACGAAACTGGGATGATCCGCTGCTCGTGACGGCCGCCGTCGGCCCGCTTAGTCAGGAGGATCAGCTGCTGGACATGACCGGCTTCGCCCAAGGGCATGACCAGACGACCTCCGGCCTTGAGCTGTTGCCAGAGCGGAGCGGGCACCTCTGGCGCGGCACAAGTGATCATGATCGCGTCAAACGGCGCCGCTTCGGGCCAGCCCTTGTACCCGTCCCCCGCGCGGCATCTGACTTCCTCGTAACCCTGCTCAAGCAGTGTTCGCCGAGCTCTCTCGGCCAAAGGCTCAACAATCTCAATCGTGTAGACCCCCGATGTGAGGTGAGCCAAGACGGCCGCCTGATAGCCCGAACCGGTGCCGACTTCCAGAACACGTTCGCCGGAGCGCAACCCGATGGCTTCCGTCATGAGGGCAACAATGTAGGGTTGCGAGATGGTCTGCTCATGGCCGATGGGTAAGGGCCCGTCATGATAGGCGGACCGGCGCATCGATTCTGGGATGAACAGATGGCGAGGGACGATCCGCATCGCCTGCAGCACCCGTTCATCGCGAATGGCCTCTCGACCGTCAACGGGCTGCCGCAACTGCGAATCCACCATTTCGGCCCGCTCGCGGACCCGCTCGGCCGATCCCGGCGGCGGCTTTCGAGCCGTGGCTCCCTGATCGAGGGCCGGAGCCGTGCAGGGAGCAGAACCGACCTCGGTAGACGTTGAGGATCCCGAACGGGATCGAGACGGATCGGGCCTTTCCCGGCAGGCGGTGCTCAGTACGATCAACAACCCACATGCAGCCCATGTGCGTCGGGACCTCGCTCGATCCAATCGGTTTCTTGTGATGATGCCGCTTCCGGGGAAGGCTTTGCACATGATGGCACCTTGCCAGATGAGACCCGCTGATCTCATTCTAGGGAGTTGCGGCCTGGACTGCTACACCACCGGTCGCCTGCCGGATGCCTGCGGCCGGCCGTACCCCGACGCATCCCGAGATGCTCCAGGATACCCGGATCCACGCCCTGGCTTTGGCATGGCGAGCGGCTCTTCCTTCCGTGCTGCACCGGCCCGCAGCTGGTTCCCCAACGACGTGCCTTGAAGCCCGGCCCGGCCTCGCCGTCGCGATGCCTGTACAGACCCCGCGCCGAATACGCGGCTCGCCGATTCGGTCACCCGCGCGGAGGGCCCCGGCGTGGCCCCGATGGCATAAGCGATGGACGCTCCGCCACTTAGCGTGCGGCACGGACCGGGCGGCAGGCGCCGCCAAGATAACGGCAAAAACCTGTTGACAGGTTCGCAATCGCCTGATATCTTAATGCAAAAGCGGTTTAGCAGAATGCCGTGCTCATCTTCAAGGCTGACCGATGATGGGAAGTGAGTCCTGGCGTGCGGAAACCTGATTCCAAGTCTGTCACTTCTGAGCAGATTGCCAGCAAGCTGAAGCTCTCCCCGACCACCGTTTCACTGGTGCTCAACGGCCGGGGGCAGGCTCATCGCATTTCGGACCGAACCGCGCGACGCGTGCTGGCGACCGCCCGCAGGATGAACTACCGCCCAAACCCGATCGCCCGGCAACTCGCCGGCAAGCGAAGCAACGCCGTGGGTGTGCTCATCAATACCGAGGCGGTGGTTGACGTTCGCATCATTCAGTGGATGGAACGACGGGCGGCCGACCGCGGAATCCGTTTCATTGTCGGTCACGCCATCGGATCGCGCGAGCGCGTTCGCGACTACCTTGACGATTTTCGGGCCCGCGGCGTGGACGGCGTGATCAGCGTTTTCCACAACCACCCGGACTACGCCGCATTCGTCCAGCCCGCGCTGGCCCGGTTCGGGAACGTCGTGTACTACGAGAAACCCGGGGTGCTCAGACGGACCCAGGCGGAACGGGCCTGTTATGTGGAGGCGGATTTCCGAGAAGTGGGTCGAGTGGGCGTCAGGCACCTGCTTGAAAGGGGCCGCCGGCGGATCGGCCTGGTCATGAGCAACCTGGTGTTTCCCTACGCCGTCCAGCGACACGAATCCTACCGGGAGTCGCTGGCCGCGGCAGGACTCGACTACGATGAGCGGCTGGTGTGGGTGCTCGGCGAGCGAACCGCTGCCGGGTGGATGGATGCGTTCACCCCCGACTTGGCCCAGGCAGCCGTGGACCACCTCGTGCTCGACCAGAAAGTCGACGGAATTGTGGCCGTCAACGACGCCTACGCTGCCCGAATCATGGCCGCCCTCCGCCATCGCGGCCGACGCGTGCCCGAGGACGTCGCCGTCGTGGGCTGTGACAATCTGGACATCAGCACGCTGGTCGATCCGCCCCTGACGACGATTGACCTTCGCGTGGAGGAACTGGCTCGAGCGATGACCTCACTGCTGTTTGAACTGCTGGATGAAGGTACGGTGCCCGCGGATCGCCGGGCGGTCGTGATCCCGCCCCAGCTGGTGGTTCGGGCTTCGAGTTAGCGTATCGGATAGCGTCTGTCCGTCACAATTGGCCATTGAGGAGGATTGCACATGTCTGGAAAGAACTTTTGGGTGGCTCTGGCTGTCGTCACACTGGCCACGGCCTGCCCGGCGCTGCGGTCGTACGCCGGGGAACTCGAACAGCGGTCGAACCCGGTTCCCAATGGTTCGATCGTCATTGACGGAGCGTTTACCGACTGGGCGGAGGTCGTGCCGTTTTCTCCCGATCCGGCGGGCGACGCCGTCGCCGGCTCCAACGACTGGGTCCAGGCCTGGATGGCCCACGACGACACCCACCTCTTCTTCCGGTTCGAGCGGGCGGCGGGCAGCCTACCATTGACTGATGCCGGCTATCGCGTCGTCCTGGACACCGACGAGGACATCGCCACCGGCAGGAACCTGCTCGGGAGCCTGAATCTCTCGGTCGGCGGCGAGTTCACTTCAAACAGCGCCTTGAGCGTCAATCGGTGGCCGCCGGGGGCATCCACCTGCACCTCCGGCCTGGGTGGTTTCACGTTCGTCGCCACCTCAGTGCAGTCGCCGTCGGTCTTCGAGGCCCGCGTTCTGCGCTCCGCGCTGACCACCGACTACACCAACGCCGCCGCACCGCCTGCGACCGAGTTTCGCTTCGTGTGCTACGGCTATACGGGCGACCTATTCACGGACGTTTACCCCGACGGAGGCTACGCGGGCGGTACGGACTACTTCCACTACTCCACCACCGGGGCGATACCGCCGGACAGCCGGCCGACCGGGATGGTCGAGTCGTTTTCCAACCCGGTGGCCTCCGGGGCCATCACCATTGACGGCGATTTGTCGGAATGGGCGAGCGTCGCACCCTACCCGGACGATCCGACGGGTGACGGCGGTCGCGATTTCAAGCAGATTGCCATCGCCCACGACGATACTTACTACTACTTCAGCCTGGAGGCAGCGGCGGACAGCCCCAACGGACTTGATGACGGGACCGGCTGGTTCTGGATCATGATTGACACGAATCCGGCCGTTGCCCAGTGGACGGGCTGGAATTCCACGAACAGCACGGACTACATCTTCCAGGGCCCGTTGATCGGCAGCTGGGGCACCTCCTGGGATCAAGTCGCCTTCCCCCCAAGTCCCCTCGCCGTCGAGGGAGCGGTCCTGCGATCCGACATGGGAGATCCCGCCGCGATGAATCTGGTATTCGTGGGCGAGAACGGCCCGGACTTCTACCCCGACGGAGCTTTCAATGCGGACTATTTCCGCTACACCGTGCATCCCCCAAGTCCGACCGGCGGCGACCCGGTGGAGGTTTACACGCTGAGCAACAAGGTGTCCAACGGGGCGATCAGCATCGACGGCGATTTCTCCGACTGGTCCAGCCTCACCTTCTTCCCGGACGACACGGCTGGCGACGGCGGCCTGGCCCAGGACTGGCTGCGGGCCTCCATCGCCCACGACGATAACAACCTCTATCTCATGGTTGAGAGGACCCCGGAGAGCACGGAGTTCCAGGGAGGTCTGGGGCAGGGCTACTGGATCATCCTGGACACCGACCGTGACAAGGCGACCGGCTTCACCGGCTTCGGTGCGCGGAGCTTCTCAATCGGCGGCGAATACAACTGGGGCGGACTTGCGTCCAATGCCTGGAGCAGCAATGGCTGCTACGATCACAACGTGCCTATGGCGATGCCGCCGCAAGACTATGAGGAATTCTCCTTTCCGCGCTCGACATTCATCAACCCGGACAACTTCACCTTTATCTTCGAGGGCGAAACCTCCCACGACTACTACCCGGACAGCGCCGGCACGGAGGGGAAGGTGCTGCACTACTACACGGGGGCCCTGCCGGACCCGCTGCCGGGCAATATCGCCGAGTCGAGGTCCAACCCGGTGGCCGACGGGACCATGCGCGTGGACGGCCAGCTGGCCGACTGGACGAACGCCACGCCCTACACCGCAGACCCGATCGGCGATGCCCCCGCGGCCAGCGAGGACTGGGTGCAGGTATGGGTCGCTCATGACAGCGCCAACTTCTACTTCCTGGTAAAGCGGGCGCCGGGCAGTCTCCCCTTTACGGCACTTGGCTACTGGACCGTGATCGACACGGACTTCGATCCTGCGACCGGGCAGAAGGGCGCATGGGCGCCGGCCGTCATCGGTGCCGAGATTAACACCAACGGGACCCAGGGCCACAACCTCTGGGCTGCCGATGCCGGTGGCGGATTGGTCGCCGGTGGTCTGCCCCTGCCGGCAGCAGCCACAGGCCCCATTCAGACCTCGATCGAGTCGTCGATCCCGCTGTCCGAGCTGGGTAACCCAACCCGGTTCCGGGTCATCTACGTCGGTGAGAACTCCGGCGACTACTATCCGGAAGAGGCTAACGCCGACAAGACGTTCCTGTACACGTTCCGGCCATGTCATAAGCCGTTCGCCGACGCGGACGGAGACGGCGACGTGGACCAGGCTGACTTCGGTGCGTGGCAGCTCTGCTTCAGCGGCAACGGCACCGCGGCCGTCGACAGCTGTCTCTGCTTCGACCGCGACTACGGCGACCAGGGTGACGGCGATGTCGACGGCTCCGACCTGCTCGCATTCGTGAACTGCTTCAGCGGGCCGATGGTCCCGGCCAGCGCGGAGTGCGAGGAGTAGACACCACGGACCGAGAGCCGCGCCGGCGGGCCACCTTCGATTCTCCCCGCCGGCGCGGCCGGAGTATACACCCATGACGGCGCGCAATCTGCCCAGGTATGCCATCGTGGGGGGAGTCATCATCGCCGCTGCCGTGGCGGGCTTCTACGCGACCTGCAGTCGGAGCGATTTCGGGTCCTCGTCTCCCGCGGCCAAGTGGGAACAGAGGGAGAACTGGCGGCGGATCAGGCCGGGCATGACCCAGCAGCAGGTGCGTGACATTCTCGGTGAACCGACCGCCAGCGCCAGTGACCTGGCGTTCACGCGATGGACATATGGAGAAGGAGCCGGAAGCGGCAAGATGGTTTTCGCAGGCGGCATGCTCCGGGATTGGACGTCGCCCAAGTAGGCCGGTCCGGTTGAATCACCCGCCGGCCGCGGGCCGCAAGCGGGCGTCGCCTCTGTCCCGGCGGGCCCCGACACGGGGCCGATGTGCCAGCGTGGAGCGGATGGTAGCCGGATGGAGCAGGTCTCCAAGCCTGCCTCGACGGAAAGGGAAAGATGACAAGGAGATGCGGCCATGAATCGCTCAAGAGCGTTCACGCTGATCGAAGTACTGGTCGTGGTGGCCATCATCGCCCTCCTGCTGGCCATCCTGATGCCGTCCCTCAGCCGTGTCCGGCAGCAGTCGATCTCGGCCACCTGCCTGAGCAGCCACCACCAGATCGGCGTTGCCCTGACCATGTATGCGAACCGCAACCGAGGCTATCTGCCTCCCCAGAATACCGACCTTATCGAGTGGGTGCCGGACCCTACGCGACTCGCGTTCGAGAAGGAACTGGGCAGGAACAACTACCACAAAGTCCTGTTCTGCCCCAACGACGACATCATGCGCGACCCGGAAGTCGAGAAGCGACCCCCTTGGCCGCCCGGCCACGTGTATGGCACGACGGTATACCGCATCGGTTACTACTATCTGGGCAACCCGACGTGGCGGAACCCCGCCAATCCGTCGGATGCGTCGCCCTCGGCTGACGTCATGTGGCTGGATGTCAACCGCAACGGGAAGAACCGGGACGAGTATATCTGCAAGATCGACGAGAAGAACGCGGAGCAGGTGGTGGTCATGACCTGCCGGATCATCCCCCAAGGCCCGCGCGAGGGGTGGCTGTTCCGCCATCCGCTGGACGACAAGAAGGGCTGGTCTAACGTTTCGTGCGGCGACGGCCACGCCGAGGTCCGAACACACTCCAAGGTCAAGGTCCGCTGGCATTCACCGTACCCCGTCGGATGGTGATCGCTGCGTCGACCACAAGGGGACGAGACTCGACATGATCGCGTCGAACTGGAGTACCATTACGGCTGTGGCCGCGGTGTCGATCGTCGCCGGCCTCCCCCGGCCGGCCGTCGCAGATCAGGTGTTCCCTTCCGCGACCGATGCCTCGGGGGTGGCCATCGGACAGACCTCCTCGCGTCCAGAGGAATCGCCCGGCCAACTTCGGGGATCCCCCGATCGGGGCAAGACCTACCCGAGAGGCGCGAAAAACCTGCCCGGCCGCCAAGTCAAGGTGTCCGCTAT
>Ga0209507_1000800_pt1 | contig 29468 bp, 19 predicted proteins | sample AD_UKC028_MetaG_FD_184414 | JGI IMG/M metagenome (GOLD analysis project Ga0209507, IMG submission 184414) | Active sludge microbial communities of municipal wastewater-treating anaerobic digesters from USA - AD_UKC028_MetaG (SPAdes) (version 2) | ecosystem: Engineered > Bioreactor > Anaerobic >...
GGTGGGCCTGCGTAGGCTTTGCCACAGGGATGCCTGACTTATTAGAAGCTTGCGTTTCAGAACTGGGCTACCCCAGCTTGCCGTGGGGGCTGTATTCCAATGTTTTCTTTTTGACAAACCACATACCTGACCTTCGTGGTAAAATGATTTCTCGTGTTCTGCGTGTTCCGCGGGCTAAATATCGCAGCTTGAAAGCTGCGGTTACGAGTTCAAGAAACTCTGCGCCTCTACGGGAGAATCTTCTCCGTGTTCTCGGTGATCTCTGTGGTAAAAAATGACGGTCCGCCTCGTTGCGTCGGGGGCTATGATTTCGGCGTTTCAAAACAGTAAAAATGAATCGTGTTGTTTGGTTCTTATCTGCAGTCTGGACGGCCGCCTCGACGCACGGATCGGTTTTCACGGTGACATCGGCCGTCGATAGCGGGCCGGGCACGCTCCGCCAGGCCCTGCTCGATGCCAATACCTCCGCCGGACCCGATCTCATCCAGTTTGCGCTGCCCGGATCGGGTCCGTTCACAATCCGGCCGCTGACGGGTTTGCCCGGCATTTACGAGCCGGTGACGATCGACGGCGCGGCTCAGCCCGGTTACTCCGGGGCGCCGGTGATCGAGCTGGACGGCTCGCTGGCCGGCAGCTCGGCCTATGGACTCCGCATCCTGAGCTCGAACTGCATCGTGCGCGCCCTGGCCATCAGCCGGTTCGGACGCGACGGGATCCGGATCGAGAATTACGGCGGCAACGCGATCCAGGGCTGCCGGATCGGAACCGATCTCGCCGGGACAACGGCGCGTCCGAACGCCTGGAACGGGATCGCGATCCTGACGGCATCGAATCTGGTCGGCGGCGCGCTGTCGGGTCAGGGCAACCTGATCTCGGGCGGGACCGAATCGGGCATTTACATGTTCAGCATGGGCGCCCGCGGCAACGTGGTGGAAGGCAACTGGATCGGCGTGGATGCGACGGGCTCGAACCGGCTCGGCAACGCCCAGAACGGCATCGCGATCGCCGATGGACAGGCCAATCGGATCGGCGGCATCGAGCCTGGATCGGGCAACGTGATTGCCGGGAACGGACAGGCCGGCATTTACCTGATCAACAACGCCCGCGGCAACGTGATCCAAGGCAATTGCGTCGGCCTGGCCGCCCATGGCCGGACGGCCTTGAGCAATGCGTGGGACGGCATCATCATCGCGGGCGGATCCGACAATGTGGTTGGCGGGACCGAGCCGGGGGCGGGCAACATCATCTCCGGCAACGGTCTGAGCGGGATTCTGGTGAGCGGGCTGGCCAGCACCCGGAACCTGATCCAAGGCAATCGAGTGGGAACCGACGCCACGGGCCGGCTGGCGGCGGGGAACCGTCATCATGGGATTGCGCTGGCGGGCGCGCCCACCAATTACGTCGGCGGTCCCACCCCGGCCGAGTGCAACCAGATCTCGGGCAACAACGCCAGCGGCATTTTGATCAGCGGCACCAACGCCTTCGGAAACCGAATCCGCGGAAACCGGATCGGGACGGATCCGGACGGCGTCAGCGCATTGGGCAACGCGCACGCCGGGATCGGGATCGAAGGCGCGCCCGGCAACTGGATTGGCGGGTTATCGGCCGGCGACCGGAACCTGATCTCGGGCAACGGCGACAGCGGGATTTATCTCAACCTGGCCGCAACGACAGCCACCGTCATCCAAGGCAACTGGATCGGCGTCGATGCCGCCGGCACACGCGCGCTGCCGAATCAGGTCGGCGGCATTTATATCTATAATAGCGCGTCCAACGTCGTTGGGGGCGTCGTGTCCGGCGCCGGCAACCTCATCTCCGGCAACCAAAAGGACGGCATCAGCATCGGCGATCCGTCTTCGGTCGGCAATGTGGTCGAAGGCAACTGGATCGGGATCGCGTCGGATGGGGCCACGGCCTTGGGCAACCAATGGCATAATATCGAAATCCTCAATCAGTCGTGTCGGAACCGGATCGGCGGCGATACCGCCGGCGCCGCCAACCGCATCAGTCATGCCCGAACCGCCGGTTACGACGGCGTCCGCGTCCGGGACGGCTGCGACCGGAACTGGGTCCTGGGGAACGCGATCGTCGGGAACGGGGGGGCATCCGACAAAGGATTGGGGATCGACTTGGGACCGGATGGCGTCACCCTCAACGACGCGCTCGATGCCGATACCGGCGGCAATCAGCGTCAGAACTTCCCCGTGCTCGAGCCGGAGCTGAGAGGCTGCCGACAGCCCGTCGTCCGAGGCGTGTTGGCCAGCCAGCCCAACCTCGACTACCGGCTCGAGTTCTTTGGGAACACCGTCCCCGAACCGTCCGCCTATGGGGAAGGGGAACGGTTCCTCGGATCGGTAACGGTCCGGACCGGTGGGGACGGCGCCGCCCCGTTCGAGGTCATCGCCGCCGCTGTCGATGAGGATGTGCGGTGGATCACCGCAACCGCGACGGATGCCGATGGCAACACGTCGGAATTCTCGGCATCGGCGGCGGTACTGTTGGACACCACGCCGCCAGTGCTGAGCGGTTGTCCGACCAATGTGACTGTCGAGTCCGATGAGGTGCCTGCCCCAGCCAGCCCGACCGCGACCGACAACGGCGGTGGCACGCCGAAAATCGACTACGCCGAGGTCCGAACCGATGGCCCATGCCCGGGCCGATACACGCTCGCGCGCACATGGACGGCCACCGACGATTGCGGCAATTCGAGCAGTTGCAGTCAGACGATTACGGTGCTCGAGGCAGGACCGATATTGTCCGTGCAAGCAATGTCAGGCGGGACTGCAATCCAGTTGTCGTGGGTCGATCCGGAACCGTTGTTCGTTCTCGAACAGACGTTCCATATCAGCCCGTCCATCGAATGGATGCCGGTGACGAATGCGGTGTCGATGACCAACGATGTCTGGCGTGTCGTGCTGCCCATCGGCGACAGCAACATGTTCTTCCGATTGAATGCGGCTGGTCAGGACGGCCCCGAATGAGCGCCAATGCGCGCCAATGCGGATGGATTCAGGCAGGGCGATCGCTCCCCGCTGACCGCTTTGCGCCTTGCCCGCCGACATCCACGTGGTAGGGACGCGTCGCTGACGCGTCCGCTTTTTCACCACGAAGCGTGGAACACGAAGAATCTTTTGCCCCAAAAATCCGCAAAAACACGCAAAAACCGGAATGGCGTTTCTTTCACCGCACCGCCGTGACGTACTGACGTACTGACGTACTGACGTACTGACGTACTGACCTACTGCCGCACCGTCCTCCGTCTTCTGTCTTCTGTCCTCCGCCACCTGACACCTGACACCTGACACGTGTTTCCTCGACTCCGACCCCATCAACAGCTTTGAATGATGGCATAAACATCACCTGGCTCGTCGGCGGCATTTCGGGAAATCGGCATCCCTGGTTGGCGGCGGGTTGTCGATTGTCAGGACTGACCCGTATTCCAAACTGATGGCCGCGGACCGGACAACCACTTTGGTGCGGTGGTCGGATGGTTTGACCGAAGGGCTGTTGTATGCCGCGGTGATCTTCACGCCCTGGGCATTCGGCGCCACGCAGCCATGGGCGGTCCGCGTCATGACCGGCGTCGGGATCGCGATGGGATGCTTGTTCCTGGTCAAGGCGATCGTCCGGCGGATGGCGGGCGGCCCGCGTCGGCGATCTCAAGCCGCGTCCGCCCGCTCGAGAGCGGCCCGATGCATCATCGTGGCGATGGCCATCTTGACCGTCCTGGTGCTGGCGTATTGTCTGGTCAGCGCTCTCAATGCCCGGGGCCGGATCCTTCGACCCGCCTATCGCCTCGAATACAAACCGTGCATCTCCTGGCTGCCCCACAGCTACGATCAGGACGGGACATGGTCCATGTTCTGGATGGCGCTCGGCTTGGCTGGCATTTTCTGGTCGGCTCGGGATTGGCTGGGCGGACGCACCCGCATCGAGGAACACGCCTTCGCTCGGGAACCGCTCGAGCCAGAAACGGCCGGGTCGAGTCCAGAGGCCGTGATCGGCCGGTATCGAGTGCCCGAGCGATGGCGCAGGCTGTTGCTGGTAATCTGTTTCAACGCGAGCCTGGTGGCGGTCGAGGGGATCGTCCAGCGGCTGAGCGGGACCAACCGGCTCCTGTGGCTGGTCGTGCCCCGATACAATCACAGCGCCGAGGCGCAGTTCGGTCCGTATGCTTACCGAAGCAATGCCTGCCAGCTGTTGAATCTCGCATGGCCGGTGTGCGCCGGCCTGGCGTGGGTCCTGCGGCGCGGATCCGATCGGATCCGGCGCGCGGGATTGCGCGGGGCGGATCGGACGCACGGATGGCTGGCGGCCGGCGCGGTCGTGATGGCGGCGGCGCCGTTCATCAGCCTGAGCCGGGGCGGCGCCCTGGTCGCCGCCGCTCAACTCGTCCTGACGAGCGTGCTTCTGATCCTGGCGAATCGGCGTCGGGACTGGCGCGAGCCGCTGGGCGTCCTGCTGCTGGTCCTGGTGGCGGCGCAATTGGCCGTCACGTTTGGCTACCGCCGGCTGATCGACCGATTCGAGACCGCATTCACCGACAACCTCAGCGGACGGCTCGATACCTACGTCAATGCGCGCGAGATGGCCGCCGATCATCCATGGTTCGGGACCGGCCCTGGCAGCTTCGAAGGCGTGTATCAATACTATCGAGGCGCGCCAAGCGAGACGTGGGAAGCCTATCTGCACAACGATTGGCTCGAGCTCCGGGCCACGTTTGGCCGGATCGGATTCGGATTGATCCTGGCGTTGCTGGCGTGCGTGCCGGCTTACGGTTGGATCCGCGGGAAAGGACTGGCTCATTGGCTGCTGCCGGCCACGATGTGCCTCGGATTGGCCGGGTGTTTGCTCCATGCGCGATTCGATTTCCCGTTCCGGATCTATTCGATCGCGTTTCTTTTTCTGTTGTGGTGCGCGTTTCTCACGGCGCACCGGCCCGCGGAATACGGGGAGACGCGCAGGAGCGGCGCAGAAATTTAACCCGTAGCCGCAGGTTTCAACCTGCGCCCCCAAGGTAGGGACGCGTCGCTGACGCGTCCGCTTTTTCACCACGAAGACGCGTCGCTGACGCGTCCGCTTTTTCACCACGAAGCGTGGAACACAAAGAATCTTTTGCCGCAAAAATCCGCAAAAACACGCAAAAACCGGAATGGCGTTTCTTTCACCGCACCGCCGTGACGTACTGACGTACTGACCTACTGCCGCACCGTCCTCCGTCTTCTGTCTTCTGTCCTCCGACACCTGACACCTGACACCTGACACGTATTCACCACAGAGACACGGAGAGCACCGAGAGTTCTTTCATACGCAGATGACGCAGATGAACGCAGATCTGATCTGGAACACATGAAAACAGGAAAGCTTTGTCGGGAAGTTCCTGAGTTCGTGATTTCCAGATTCAAGTGTCATTCTCCCGCAGAGACGCAGAGACGCGGAGAAGACTTTCACCACAGAGAGCACCGAGAACACGGAGAATTCATTCTTAATCTGGAACTCAGGAAATCAGGAAACCTCCTCCGGGGAGTTCCTGAGTTCGGGATTTCCAGATTCAAGTTCACGTTGAAATGCAGTAGCCGCAGGTTTCAAGCTGCGAAATGTTCTCACCACGAAGGAAGAACACGAAGGACAGGAAGAGGAATATTCTCCCGCAGAGACGCCGAGACGCGGAGAAGATATTCACCACGGAGCTCACCGAGGACACAGAGAATTCTTGCGATAGCGAAAATCTGCGGATGAATCCTCTTCGTGCGCCTGACCTTTGTCGTATAACCTTGATCCGGCGCTTGTAGCGCCTCAAAAAGTGGATTTGAGCACGGCTGGAAGGGCCTTTCATGCGTTGACAACCCTCTGAGGAATCCATACCGTCGGGTTAGGAATTCCTCAGAATGCAATATTCGCCCAGAAATATCAGAATCGTCTGTAATAACAGGGGCCTGACGCATTACGGCGGCATCTTCTTCTTCCAGGAATTCCTCCGAGTGCTGCAATGGCGCAACGTGCTGTCTCGGAATTTGCCGGATTTCCGCAACCGGCACGAGTATCGCCTCTCCCAGATGACGCTGGCGATCATGTATCCCATCTTGCTGGGTCTGGACCGCCTTGAGAACGCGTCCCTGCTCCGTTCGGACTCGACCTTTCACTACCTGACGGGCTTGCCCAGTTATCCAGATCCGCAAAGCCTACGTCGCTTTTTGCTCCACGCACCCCCGGAGTTTCGCGAGCAGCTTCACCGCTTTAACAACCGGCTCTTGCAGGAGTTCATTCACCGCCCCGAACATCGTTCCCGACTCATCTTGGACTTAGACAGCACGGTGGTTACCGTCTTTGGCTCTCAGGAGGGAGCGGAGGTGGGCTACAATCCGCGCTATCGGGGCAAACGTTCCTATGACCCGCTGCTCTGCCTGGAAAGCAATTCCTCGTTCTTGTGGGACACTGAACTGCGCTCCGGCGACGCGGGCACCTGGGCGGGGAGCACCGAATTGCTGGCCAGTTGTTTTCTGTCGCTCCCGGACGACATTCGCGAACTGCGCGTGCGTGCGGACGCAGGCTTTGGCTATGAACCGGTCCTGGAGCGGCTGGAGGAGGTGCAGGCCCAGTACGCCGTGGTGGCGCGCATGAGCAGCTCTCTGAAACGCCGGCTCTGCGGTCTGCGCTATCAGTCACTCAATGGGCAATGGGAGATTGCCGAATGTGAGCACAAGGTTTCGGAGCAGGCACCCGCCCGCCGCTGTGTCGTGGCGCGCCGGCCCCTCGAGGAAACGGAGCCCCAGCCGACCTTGTTCACCTTGCAGCGGTATGCCTATCGGGCTTGGATCACCAACCTGCCCCTCTCGCCGGCAGGGATCTGGCATTTCTACGATGGCCGGGCGGGGATGGAGCCGCGGATTGGCGAATTGCGGGAACACTTCGCGCTCCGCAAGATTCCCACCCGGGCTTTTGAGGCCAACGCCCTGTACCTGGAAATCATCCGCCTGGCCTACAACTTGGTCACTGCCTTCCAGCGAACCTGCCTACCCGAAGACTGGCAGTCGCTCACTTTGAGGACGCTACGTTACCGGCTCCTCTGGTTACCTGGTGAGCTCACCCGCCCGCAAAACCGTCCCACGCTGCGGCTGGCCAACTCGCCGGTGGTTCGGCGGTGGAGTGAGAAGATCCTCGCTCGCATCCAAAAGCTAAAACCACTGCCCGGCTGAACCAGCCTTCGTCAAAATCGACCGACTGCTGCAGAACATCTGTACGAAATGCCTCGATTTGCGCCATTTTCAACAAGTTGCGCCTCGAGAAGCGCCGGATTCAGGTATAATTGCCTCACCGACGTGCTGACGCACTGACGCACTGCCCTCCGCCACCTGACACGTAACACCCACCCCGTCATTCGCCATTAGAAATTCGCCATTAGAAATTCGCCATTAGAAATTCGCCATTCGCCCTTGCACTTCCCTCCTCATCCGTGGATCAGGAATCTGTTCCTCGCGCTGGCCGTTTCCCAAGCCGCCAGCGCGGGGCAGGGGACGTGTTTCGACCTGATCCGGACCGGTCCCGTCGAGACGCGCATGAATTTGGTCATCCTGGCCGAGGGATACATTGCCGGGCAGGAAGACCAATTCCGCGCCGATGCAGCCGCTTTGCTGGATCAGTTCTTTGCCGTCGAACCGTTCCTCGAGTATCGGGCGTATTTCAATGTGCGCGGTCTTTTCGTGGCATCCGCTCAGGCCGGATCGGATCATCCCCGAAGCGGGATCTTCCGCGACACGTATTTCAACAGCAGCTTTGACTCGTTCGGCATCGACCAGGTCCTGACCATCCCGCCCAACGATCGGGATCCGGATCCGGCCCACGGACGCGACCGCGTCCAGGCCCTGGTCGCCGCCCACGCGCCCGAAAACCAGCTCGTTATCGTCCTGGTCAACGACCCCGAGTATGGCGGATCGGGCGGGCCCATCCTGATCGGATCCCTGAACATGGCGGCCGCCGAGCTGCTGCTGCACGAGGCCGGCCATTCCCTGGGCGGTCTGGCCGATGAATACGCCGATCCCTATCCCATCGATCCCGTCGAGATGCCCAACGCAACCGCACAGACCCGCCGCGACCGGATCCCATGGGCCGCCTGGATCGCCGCCGACACCCCGCTGCCCACCCCGGCCACTCCCGAGTATGCAGGCGTGATCGGCTTGTTCGAAGGCGCCCAATACCAGGCCCAAGGATGGTTCCGGCCACGTCTCGAATGCAAAATGCGCGCCCTCGGCGTCCCCTTCTGCGAAGTCTGCCGCGAACAGCTCCTCCGCGTCTTCTACCGCCGGGCGCGTCCCATCGAATCCGTCCTGCCGGAGACCAACCGTCTCGAGGTGGCCGGGAACGAGCGGATCCGATTCGAGGTGCGCGTCCCCGCGCCGCGATCGCATTCGATCCGGATCGAGTGGGATCTCGATGGCAAACCGATGAGCATCGATCCAGTATGGTTCCTCGATCCTCGAACGCTGGCCAACGGTTCCCATGCCGTCCATGTCAGGGCAAGCGACGCCACCGATTGGGTGCGAACCGATCCCGAAGGCCGGCTCGAAGCCACCGCCGCCTGGACGCTAAATGTCGAGCGTCCGGATCTGCGGCTCGAGATGTCGCTGGTGTCCGGATCCGATGCCGCGCGGGTCGAGGTCGCCGGATTCGCCCCGCGCGGGTTCGCTCTCGAACGAAGCGCGGATTTCCAGGAATGGACGCCGATCCTGACAAACGGGCTCACGGATGGCCGGTTCCAGGCGGAGTTGCCGGTGAACCGACCCGGCGCATTTTATCGGGCTGTGTCGAGATGACCGACGGGCCGATATGCTGCCCGCGGCGTTGAGAATTTTAACCCGTCGCCGCGGCTTTCAAGCCGCGATGTGCAGCCCGCGGACCACGCGGACCACACGGAACTTGACCTGAACCCGCGCACCGACGTACCGACGTACCGACGTACCGTCCTCCGTCCTCCGTCCTCCCCCACCTGACACCTGACACCTGACCATGTCACACCGCACGAGCGGGGCAATGGAAGCGCGAAATGAGAGGCATCGCGCCCAAGAACAGCAGTTCGCCGAGCACGGCCGCGCAACGATGCCGGAAAATAATGTGGGATAATAGAAGATAGTGATAGATAATGTTATATAACATGCATCGCTGTGATATATGACGCTAACAATATGCAATGAAATGATCGATCTCTATTGACAAAAATCTGTTGCGGCGGACAATGGAAGCGGATTTGTGAACGATGTGTTAAAGGCGATGCGTATGATCAAGATGTCTACATGGATTCTGCCGGCGGCGTTGCTGCTGGCCTCGCCGGCGGCGCGAGCCGTCGATCCCATCCAACCGGCTGCCGTCCTGCCGGATGCGGCGGCCGAGCTCCGCCGGGTGCCCGCCGCCGAGCTGGGCGCGCGCGCTGCCGAGCTCGTTACCATGGCGCGTCCGGAGTTCCGGGCCGCCGCAGCGCGCGAGGTGGTGGCCGCGGCGCTGGCGCGGCGCCCAACCGCGGCGGCGCTTGTCGTGCGATCCATCGCGGGCGCGCATCCGGACCTCGCGGCAGGCGCCGCGGAAGCGGCCGCGTCCCGGCAGCCGCGCCAGTTGGCCGATATCGCCCGCGCGGCGATCGAGGCCGCCCCCGCCCAGGCGGGCAAGGTGGTCGCGGCCTTGGTCAAGCGCGAGCCGGGCAAGTACAAGGCCATTGCGCTAGCCGCCGCGAAGGCCGCACCGAAGGCGGACGCGGACATCCTGGCCGGCCTCGGAGCGGGCTTGCCCGGCTACCAGCCGTTCCTCCAGGCAGCCAGCGCCCGGTTTCAAAGCGCACGGCAGCCGGTGACCGTCGCACCCGCAATCGCCCAGGCGGATCAGATCCTCGAGGCCACCGCCCGCTCGATGAAGAGCAAGCCGGATCAGTTGCTCGCGGGCACTCCCGTGGCGTCCAGCCAGGTAGCCGTTCCGCCCGGAGCGCCGGTGTTCATGCCTCCCTTCACGCCCTACCCGGCGCCCAATCCGGTCATCATCATCCCGGGCGGCACGCCGGTGACGCCGGGCGGCCGCGGATATGCCGAGCCTTGAGGTCTGCAAGTTTTCATCCAGCCAATATTCAGCAGATTAAATAATTACTGACCTATGAAACGTATCTTTCAACAAATTATCATCGTGGCGGCGGTGGTTGTGGCGGGGGGATGGTCCGCGGCGGCCAGCATCCTGGTATATGACAACTCGACGGGCGACCAGTTCGCCCGCATGATCGGCAATGGCGCCGAGCTGGGCGATCAGATCATCCTCGATGTCCCCGCGCCCACAGCCGAGGTCGACTATTTCCGGTTCCAGTATTTCCTGGAGCCCATCAACCTCTATACCCTGAGCGGCAGCGAGCAGGCCCGAATCCATTTTTATCAGATGGACGGCGCGCCCGTCAGCGGCTACGCCTCACCCGGAACGACGCTCTGGGACAGCGGCTGGTTCAACATCCTCGGCACCACCCGGAACACCTACACGTTCGATAACACGACCGCTGGCTTCCCGGTGACATTGCCCAAGGAGTTCACGTGGTCGGTCGAGTTTCAGGGGTTGGGATCGGATCCGAACTGGACGGCCCGCGCCGGTGTGGACCTCTACACGCCGCCCACGACTGGCCAAAACTATCCCGATTACTGGATGAAACAGGGGGGTAATTGGTCTCTGCTGACGCTGGGCTTCGGGTATACGGCCAATTTCGGAGCGCAAGTCGGCGTGGTGCCTGAACCGGCCGCCCTGGCCTGGGGGCTGGTGAGCGGTTTGGCCGCCGTCCTGACCGCGCGCAGGCTCAAGCGATCCTGAGGTTTCTTCCGCCCACCCGACCAATTCAAAACCGCAGCCCGACGGCTGCGGTTTTTTTGTCGTGCGCCCGGAAGTGGCGGCACGCCTCCTCCCCGGCCCCGCGCGGAAGGTCCCTGAAAGGATTGAACACCTTCAAACCGAGCCGGCGGAAATCCTGATCGTTGCCCGTCACAATGGTCAATCCGTGGCGGCGGGCGGTCGCGGCGATGTAGCTGTCCTCGATTGGCATCCGATGTCCATCTTGTTCGAGGAGATACTTCTGGTCGGCCCAGACGTGAGCGGTGGTGGTGTTGAACGAGAGGACGCGGCCTTCCATTGCGAGGAGGCTTTGCGTCAGCCACTGCTGCAGACGTGCGCGGGCGCGCCCCTCCTTGGTGCGAATCCAGTAAGGGCCTGTGCAAAAATTACTTCCGATTTTGGCGGGAGCGCCGCCGGGCCCGATGCGAGGCGCAAGGGAGGGAGTGTATCCCCTGCGATACTCGACCGACCGAGCCACGAAGCCGATGGCCCGGCGCCGCCCCGCCCCTGCGGGCTGGGGGCCTTGGGCGGCCAGGCTGTGTTGCTCCTCGCTCACAGACCGCACGGGTATGCTCGCTCGTCGCGCCTTGCCAGCCCGCCCAATCCCCTCCAGCAAAATCGGAATTAATTTTTGCACAGACCCTTAGCCGGCGCCAGGCTCACGGGGACGCTCAATCGGCGCTTGGCATCCAGAGTCACAATCATGGTGGGATTATCCCACCCTCCGCCCGTCTTGTAAACCGTATCGGGATCAGTCCATGAGATTGCCCAAGCCGTGCCCGGATTCGCCCCGGCGATGACCGGGAGGAATAGAAGAACCGCGATGATGAGGCGCGCGTTCATGATGTTGCCGAACGTAAAGGTCCGCCACCGGAGCCAGCCGCCGGTGGCGTTGGATTCCTGTGTTGGCCAGCCGGCTGGCGCCGGTTGGCTGCACCGCCTGGTTCGGCGACGTCTTGGCGTCGTGGAGGCAGCAAAATGCCGGCCGATGCAAGTGAGAATAAACAGACGCTAGTATCGAGCCACTTCGTCCAGTCCCAGTGCCAGTCCGGTTGCATGAGGGGATTGATTCGGAGGGGGCTGGCGGCGGCGTGGATGGACTGGCTGGAGATGGTCCAAGGCGTTGGCGGCGGATCCGCTGCTGAGCCCGGGCCTGCGTGAGGGATATCGCCGTTATCTACACCCATGTCATGCGGCGGCCGGGGCTGGGGGTGCGCAGTCCGCGGGACACGCCGCAAGATTCAGGAAGGTGCGCAGCTCCGGATTGAATTTTCGCGGCGCTCGGGTATGACTTGGCGATCATGCGGGAACACTCGATTGCGCGGATTCGATCGCCGATGGGTTCGGGGGCGCCGATGCGGGCGCGGGGGGCCAGGGTGCTGGCGCTGTTGTTGATGGCCGGCCTTGGGTGGCCGCTGGCTGCTCCGGGCCGGGTCGAGGTCGAGCTGCAGAACCGCCGGACATGGGATTTTCCCGATGCCGGAGTGCATTTCAGCAGCCAGTTTTCCGGAGCGCGGCTCAATGGGTGCGAGCAGGCTGGCAAGAACGAGTTCCGGGCGGTGGTCTCGCCCGAGAACCAGCCGATCAACGAGAGCCCGTGGTATTCGTTCCAGGTGTGGTCGGACCGAAGGAAGAGCATCACCGTGCGGTTCGTCTACACCTATGCGCAGCCGCGCACGCGCCCGTGGTTGAGCCGGGATGGCGTCCGGTGGGAGCTGATCCAGGATTCGGACTATGCGGTGGAGCGTTCGTCGCGGACGGCGGTGGCGCGATTGGATGTGGGCCCGCGGCGGCTGTGGGTGGCCGCGCAGGAGATGATCGGGCTGGAGCAATTGGGCGCATGGGTGGAGGGGAAGGCGGGCCTGCGGTTCGCCCAGGAGAGCGTGATTGGCCATTCGATCGAGGACCGGCCGATCCGCCAGCTGGTTCTGTCGCAGACCACGAATCTGAACTACGTGTTCGTGATTGGCCGGCAGCATCCGCCGGAAGTCACGGGCACGCTGGGCCTGATGAGCTTTGTGGACACGCTGGCGGGCCGATCCAGGCTGGCGCGGGAGTTCCGGCGGCAGTTTCGGACCGTGGTGGTGCCGCTGGCCAATCCCGACGGAGTCGAGCACGGGCATTGGCGCAGCAACCTGGGCGCCGTCGACCTGAACCGCGACTGGCGCCGGTTCGCGCAGCCCGAGACGCGGGCGATGCGGGATTCGTTTCTGGCCCTGACGCGCGAGCCGGGCGCGCGCGCGTTCGCGCTGATCGATTTTCATTCCACGCACACGAACGTCTTTTACGCGCAGCCCGTCGGGCGCCCGACCTATCCGGCGGATCTCGCTCGCCGCTGGCGGTCGGCGATCCACGAGCGCTGCCGGGAGATTCACTTCCGGTGGGACGACTCGCACAATCCTTCGAGCGCGACGTCGGGCGCCTGGGGCTACGATCAGTTTCGGGCGCCGGCGATCACCTTCGAGTATGGGTACGACACGGATCGGCGATTGATCCGCCGGGCCTCGGAGGTGGCGGCCGAGGAGCTGATGAAGCTCCTGCTGGAGACGCCGTGAGCGTTCTTGTTCAGAAGAGCGTGAAGCGCACCCTGGTGGCGATGGCGTTGCCGATGCTGGCGGGGACGTTTGCGATCAACGCCTATGGGCTGACGGACGCGTGGTTTGTGGGCCGGCTGGGGACCTATCCGCTGGCGGCGATCGGTTTTGCGTATCCGGTGATCATGCTGTTCTCGTGCGTCTCGATCGGGCTGGGATCGGGAATCACGGCGCTGACGTCGCATGCGCTGGGCCGGAACGACCGGGAGGATGCGGCTCATTTTGCGACATATGGCCTGGCGTTCGCGGGGGGGACGGCGGCCGTCATCGCGATCGCGGGCTATCTGAGCGTCGAGCCGGTATTCCGCCAGCTGGGGGCGGACGATCACTCGCTGCCGCTGGTGATCGAGTTCATGCAGGTGTGGTATCTGGGGGCGCCGGTGATGTGCCTGCCGATGGTCGGCAACGGGATTCTGATTTCGATGGGGGACTCGCGGAGCGCCAGCCGCCTGATGATGCTGGGGGCGTTCGTCAACCTGCTGCTCAATCCGATCCTGATTTTCGGGCATCTGGGATTGCCGGCGCTGGGGGTGCGGGGATCGGCGCTGGCGACGGTCCTTGCGCACTTTGTTTCGACGGCCTGGCTGATCCGGCTGCTGCTCAGGGGCGGGCTCCTGATGACTCGCGGCTGGCGCTGGCTCGACGCGGCCGCGGCGGTCCGGCGGATCCTGGGATTCGGGATCCCCGGCGTCCTGAGCATGTCGCTGATGCCGATCTCGGCCACCGTGATCACCCGGATCCTGAGCGGATTCGGGAACGAGGCGGTGGCGGCCAGCGGCGTGGCGGGGCGGATCGAGATGTTCGCCTTCATCATCCCGATGGCGCTGGGGATGTCGATCATGCCGTTCGTGAGCCAGAACTTTGGGGCCCTTCGCCTGGATCGGATCCGGGAGGCGGCCGGTGTCGCGTATCGGTTTGCGATGCTGTACGGGATTGGCGTGGCGCTGATGTTCTCTGTCTTTGCCCGCCCGATCGCAGCCGTGTTCAGCCCGGACGCGGGCGTGGCGAATGTCCTGGTGGCTTACATCCGCACGGTCTCGTTCGGATACGGTTTGATGGAGATGCATCGGTATTCGGCAATGATCCTGACCGGGCTGCACCGGCCGGTGTCGTCGACCGCCTTGAACGGAATGCGGGTTCTGGTATTGCTGATCCCGCTCTCATGGCTGGGAGCCCGTCTGCACGGCGTGCAGGGAGTGTTTCTGGGGCGGCTGGCGTCGGACATCCTGGCAGGATCCATCGGGGCCTTGTGGGTCCACCGGAAGCTCAAGCGCCTGTAGCCTGGGGCTCGAGACCGGTCACCCCGCGTGAGGGCACGCGTCCAGCGGCTGCGTCCGCTCCCATGTAGGCCGGGTCACCCGACCCGGCGTTGTGGGCTTCTGATGCCCTGTATAGTCATCGAGCATCCCTTTCCACGCCTGAACCTCCAAGATTTCCGTCCTACACACGTGCGATCCGATGGCTGCACTATTGGCTTTTCATGGGATCCAAAGGGGCTAAGATGATGGCCGATGAAAGCTGCATGGTTCCGTCCCGGGGTTTGTCATCCCCGCTTCCCGATTCAAGATGAGGGTTCGAGGATGGATCGAATGCGGGGAGCGCCGGGTTTCACCTTGATCGAGCTGCTGGTGGTGATTGCGATCATCGCGATTCTGGCGGGGATGCTATTGCCGGCGCTGAGCAATGCCAAGGAGAAGTCGCAGCGGACGAGCTGCACCAACAACCTGCGGCAGACGGGTCTGGCGGTGATGATGTACGCCAGCGACAACAACGACCGGCTGCCGCCGACGCTGTTCAATCCGGAAGCGCTGCCGGGCTCGGGCCCGTGGGAGGGCTACATTCTTTACAACGGAGGGACCGATGGGCAGCGGGCGGATCTGACCAAGCCCAACAACCTCGGATACCTCTACACCGGCAAGTATATCACATCGCCCAAGACCTACTACGATCCGGGCCTGCGCCATGCGGACAGCATCCCCATCAAGGTCGAGATGAAGTATTACGAAAGCCGGACGGTGCCCTGGCCGATGGTGTCGGGCGGGCGCGTTCGGGGCAATTACATGTATTATCCGCAGTCCAACCAGCCGCACGTCGCCAACCCGCCGGCCTCGCAGATCGAGTGGCGGAAGGTGGCGGAGAAGACCATTCAACTGGTGGCGTTCCGGACCATGGCGACGGACCTGATCTACACGATGGCCACCCGCCCGCACACCAGCGCGAAGAACCCGACCGGGATCAACTCGCTCTGGGGGGATGGGCATGTGGCATTCAGCCGGTCCGCGGCGGCATTCAGCCCATCGCTGTGGGACACGGGCGAGCACCATGCCAACTCGCTCAACCCCGGCGACAACCCAACCCGGTTCCGAACGATCGTCGGGCTGCTTCGGCCTTGAGAGCGATTCCGAAAATTCAACATCCACGTTTATGACGACTCCCATGCATGCGGATCCTTCCTCGACGGGGCTGAACCGGCGGGGGTTTTTGAAGACATCGGCGCTGGCGGCGTCGAGCGCGGTGGCGGGGATGCTGCCGCTGGCTCGGAGCGCCCATGCCGCTGGCAGCGACGTGATCCGGCTGGGCATGATCGGGTGCGGCGGGCGCAACACGGGGGCGGCGGCGCAGGCGTTGTCGGCCGATCCCGGCGTCCGGCTGGTTGCGATGTGCGATTTTTTCATGGATCGTGTCAAGGCCAAGCGCGAGCATCTGCGGACGATCAAGGGGGATCAGGTCCAGGTGGATGACGACCATTGTTTTGCCGGATTCGAGGGGTACCGGCATGTGATCGAAGCGTCGGATGTGGTGGTCATCGCCAACGCGGCGAAGTTTCATCCCTTCCATGCGATGGCGGCGATCCGGGCGGGCCGGCACGTATTTGTCGAGAAGCCCCATGGGATCGATCCGGCGGGGATTCATCTGATGCAGCAGGCGGGTGATCTGGCGCGGGAGAAGAGGCGATGCCTGGTATCGGGGCTGCAAAGCCGCTATCACACCGGGTACATCGAGACGATCCAGAGGATCCACGACGGCGCGATCGGGGACATCATGGCGCTGCAGGAGCACTGGCTGCGGGCGCCCTACGGGCTGGGCTTGCGCGCGCCGGGGCACACGGAGCTGCAGTGGCAGGTGAGCGTGCAGTATCGGTTCCGGTGGCTGTCGGGGGATGATGTGCCCCAGACCCTGGTGCACAATCTGGACCGGGTGAGCTGGGTGATGCACAACGCGGCGCCGGTCCGGTGCCACGGCCTGGGAGGGCGTTCGTCGATGGTGGATGCCGAGTATGGCGACGTCTTCGACCATCATGCGGTCGTGTATCAGTTCGCCGACGGCACGCCGCTCTACGCGTTTTGCCGGACCACGCCGGGATGCCACGACGAGAACTCGAGCGTGGTCATTGGGAGCAAGGGGAGGGCGTCCCTGATGAACTGCCGGATCACGGGCGAGACCAACTGGCGCTGGGAAGGCAAGTGCGATCCGTATCAGCGGGAGCATGACCTGCTGTTCGCGGCCATCCGGTCAGGCCAGCCGATCAACAACGGGGATTACATGGCGCGAAGCACGATGATCGGCGTGATGGGGCAGATTTCGTGCTATACGGGCAAGGCGGTGACCTGGGATCAGGTGATGGAGTCCAACTATCATTATCCGCCGAAGCCGGAGGAATGCCGCGATGACATGGAGCCGCCGACGCGGCCCGGGCCCGACGGGACGTATCCCGTGCCCAAGCCCGGCTTTAGCCAGATGATCTAGGGGGTCGGCAGGAAGGGATTCAGAATCCGCGGAGATCGGTGCTGGATCGGCGGGGCAGGCCGGGGGCGGGCGTGCGTTTGAGGATCCTGTATTCGATGCCCAGCCGCTGGCAGTACTCGCGTTTGCCGCCCCGGTCGCCGTCCTCGTTCACGACATAGATATCAGGCTGGATCCGCTGGATTTCGGCGTCGGCGTCGAGCCAGCCGGAGCCGGAGGCGATGAGCGCCTGGTGGACGGACCGGATGGCGCCGACCAAGTAGCGGCGTTCGTCCTGGGGGAGGAGGGGGTGTCCTTCGCCTTTGAGTTGCCGGATGTTGGCGTCGTTGCCCACGACCACGTAGAGATTGCCCAAGGCGCTGGCTTCCTCGAAGAACCGGACATGGCCGGAGTGGACCCAATCGTAGCAGCCGGTGACGAGGATCTTTTTGGCACCGGGGGTTGGCGGGCGGGGGGCGGGGGCTGGGAATCCGGCGATCTGGTTGCGCGAGAGGATGCGGTGTTGGATCCCATGCTGGCGGCAAAAGAGAGCGCGAGCAGGATGGGCGCTGTGTTCGTCGTCGACCCAGTATGCGGGCCGGGATTGGCCCTTCAAGGGCAATGCATTCGGATCGAAAGGGAGCGGAAGGACCCGGACGCGGGAGACCCAGCGGATCGCTTCGAGGAAATAGGCGCGTTCGGCGAGCGGGAACCGGGGGGGGCGGCTCGTGAGCGATCGCAGGGATTCGTCGGGCCAAAGCCAGACTGTCACCTCGCCCAGCCGCGCCGCTTCCTCGAGAAAACGAAGATGGGCGGAGCGGATGTCGTCGAATCCACCGGTGACTGCAACGGGCGTGTGCATGAAATCGGGCGGGCCTTGCTAGCGGACGGGTTGAGGCCGGAGCCAGCGGACGGCTGCCCCGATCGGGATCGAATAGAGGAGGAAGAGGACGAGGAAGCTGGCCGCGAACGAGACCACGCGGGGATGGGGCGGGCGGCGGAGGACCTCGATGACCCGGGTTTCGAAGCTCTGCGCCGGATCTGCCGCCGGGGCGTTCGTGGGGGCGGTTTCAAGGATCAGATCGTTGGTGGTTGCGGATGGTAAGCCGGCGCTGGGCTCCGAGACCTGACGCATCCAATGCTCCATGTGCGGAGTGAGGAGCGGGTGGACAACCCAGGCGGTCAGGAGGGCCAGGCTCAGCGCCAGGATCACGGTGATCGAGTGGAACAGTGTCTTGAGGAGAAGAAACAACAAGAGGGCCAGCCCCAGCGCGGCGAGAACGACCACAAACGTCTGGCTCTGGGCAAACTGCTGGACCGTGGATTCGGGCGCCGGGATCCCCTCGCTGGCCCGGACCGAGACGCACAATGCGAGCCCTGGCCGGGAGCCGCTCACCAGGATGCCGGCCGCGCCAATCAGTGGAACTCGGAGGAAGCCGCGCCGATGCCCGCATCTCTTCATGGCGGCACGCCTGGGGGTTAAAGGCGGACAACAAAACCGGCTGCAATTTCCTCGAACTCGGCGAGCTGGCGGTTGCGCCAGGCTTCGTCCCGCTTGAGCTCGGCGGCCATCAGGGCGGAGACTGCGGGCGCCATGGCGATGGCCGCCTTGGCGTTCAAGTAAAGGGCGCGGGTCCGCCGGGCCAGGACATCGTCGAGCGTGCGGGCCATCTCGTGCCGGGCGGCCCAGACGATCTGCGCGCCGCAGATCGGCAGGGACTCGTGGAGGGGGCGGGCCCAGTCGGGCTGGGTGCGGATCAGGCCATCGATGCCGATCGCATCCGAGCCGTAGGAGGCGAGGGCGCCGAACTGGGACGCCTGGCGATGGAATCCGTGCACGTGGAGGTCTCGGGTGACGCAGGGGCGTTCGGTCAGCCGGGCCAGCACGATCGCGTGGTCGACGCAATCCTCGGCCATTTTTCGGTAGGTGGTCCACTTGCCGCCCGTGATCGTCAGCAGGCCCGACTTCGAGATTTGGATAGCGTGGTCGCGGGACAACGCGGCGGTGTTGCTGGCGTCGCCGGATTTCATGAGCGGACGGATGCCGGCGAACACGCTGAGGATATCGGCTCGAGCTGGGCGTTGGGCGAGGTAGCCGCCGGCGGTTTCCAGGATGAAATCGATTTCCTGATCCATCGGCTTGGGCTCGAGGCTGATCGTGGAGATGGGCGTGTCGGTGGTGCCCACGACCACGTGGCCGTTCCACGGGATGGCGAACATGACTCGTCCATCGCGGGTATGAGGCACCATGATGGCGGTGGCGCGGGGCAGGAACTGGCGGGGCAGGACGATGTGGACGCCCTGGCTGGGGGCGATCATGGGTGAGGCGGCGGGCTCGTCCTTCTGCCGGAGATCGTCGCAGAAGGGGCCGGTTGCGTTGATGACGGAGCGGGCGGCCAAGGTGCCGTCCTGGCCGGTTTCATTGTCGTGGAACGTCAGGCCATTGACGTAGCCATCGGCGTCCTTGAGCAGGCCGGTGCAGCGGGTGTGGTTGAGCAAGCATGCGCCCTGCTCGGCAGCGGTCTGAGCCAGGTTGACGAGGAGGCGGCTGTCGTCGAACTGGCCATCGTGGTAGAGCACGCCGCCGCGAAGGCCTTCGCGTTCGAGGGTCGGAATGCGCTCGAGAACGTCGGCGGCGGAGAGCAGCTTCGATCGGCCGAAGCCGTACTTGCCGGCCAGCATGTCGTAGACCTTCAGGCCGATGCCATAGAACGGGGCTTCCCACCACTGGTAGTTGGGCACCACGAACGGCAGGTCGTGGACCAGGTGGGGGGCGTTCTGGAGCAGCAGGCCGCGCTCCTTCAGCGCCTCCATGACCAGCGAGATGTTGCCCTGCTGGAGATAGCGGACGCCGCCGTGGACGAGCTTGGTCGAGCGGCTCGAGGTTCCCTTCCCGAAATCGCTCTGCTCGACCAGAACCACGCTATAGCCGCGCGATGCGGCGTCGACCGCGATCCCGATCCCGGTCGCCCCCCCGCCAACCACGGCAATGTCCCACGGCTCACGGCGGTCGCGAAGCCGCTGGAGAAAAATGTCACGGTTCATATGGTATCTCGAATCCGACAAAAACCAGCCACAGACGCTGTCCTGTCTCGCGGTTCATTGTCTCTGGATGCCGGCTGCGGGTCAATCCAAACTGCCCGGCTGCGGGGCCGGATCCTGGTGGCCTGTCGGCCATGCTTGACCCCCATGAACCGCTCACGCCGGGTCGGGCCTGCCTGCGCCGCCGCGGCAGGCAGGGGACCCGGCCTACACTGTGTAGGCCCGGTGCCCGCACCGGGCGGATCCTGGAAAGCAGCCGCGCAGGGCTGGGGCTCCCGACGATCTACTGTGTCCCAGTTTCGATGGGGAGTTCCGGGCGGCTTGCCCACTCGCTCCAGCCCGCATCGTAATATTGGATCCGGCGGTAGCCGAGCAAATGGCGAAGGACGAAGTAGGTCTGGCTGGCCTGGTGACCGGTGCGGCACGAGACGACCAGGGGCGAGTCTTTCGAAGGGATCAGGCGGGCATAGGCGTCGGCCAGCTCGGCCTGGGGTTTGAACCGGACCACGGCATGGTTGGTCGAGAGGTCCAGCGTGAGCGGGCGATTGATCGCGCCGGGGATGTGGCCGGGGCGGGCCTCATCCGACTTGGCGCCGCTGAAGAAATCGGTCGGGCGCACATCGAGCAGGATGGCGGTCCGGCTCTGGGAGTGTGCCAGAACGGTCCGATAATCGACGGTGAACCGGTCGGCGTTCGATGCGGCGGGATAATCGGTCGCCTCGATGGATGGCAGCCGGGTGTCCACGGGCCGATTCTCGGCCGCCCATTGCTCCCAACCGCCGTCGAGGATGGCAAAGCGGATGTGTCCGGCCCGCTCCAAGGCGATGGCGGCCAGGGTGGCGTCGTGGAGTTTGTCGCTGGGAACGAGGATGACGGTGGTTTGCGGGGTGATGCCCAGCAAACCCAGGTGCCGGGCGATCATGTCGGCGGGAAGGAGCATGGAAGAGACGCCGCCGATCGAGCCGCGGAAATGCTCGGGATCCATCCGCACGGAGCCTGGGATGTGGCCGCTGTTATAGGCGGGCTGGGGGCGCAGATCGATGATCCTGAGGTCGGCCCGCTCGAGATGGTCCTGGAGCCAGATGGTTTCGACCAGGGGGGGCACGTCAGCCGGTGCGACCGTGCCGGGCGGCGCCGCGGGGGCGTCGCTTCCGAAGAACGCGCGCCAGGCATTGACTTGGGCGGCCTGGGTTTCCGGCAGCGGCGCCGAGCGCAGAGAGGCGGGCTTCAGCACGGTGTTCAGGAAGCCCTGCAGGCCGTCGGTGAGCAGGTAGGCGTTCGAAAAGCCCATCCGCGCGAGGGCGTCCCGGACCTGAGCGGGGTGGGTCATGCCATTCGAGTAGAGGACGATCGTTCCCCGGTTCTTGTGCGGCTCGAGGAAGGCGGGCAGATCGGGAGCGGCGACGTTGACCGCGCCGCGGATGTGAAAGGCCTTGAACTCGCCAGGGGTGCGGATATCGACGAGGATCAGGGTGGGATCGCCGGCCATGAGGCGATCCGCGAGCTCCTCGGGCTCGATGTGATCGGCGCCGGCCTCGATGCCCTCGAGCATCCGGGTTTCGGCGGGCGCGTCAGCCGATGCCGCGGCGCCTGCGGGCGGCGCAGGCGGGAGCAACGCCACCGCGAGCGCGGCGGCCAGAATGGCGGCGCTGAAGGCCTGGAGGAACGGAGTGCCGAGGTAGGAGCCCGTGCCTGCGGTCTTCCTCTCGATCCATTCCGCGCCCCAGAATGCCGCCACGGCCACGCTGGAGAAGATCAGGCCAAACACGGGGGCGGACATCCCGAGGGCCTGCCAGGCGAACCGGATGCCGCTGTCGCCCCAGGTGTAGAGCGGGGTGATGATCCCATACAGCTCGTTGAAAAGGGCGCTGCCCGCCGCGGCTCCGCCGAGAAAGATCAGCGCGTCGACCCGTCCGGACGCGAGGCCGACCGCAGCGGTGCCCGGGCACCACGAGCTCAAGACGAATCCGACTCCGAAGATCAGGCCCCCCACGATCTGCGCGCCATAGACGCTGGGCAGGAAGTAGATCTGGTCCGCGGTGACAATCCCCAGCGAGAGGGCCAGCTGGAGCCCGAGCATCGCTGTGACCATGGCGGTGAACATGACCTTGAGAACGGTCATGTCCCGAAAATAAAAGATGCCGGCCAGCCGGCGCGAGCTGCCGAAGCCAGCCTGCTCGAGGGCGAACCCGAATCCGAACCCGATCAGAAGCGAGAGTGCAAAGGCGGCGCCGGTGCCGAGCGCGTCGTGCCCGAAGAGGGTGGCGATCATAGCCATTGCCTCCGTACGAACCATGCGACGGCATAGCCGCCGGCGAACATGGCGGCCAGGAACAGCAGGCTGCCGCTGGCGAGCATCGCGCCGCCAGTGAGCCCTTGGCCTGACGTGCAGCCCGAAGCGAGCCGGCTGGCGAACCCGGCCAGAACGCCTCCCGTCACGGCCAGCGCGATGCGCCGGGTTCGCGAGGCTGTGGGGCCGCGTTCGATCTGGAGCTGGATCCGGCGGCTTGCAATGGCCGAGACCAGGCCGCCCAGCAGGGTGCCGGCAAACATGAACACCAGGTAATAGCGCAGGGGATCCTGGCCCCATGCGCCGAAGTAAGGGCTATCGGCCACATGCTGCGGCATGAAGCAGCTTTGGATCGAAGCCGCCGCGCGGGCGATGCCCGCCGACGCGCCCAGCCCCACCCCCAAGGTCAGGAAGCTGGCCAGCAGGACCAGCCCCAGCAGAACGCCCGCAAGATACGGGTTCAGATGCGGCCTGGGCCCCATCGATTGCGCGGTTGGATTCAAGCTCATGATTTCCCTCCGAAGCGGGGTTCAGCAGCCGGCGGACTTGCGTTTGGGCGCCGAGGGTGCGGCGGGAGCGGGCGCCGGGACGCCGGGGCGCGGCTCGAGGCTCGGGGCGGGTGCGCTCTGGGGCCGGGCCCCGCTGCCTGGCAAAGGAACGGCCCGCACCGCTCTCTTCAGCTCGGTCTCCTCCCAGTAGGCCTCGAGGCCGCCGTGCAGGGCCTTGATTGGCCGCTTGGTTTTTTGAGAGAGGATGCCCGCGGCCATCATGGCCAGCGATCCGTCGCGGTCCACGATGATGAGCGGGCCGGCGCCGGCCAGAAAGCCCGGGTTGTCCAGCACATCGGCCAGCTCGGCGCGGCGGGAACCGGGCAGCGCATAGTCCTGGAAAGCCTCAGCCGGGCGGATGTCGATCAGGTCGTAGGTTCCGGGGAGATCCTGGATCAGGCGGCTCAAGTCAGCCGGCGAAATCCGCTCGGCGATCTGGATCTGGCGCTGGAGCGCCGGGGTGGCGGCAGGGGATTGGCCGCTGCCGAACACGGGATATCCGGCGTCGATCCAGGCGGCGCTGCCGCCGGCGAGGCTCGAGACAGTCTTGAATCCCTGGCGCTGGAGGATGCCCACGGCCAGGCTCGATCGGTAGGCGCTGTTGCAGACGGCGACGACGGGGAGGCTGGGATCGAGTTTCGCCGACAGCTCGGCCAAGTGATTGATCGGCAGATTGACGACCGTGCCGATCCGCAGCGCCATCCATTCCGAAGGCATGCGGACGTCGACAATGATCGGAGCGGTGCCGGTCTGCATCTGGGCATGGAGCTCGGCGGGCGTGACCGTCCCGCTCTTGGCTATCGGCAGCTTCGATTGGATCCAGGTCTCGAGAGGGAGGACCGATCCGGTGTAAGCCACGCGATGCAATCGGAACACCGCCTCCTTGAGCTCTGCGTCGGACCCGATCAGGACCAGGGGGGCTTTCCAGGGCACCATCGTGCCCACCCATGTCTCGAACCGGCCTCGCAACCCGATGTTCACCGATCCGGGCACATGGCCGTCCGCGTAAGGCCCAGCCTCGCGCAGATCCACGAGCCATTGCCCGGGCGCTTCGAGGATGGATGGATCGGCCTTCGCCCGCGTCGGCGGCGCATCCCAATCCACCAAGGGCGGCCCCGTGCGGTTGAGGGCGGCGTTGTGTTTGAAATACTGCGGAGCTTCCGGCAGGCCATCGAGCACGGCGGCGATGAACTCGCTGCGGCCCCGGTGGCGCACGTAGGGGTTGGAGGACTTTTCCCGGCCGATGGTCGAGGAGGGGTCGTGGGAGAGATTGGCTCCGCAGAGCGAGCCGGCGCCGTGCGCCGGTAACACCAGGACCGAATCCGGCAGTTTTGAGAACTTGTCATGCCACGTGTCAAAGCTCATGGAGGCGAGGGTGGCGGCGGTCATGGTGCCTTCCAACAGGTCGGGGCGCCCGATGGATCCGACGAACAATGCATCACCAGTCAGGACCGCCTGCGGCTCGGTTTCTCCCTCGGCGATCACGAGGCCGGACATGCCGTCGGGCGTGTGGCCGGGAGTGGCGATGGCGCGGATGGCGGCCTTGCCGATCCGGAACGTCGAGCCGTCTTCGAGCGGCTCGATCTTGTATTGCGCGCCGCTGGCCTTGTTTTGGTAAATGGGCACCTGAAGAGCGCGGACGGCCTCGAGATGGCCCGCCACGAAATCGGCATGCGAATGGGTCAGAAACACCCCGCGAATGGACTGGCGATTCTGCCTGGCGTAATCGAGATACGCCTGAATGTCCCGGTCCGGATCGACGAGCAGCGCATCCGATCCGGAAACCACCAGGTACGAATAGTGGCTGAGCACCGGCAGGTTGAACTGCACAATCTCGACGCCTGGGAACCGGTAGGTCTCCACGACCTGATGCTGGGCGTCTTCGGCTCCATGGGAGGCCGACTCCGAGTCCTGGATGACCGTGCGCTGTTCCGCTTTGGCGCCCATGCCCAGAGCCAGAAGCACTATGCCGGCGACCGTTCGAATGACCAAGTTCGTCTTCATTAGAATTCGACTGTATCGATATTGAAAGTATTTCGGATCCCGAATGTGTCAAGTGCGATGCAGGAGGCCGGCTTGGCGCGATCCCGGCTGCGCTCCCGATGCCGAAGCTCCTTTTCGGAGCGCGGTTTTCGGGAGCCGCTGCGGGTTTCTGCCTGGCTATTTCCTCCGATCGATCGATATCATTCTCCTTGATTCGAGTGGCTGGCGGCAATTATACAGAGGATCATCAGTCCACAACGCCGGGTCAGGGGACCTGGCGTGCAGAATCGTGCAGGCCGCCTGTTGCGCGGCGAGGCTGGTGATGTTGCGCGTCGCATGGCAACCGGAATGTTCGCGCTGTGGCCCGATGTGGGCGATGTGCGCTGCCGGGTGGATGAAACGGCGTTCGAATCCTGAAATGATGCTGAATCAAGAGCTCTGACTCCCGAGCCTTTGTCACCATGAAGAACAACCGAATCCCCATATTCCTTGCCGCATTGGCCCTGGCCATCATTCCCCGCGTCGCTGCTCCGGGCCAGATCCTGATCGTCGCCGATGACTACAACGTGACCGGCCAAGGAACGGGATTCGCCCTGGACGCCGGCGTGAACACCGGGATCAATCCGCCCGCGACGCGGTTGACGGGCCTGGCCGCGCCGAACCTGCGCTATTACCAATACAGCGGGGCGAAGACGAACACCCTGCATTCGATTGGCACCAACAGATTTTACATCGCCCGCGGAGCGGATTCCACGACGATCACCCTGGGGCCGGGGGCGGGCGCCTTCAACTTCGGCCCCGTGCTGCGCAGCGTGAGCGCCACGCCCGAACTGCCCACGATCTACGAGATCCGCATCAAGATGGCCGCATCGCCTGTGGGCGACCAGCGGTTTTCATTCGCGCTGAGCTCGGACCTCGGAGGATCCGGCGTTTGGGATTTCGGACTCCAGATCAACCGGCCGGACACGGGGCAGGATTTTTATACCGTGTATCGGCGGATCGACATGAATTCGAGCGGCACGTCGGATGTGAATTCGGCGATCGGGGCGACGGCGCCCGGGACCTGGTCCTACGAGGCGCCCTTTCTGATTCGGGTCACGGACGCAGGGGTTGAGACCGAGACGTTCCATTCCCGGGTGCAGGTGTCGATGGATGAAGGTGCGACCTGGGTCTATGACACCCAGACGGACCCGGAGCTGCCTTACGGATGGCGGCTGGACACTGCCGGGCGCTATCTGCTCTGGGATTGCCCCGGCTGGGGCAGGGGGACCTACGATGATTTCTCGGTGACGTGGATATCGGGGCCCGAGGCTGCCGTAACTCAGGTGTGGACCGGCAGCGGCGCCGATGACAACTGGTCCACCGACGCCAACTGGGAAAGCGGCATGGCGCCCGCCAACGGCGACAAGCTGATCTTCCGCGGCGCCGCGCGCGCCGCCAACATCAACGACATCGAGAAGCTGGCGGCCCCCTGGCTGCTGCTCGAAAATGGCGGTTTTGACCTGTCCGGCAATCCGCTGACGCTTGGCAGCAGCATCACGAATGCGGCCGGGGACAACACCCTCAGCCTGAGCACCTCCTGGGAGAGCGCATCGGCCAAGAGCTGGACGATTGCGGGGGGCAGCCAACTAACCCTGGCGGGCGGGACCGGCATTGACGTGGCCGGAAACCATACGCTTCGGGGCGGAGGCACGCTGCGGATTGTGAGTTCGTTCCAGATCGGCGGACTGTCCACCGCCAACCCGGCGCTCGAGATCGCCGATGGCCGGATCGTCCTGGATGGGATCAACGCCAGCCTCATCTCCCGGGGCGGCTTCCGAATCGGAGTCGCAACGACCGGCGCCGGCGTGGCAGAGACAATCCTCACCAATGGCGCTTACCTCTATCTGAACCAGCCTGGCGGGGGCTGCCGTGTCGGCGACAGCGCCAATGGTCTGCTGAACCGGCTGATCATCGACAAGAGCACGCTGCAGATGTCCGGCGGTGACATGGGGGTTCCCTGGGCGGCGGGGGCGACGAGCGAGGTGGTCCAGGTCGGCGGTCTGGTCTCCGGGTGCGACCTGAACTTCAACCATGCGGGCGCCGGCGCGGGCGTCTACCGCGTGAGCAGCAGCGGCAGGCTCGAGCCGCGGCAGATCGCCCGGAACACTCCAGGCGGCTATTGCTCCATTTACTTCGACAACGCCATCTTGGGGACTTACATGGTCGTCAACAATCCGTTCATGGCGGGCCTGGATGTCGCCGAGATCCAGAGCGGCGGGCTGATTCTCGAGGCAACGGCGGCAGACATTGTGGTCGATCAGGCGCTGTCGGGCTCGGGCAGCTTGACCAAGCGCGGCGGCTACGCGGCAGTGCTCACGGGCGCCAACACCTACACGGGCAGCACAGTCGTCGAGGAGGGGCGCTTGATGCTGCCGACCATGCAGACCAACGCGACGGCCATCCAGGTGGCCGAAGGCGCGCAGTTCGGGGTGGTGCTGACGGCCGAGGATTCGAGCATGACAGCCAGCAGCCTGACCCTGGCGGGCGCATCGAGCGCGCTGCACTTCGATCTCGGCGCATTCGCGAATCCGGCGGCGCCGCTGATGCAGGTGTCGACGCTTTCGGCGAACGGGACTGTCACGGTCAACATCAGCGGCGGGTCGATCTCGATGGTTCCCGGCACGATCACGCTGGTGAAATACTCGGGCATGAGCGGTTCGCCGGCGTTCGTGACCGGGGCGTTGCCGTCCCATCTGCAGGCCCAAGTGACTCACAATCCAGGTTCCATCGACCTGGTCATCAGCCAGGTGCAGGGCTTTCGCTGGACGGGAGCGGTCAGTTCCGATTGGGACATGTTCACGACCAACTGGATCACCTACCTGGACGGTCTTTCTTCCGTTTACAGCGACGGGTTTATGACCGAGTTTGTCGATGGCGCGGCCACTGGAATCGTCAACCTCGGGGGCGATGTCCGGCCGGCCATGATGGTGATCAGCAACACCACGCTGCCCTACGTGCTGGCCTGGGGACGCATTGTCACCGACTCGATCCGAAAACTCGGGACCGGAACGGTGAGCCGTGTCGAGGCTGCAGCCGACCAGGTCCGCGAAGTCGAATTGAATGAAGGATCGCTCGTCATAAGCCAGTCCTTGGCGGACGTGACCATGACCAGCGTTCTCACCGACACCAGCGCGGGTGGGGGCGCGCTCGTGAAGCAAGGGACCAGCATGCTCACGATCGGCTCCACCAACGGCACATACGACGGCGCCATCCTGGTCCAGGAAGGCGTCCTGAGAGTGGGCGCCGTCGGCGCCCTGGGCTCGACCAACGGAACGGTCACCATCCTCCCCGGCGCATCCCTGGACGTGAATGATATCCAGTCCCCTCACAAGCCGGTCATCGTATCCGGAACGGGATTCAACGGGCAGGGCGCCATCACCGAGCTGAGCGGGATCGCCTCCGTCCAGCACAATCTCACCGATGTCACCCTGGCGGGCGACACCGCGTTCGGGTGCGCGGCAGGCGGGCGCTGGGACATCCGCGTCCGGTCGGGCAGCGGGGTCGGGCCGGGATTGCGCGGCAACGGGTTCAACCTGACCAAGGTCGGGCCGGGCACGGTGAGCATTGCATGCCAGCGCCACGACTATGGGGTTCCCGTTCCGTATTGGGAGATGAACCTGGGGGACGTGGTGATCGCCGAGGGCGGGCTGACGTTTGCCGAGTCGCTCTCGCTGGGCAATCCGGCAAGAACCATCACGATCGCCGCAGGAGCCACGCTGGGGACCTATGACTTGAACGTCACCAACCCGATCGTCCGCACCATCCTCATGACGGATGCCACCATCTCCTCCGGCGGAGGCGCCGGAGACACCAATCTCTTCACCGGAACGATCCAGCTGGCCGGGATCAATCATTTCCGCGTCAACGGCGACACCCGCATGATCATCCAGGGCCCCATCGTGGGCGCCGGCTCGGTTCGGTATTCGGATGCGGGCGGCGGAATGCTGCTGCTCAACGGCGACAACACGTACGCCGGCGACACCGTGGTGACCAATGGCACCTTGTCCGGCGGCGGTTCGATTGCGGGCAGCCTGGTGATGCTCGGCGGCACCAACTCGCCGGGATGGGGCGTGGGCGTGTTCACCGTCAGCGGCGATGCCGTGCTGGCGGGGACGACGCGGATGGAACTGGCGCCCGGGCAGGCTATCAGCAGCGATTCCCTGCGCGTGGGCGGCTCGCTCGTCTTTGGCGGCGAGCTGGTGGTCGTCCTGGCGCCCGGCGCCGCGCAGCCGAAAGCGGGGGACAAGTATCCGTTGTTCAGCAAAGGCGGCTCGGGCGGTTCTTCGGGAAAGTTCTGGTCTGGAGTTAGGATTTCGCTAGGTTTTGCGGTATGAATCGAAGCTTGCTCTACCATGCCTTCGGGGTGCGTGAAGGCTACGAATATGTGCGGACGTACTACGAAAA